>Ga0172375_10011125_pt1 | contig 11519 bp, 11 predicted proteins | sample LakKiv1m_FD_114537 | JGI IMG/M metagenome (GOLD analysis project Ga0172375, IMG submission 114537) | Freshwater microbial communities from Kabuno Bay, South-Kivu, Congo - kab_092012_11.1m | ecosystem: Environmental > Aquatic > Freshwater > Lake | place: Democratic Republic of the Congo... | reverse complement strand
GGGGTGTGGCGTGGGTCAGGAGATACCGAGCTGGGCCAGCCGCCGGTAGAACGTGGACCGGGACATCTCGAGCTGCTGCGCGGCGGCCGCCTTGTTCCCGTCGTGGTCGTCCAGCACCGCTGAGATCGCGTCCCGCTCGACCCGTTCGAGCGGCGTCAGCCGCCGGCCGGCTCCTCGGTGCTGCGGCACTGGCGGTAGGTGCTCCGCGGTGATCGGACCCTCGCCTGCCAGCGCACGCGCTCGGTCGATCATCCGCGCGAGCTGGCCAAGGTTCCCGGGCATGGGGCGCTCCTGGAGCTTGCTCACCACCTCAGGCGTGATCACGGCGGACAGCTCGCTCGGCCCCACGCCGAGCAGGTCGGCGATGACGTCGGGCAGGTCAGCCGAGATCTCCGCGAGTCCCGGAAGGCGGAGATGGGCGTCGAACGCTCCTTCGAGCCACGTCGGAAGCTCTTCCACCGTCGCCGGCGAACGATAGGTCCCGACAATCGTGCCTAATCGTTCCCCGGCTGCGAGCAGGGTCTCCTCGAGCTCGGGCACGCGATGCGCTGGCACGGCGTCGAGCCGTCGTACGACCAGGCATATCGGTCCAGCCGAGCTCACGGCGTCAGGAAGCCCGCGACCCAGAAGATCTGTCGCGTCACAGAACACGGGGACAAGCCCGGACCGCTCCGCGGAACGCCGCGCCAGCGTCGTCTTGCCGACGTGCTTCGGCCCGTGGAATAGGCTGAGCGGAGCAGTGACCAAGAGCCTCTCCGCTTCGACGCGCCTCCGATCGAGAGCGCTCGGGGGCCGGGAGGCGACAGCGTGAAGGGGCGGGGCGTCGTTGGTGCGCGGCCTGCGGGGCAGACCACGCTGGCCTACCACCTGCACCAGCCCGCCGATGAGGTCCTCGCCTGACTGCACCGGTCGAACGAGCAGGCGGTAGCCGTCCAGCACGACTACTTCCTCGCCGTCCACCGCATCTCGGTCGGCGTCCTGAACGCGTGCCCAGAGGTCTTCGCGAGTGGGGAGCAGCGAGCCGCGCGCGGAAGCGGCGGCGTTGGCGATCCACAATCGCGAGTTCAGCGCGATCACCGGCCGCCGCGGACCGCGCCGCTCGAGCTGGAGGTAGGCGTCGAGCAGTTCACGGTCGGCGCGGCTGTAGCCCGTGACCAGTGCCGCTCCGATGTCGCGCGCCGACTGGTTCACCAGGCTCGCGACAAGCCCCATGGGCACAGTCAGGTCACACCCGACTGCGATGCCGCCGTGGAGGACACCGCTGCCAGGATGGACGATCGGTGCACCCGCTCCCGAGAGCGAGGCGAGGCTCTCGTTGTAGTGTTCCGGTCCCCAAACGGTCACCGGTCGACGTTCCTCCAGGAGGGTCGCCAGCGCCGATGTGCCCAGGACTCCTTCGTCGATGACCGAGCCCAGCGCACAGATGTCTTCGAGCATTTTCTCGAAAGGCTCTGAGGTCGCCCACCGTCCGACGATCTGTCCGTCGCGATCCACCAGCTGGATCCACACTTGGGCATCGCCCAGGTCCTTGAGCAAGCCGCGCACGACCGGGTGTGCGGCCTTGAGCAGAGAGCTGTCCTGGTTGACCAACGGGCCACGATGGAGGTGGATCGGGGCATTCGGCGAGACCCCCGCACTCCGCGACCGGAACCACGAGCGGCGGATCTCTGGCCTGACCACTTCGTCGTCCAGCTCACCGCCGGCCATGAACGTTTCCCGCGCCACGCGAAGACGTCGCAGCAACTCGTCCTCGGACGGCTTCCCGGTGCGGTCGGGCAAGGGCTCCACCCCTTAGAAACTAGGCCCGGAAAGGCGGCTGTGCAATCGGGCGTTCAGCTCTGCCAACGCAGCAGACGGCGTTCGATCGCGGACATCAGACCGTTAAGTGCCAACGCGAATACCAGGACGACGACCAGCACCGCGAACACCGCAGCCGGCTGGAAACTCTGCGACCCGAGGGCGATTTTCCGGCCCCAGCCGTGGTCCGCTGCCAACATCTCACCGAAGATGGCGGCGAGGAGCGCATACACCGCTCCCAGCTTGAGCCCTGAGAACAGTGCGGGCACCGAGGCGGGAAGCACGATCTTCACGAACATGTGCCGCTCGGTGGACCCGATGGCACGGCCCATCATGAGGAAGTCGGGATCGATGGTCCTGATCCCGGACTCGGTCGCCACCATCACGAGGAAGAACACGACGCTTGCGACGAGGTAGATCTTCGATTCCATCCCGATGCCGAACCAGAGAATGAACATTGGCGCCAGCGCGACCCTCGGCAGAGCGTTGAGCGCGGTCAGGAAGGGCGAACTGACGGAGCGGAAGAAGCTGTAGCGCCCGACCAGCAGACCGACCAGGACCCCCAGTACGGCCCCGAGCCCGAAGCCCAGAAGCGTCTCGCTGATGGTGGCGTAGCTGTCGGTGACGATCTCCGGCCCAGTCACGTACGCCAGGAGCTCGTCCCAGATCAGCGACGGACGTGAAAAGAACACCTCACTGCCCATCCCTCGGCGGATCGCCGTCTCCCAGGCGAACAGGAAGCCGCCGAGAATGGCCAGCTGGAGGACGAGGATCAAGGCAGTGCGGCGCGAGACCCATGCGGGCCGCGACAAGCGGCGGCGCCGCGGGGCAGCGGCGCTGGCCCGTTCGCTGGCAGTCGTGTCGACCAGGTCGGCGGTGCGGGTGTGGACAGCGTCAGGCATTGAAGTAGTCATCGTCGGGTTCACTTCCGGTCAAATCTGGGCTGGATCGAGCTGGGCAAGCTCGCCACGCAAGAGCTCCCACACACCGTGGGTGATCTCACGGAAGCGAGCGTCATAGCGGATCTCGGCCGCGTCACGCGGCCTCGGAAGGTCGACGGGAATGTCGGCGATGACCTCGCCGGGGCGGTGGGAGAGCATGACAACACGATCGGCCATCGCGACAGCCTCTTCGATGTCATGGGTCACCATCACAACGGTGCGATGCGAGCGGTCCCAGATCTCGATGAAGGCGTTCTCCAGGAGCAGCTTGGTCTGCTGGTCCAGCGCCGAGAACGGCTCGTCGAGCAGGAGCAGCTCCGGCTCCGTAGCGAGAGTCCGAGCGATCGCGACGCGCTGGCGCATGCCTTGAGACAGTTGAGAACGATGCGACTTCTCGAACCCGGCGAGGCCGACCAAGCCGAGCATGCTGCGCGCCCTCTCCAGCCGCTCCCGTTTCGGCACACCGCGGACCTCGAGCCCGTAGGCCACGTTTCCCTCCGCCGTACGCCACGGGAGAAGCGAGTCTCGAGCGGATATGTACCCCACGTCGCGGTGGGGCTTCTCCACCAGGCGCCCACGCACCTCGATCCGACCCTGCTGGAGCGGTACGAGTCCGGCGACCAGGTTGAGCAACGTCGTCTTCCCGCATCCGCTCGGCCCGACGAGAGCGATGAACTCCCCCTCAGCGACGTCGAGCGAGACTTCGTTGATGGCGAGCATGGGGTCTTGCCCCCGTCGAATGAAGTTGTGTGTGACTCCGCGGATCGCGATCGCCGGTGATGTCTCGGTCATGAGGTAGTCCGTCCTGCTTCTGTGTCAGATGTTATGTGGTGCTTGTTCACGCGCCGGCTTCGCGATCTCGGCTTCCTCCCTCGACCTCTGGGAGGTCACTGGAACGGCTGTGGTCGGGCGTCGCGGCCGGGGCCGCGAGCCCCGTCAGGCGGATCACCGACATCGCCAGCTCCAACCGGAGGAGGACTCGAGGCTCACTCAGATTGGCCAGGTGCAGGATTTCGGTGATTCGCTTGAGACGGTAACCGACCGAGTTGTGATGAAGATGAAGAATCTTGGCCGTTTCTTGGGCGTTGCAGCCGGTGTCCAGATAGGTCTGAAGGGTCTCCATCAGTCCGGCGTTCCGACGGGCGTCGTACGCGCGCACCGGTCCAAGCGTCTGCCCGGCGAACGCGACCAGGTCCCGGGGATCCTTCAAGCCCAGAAATAGCCGGGCGAGGCCGAAGTCGTCAGCAGCGACGGTGCGGCCCGGGTCGTCCGAAGCCGAGATGAGGTCCAGCAGTGCCAAGGCCTGGCGATGCGAGTCCCGGTGACCTGCGATGGTGTCGCACCGACCCCCGACCGCGACGCTGACGCGCTTGTCCCCCGCGTACACGGCGAGTTCGCGACGCAGAGCCTCTGCGAAGTCGCGCGCGGTGTCGGCCGAACTGCCCTCGCAAAGAGCGACGAGGTGCTGGTTGTGCTCCGCCACCATCCGTGCGCTTGGCGAGCGCCGGACGAGATTCTCGGCAGCCGCCTGCAGCGTGCGCCCCGGCCGCAGGGGGCCCTCGACGTCCGAGAGCCTGGCCACGATCAACCAAGCTGGTGCCCCCAGGTCGATGCCCCACCTAGCGCGTGCGTGGGCGACCAGGTCCGATTCGCTGACGCCGGGTGCCGAAAGCAGCTCCTCGACGAGGCCTCCGCGCAGTCGCGCCTCAACGTCCATCGCGGCCCACTGCCGCTGCAGGACCAGCGAGATCAGCGACGGTGCCGTGTGCAGTATGCCCGCCGTCTCGGTCCGAGGGGTGGGGCCCGGCACGTGGAGCACCCTCAGCGTGCCGACGACGTCGCCGTCGACGATCAGCTCACGGTGCATCTCCTCGGCGACGCCCTCCGCGAGGGAGCCGGCCCGCGCCAGCACGCGGCCATAGCCGTCAGACACTTCCAGGGCAGAGTCTGTGAGTGCGCAGATCTCGGCCAGGACCCGGTCGAGCGGGGCACCCCCTGCGACGAGCCGGTGGAGCGCGTCGACGTGACCGAGCACGACTCTCCTCGCGCGGCACGTGGCCTCGAGCGCGTGCACCACCTGACGCTGCGTACGGACTTCCGCCCGGTGCTCGTCCTCGCGCCGGCGGAGGTCGATCAGGAGGGAGACGACGCTCGTCAGGTTCTCGGCAGCAAGGATGGCTTGTTCGCCGAAGCAGTGCCTGACCCCACAGTAGACGTTGACGACGTAACCGACCCCGTCGTGAGTGAGCAGCGGCAGGGAGAGCATCGACCTGATGCCTTCGCCGTCAGCACGACGTTCCCACTCCGGCGGCATCGCGATGTGTGGCGTCGATGCGACCACCGGACGCCGGGAACGGAACGCACGACTTGTCGGAGCTTCACCACGGTCGCCGGGTGTGGTCATCACGGGGTGCCTTGCGATGTCATCGACGTACTCCTCCGAGACCCCGGAGGAGGCGACGACGACGAACGCACCGCGCGTCGGATCGGGCTCCATCACGAGCGCCATCGAGTGACCCGTGGTCTGCGCGATCTTGACCGCGACGAGCTCGAGGAGCTCGCCCATCGGCACACCACGGTGCACCGCGGCAGTGATCTCGGCGGCTGCGCCGAGGGAGTCGGAGAGGACCAGCCCGGCCGCGCCCGCCCCATCGAGGGCGGGGCGACAGGCGAGCGCGTCCATCGGGGAGGGTGGCATCTAGCGGGCGCCGGGCGTGTGGAGCTGGCTCCGGTGGAAGATCAGGGGACTGTCCGCGGCGGCCCCTCCGACGGCCACGACCCGGCCAATCGCGACCGCGTGGTCACCGATCCGGTACGTATCGGTCAGCTCGCACTCGAGGAATGCGTCGGCCTCGGCCAGGACAGGCGCCCCGGTGATGCCAGGTGAGTGGAGCACTCCAGCGAACCGGTCGATGCCGGGCTTCGCGAACGTCGCTGCCAAGCCGACCCCACGGTGCGACATCAGGTTGACGACGAAGCTCGCCGCCGTGCGGATGCGCGGCCACGTGCTGGAGGTCAGCGAGGCACAGAAGAGGACCATCGGCGGATCCAGCGAGACGGACGTGAAGGAGTTCGCGGTCATGCCCACCGGTCCGGACGGCCCCTCGGCAGTGATGATCGTCACGCCTGTCGGGTAGGTCGACATCACCCGTCGGAAGCTCGCGGGGTCGACGGTCTTGTCCGCGTTCGACACCAGATCCTGAACGGTCATCTTCAACACCTTCCTCATGGGCTTGTCCACGGCGAACGACAGAAATGTGACGCCGTTCAGGTGGCTCACGTCACGCTAGGCCGGGTGCGCGCCTGCCCCGTGTCTCATTTCTGGGACTCGGAAAAGACGAGAGAGCAAGGAATCTCAGAACTGAGTTCCTCGAGCGATGTCGACCAGGTCCGCCGCCGGCCTCGTGAGGCGGCGCGGGCCGGTCCACACCGCGCGCAGCTCGCGACCAAGCTCGAGGTCCAGCGGCACTTCGAGCAGCTCTCCCGAGGCCACGGCCTGTGCCACGGCCAATCGACTCAGCACCGCCGCGCCAGCGCCCGCCTGGACGGCGACTCGCACTGCCGCATTGCTGGCGAGCTCCTGCCTAGCTGTCGCGACCCGACCCGTCCGCGCGCGAAGCTCGTCGTCCAGGCGGACCCGCGTCCCGGAACCGGGCTCGCGCATCAGCAACGGTGTGTCCGCAAGTTCCTCGCCAGTGATCAGTCCCCGACGGCTTGCCCACGGATGGTGAGGGTTTACCACGAGGATCAGCTCGTCCTGCGCGACGACCACTGAGTGCACGCCGCTCGGCGCCCGGGATCCTTCGACGAACCCCACCTGGCAGGCCCCCGATCGCACCCCGGCTAGGACTCCCGCTGTGTTGCAGACGTCCACCCGCACAGCGACGTCAGGAAGTGTCCGGCGAAGCCCGGCGAGCCACGCGGGCAGGAGATGCTCGGCGACCGTCTGGCTCGCGTGGACGGCAAGCTCGCCGGACGCTGATTCGACCAGACTGGCGGCGCCGTGCATCAGAACCGTGCCGGCCGCCAGCACGTCACGGGACCACTCCACCACCATCAGACCAGCCGGGGTGAGCCTCGCCCCGGTCGTCGATCTCGTTAGGAGGTTGACGCCGAGGCCGCGTTCGAGCCGGGCCAGTGAGCGACTCGCGTTGGGCTGCGCCATGCCGGTCGCTCGGGCTCCGGCGGTGACGCTCCCTCGGTCTGCGACGGCGACGAGGAGCTCAAGCGCCGCAAAATCTGGCCATTGCCTCATATCCAGAGGATATAGAGCCATGGGGAGTTGATGGCTACTGCTCCCTGTGCGCCCGACGCAGGGTGGTGTCATGTCCCTCAGCTCGCAGACCGAGAAGTCGTCGACGAACTGCGGCCCGAGTGCCGGCGTGGCGTTCTGCGCCGTACCAGCAATCGCCGCGTTCGCCGCTGCCCGGCTCGTGCCGACCTTGAGCCCGTTGCTCGTTGCCATGTTGCTGGGGATGGCGGTAGCCGCGGTTGCCGCGCCGGGAGCGCGGTACGCACCTGGGCTTGCGTTCTCCGCGCGGCATCTTCTCAGGGCGGGGATCGTCCTCCTCGGGTTACAGGTCTCGCTGCAGGCGATCCTCGATCTCGGCCCGCGCACGGTCGTCCTGATCATCGTGGTCGTCTGTTCCGGGATTGCGTTCAGCATGACGTTCGGCCGAGTCCTGGGACTCTCCTGGACCCAGCGCCTTCTTGTCGCGTGTGGCTTCTCGATCTGCGGTGCGGCCGCGATCGCCGCCGTGGATGATGCCGTCGACGCTGAGGAGAGGGAGACGGCGACTGCGATCGCCATGGTGGTGCTCTTCGGCACCGGCATGATTGGCGTGGTCTCGCTGGGGGCGGCCTTCCTGGATCTGGACGACGCCACGGCGGGCACGTGGGCCGGGGCGTCGATCCATGAGGTCGCCCAGGTGATCGCCGCGGGCGGGGTGATCGGCGGGAGCGCCCTGACCGTCGCAGTCGTGGTCAAGCTCGGACGGGTTCTCCTGCTCGCCCCCGTCATCCTGTGGGTCACCTGGCGCCAGCGCGCCCGACTCCGCAAGTCCGACGCGGTCACCACGCTGCCGCGGCTCGTCCCGACGTTCGTCCTTGGGTTCCTGGTCATGGTCGCTGTCCGGACATGGGTCGGACCACCGGAGGTGATCCTGAGAGCGGCACATGACGCGCAGACCCTCTTGCTCGGCGCCGCGATGTTCGCCCTCGGCTGCGGTGTGCGACTGAGCATGCTGCGCGCGGCGGGCTCCGCCGTCACCCTGCTCGCCGCTGCCACGACCGTCTGGGTGGCGGGCGTCGGCCTCCTGGGCGCGATGCTCGTCTGTTGACCACGTCCAGGAAGGGCCGTCTCAGAACTGAGACATAGCGCGCGAGGAACCGCTGGCTAGTGTCACCGATCACACGGGTGAGACCCTTCGGAGCAACATTTCCTCGGGCCGGGCCGATTTCTCACAGTGTTCAAGCCGGTTGGCCCCGCGTCGCTCGACGCGGGTGCCGAAAGAGAGGAACGAAGATGAAGAACGACCAGGTTGCCCCACGCACGCACGCGTGGCGACGCTCGCTGGCGGCAATTGCGAGCGGGCTCCTCCTTGTCAGCACCGCAGCTTGCAGTAGCGCGGGATCAGCGCCGGGTTCCGATGCTGACAAGGTCAAGTTCGGGGTCTTCCCCGTCTTCGTGAGCCTGCCTGTCTGGGTGGCGCTGGAGAAGGGGTTCTTCGGTGACCACGGCCTCGACGTCGAGGCCACGACGATCACCACCGGGCCGGCCATGATGTCAGCCGTGGCCTCCAACAGCATCGATGCGACCGTGATCGGCGCGACCAGCGTCGAGACAGCCCGCACGTCCGGCATGGATCTCAAGTTCTTCGCGGTGACCTACCCAGCCTCGATCGCACACGTCATGGCCTCCAACGACCTGCTTGCGGAATGTGAGCACGCCGGCAAGCCGTTCCCAGAACCACTCCTCTGCGCCAAGGGCAAGAAGATCGGCGTCATTGGCGGGGTTGGCACCGAGTCCTACACGACTGCGAAGAGTGCTCTGAACCTGGTCGGCCTCACAGAAAAGGACGAGTCCTTCGTGCCGATCGGGGGTGGCGAAGGGGGCGCCGCCTTCCTGCAGGAGAAGAGCATCGACGTGCAGTTCACCGAGAACACCGGCGCTGCCGCTGCGGAGTTGATGGGAGCCGGTTCGACGCTCACCGACCTTAACGCTCAAGGTGTCTTCGCCGAGTGGGTCGGCTCAGGAGCGGTGGCGAGCGGGGCAAACTTGGAGAGCTCGCCTGAGAAGTTCCAGAAGATCTCCGACGCATTGGACGACGCCGTCGCCTGGTTGAGCGACCCCGCGAACGAGGAAGAGGCAACGGCGATCTTCAAGAAGTACTCCCCCGAGGTGTCAGACGAAGTGGCCTCCAAGACCGTCGCCGGAACTGGTCGGCAGTGGGGCTCGAAGGCCAGCTGCGCACAGTTCATGAACGTCATCGACTGGCTGGTGGAGAACGGCGCCATTGATCCCGCCAAGGCCGACAAGTCCTGCACGGACCTGGTCGCCAGCACGGCACAGGTCTCGCAGTAACCACTTCCCGTAGTACTTGTGCCGCCGATCCTCAGGGGTCGGCGGCACAGGTCTGTCCACACCTCCTCCGAGCTAGCGCTACACCGCGGTTCTACCTCGATTTCGAGTCTCCAACTCCGGCCGGTTCGATTGGTACAACCACCGAAAGGTGCACTCAACCCGTGAGACGCGCCCGCCCGTCGTGTACAGCAGCCTCCAAATTTCTGAGGGTCCTATCGAGGGCGGATCCGCCGCCTTCCTGCGCGACCTGCCGGTCCGCATACAAAACGTCCCTCGTCCTTGGCGCTTCACGCGCACCGCACGCTCGCTGAGCCGGATCGGCGGTGCGGATCTTCGCGGTCATGAACGACCATTCCTTTACTACTGATGACGAGCGGCAGGAGCGACGGTGCGATTACTCACCTCGGTTGCAGACTTCATCTATCGCGGACTCAAGGGCCTAGTCCTCGCACAGACGGTATGCGAACACGTTGCGGAGAGTGCCGGCGTCGCAGCTGCTGTGGGCGTGCCGTACGTCCCACCGTGTAAACGCTGTAGCGCGCAAGCTCGCCCAAGTTGTTCCGAGACATCGGATCTTGGGCTGCGCATGCCAGGCGCAATCAAACCCCGCTCCCGGGGTGGCCGGAAAGGACCGCTCTAAAGCCCATGTGAGGCGGAGCGTTATTCCCCTACTCGATGCCACCGTTCCGTGACACCTCGCTCAAGTGTCGACGGCGCTCTAAAGCTGGTCATCAAACCCAGTTCGGACTTTGAAGTGCCTGTAAAGGTTGGTGGTGGCTGGCCTCGGCCCGGCCGGCAGAGTTTAGCGCCCCCACCCCGCGCCATACACCTCAACGGGCTCACCCGCACCAGTGTGTGCCGACGTCGCCGAGCGAACGCAACCACGATTCTCATCCCCCGGTGCAGCGACGAAGTCGCAGTGCTTCACAGACCCGTGAATCACCTGTACCGGCGCAGGCGCGTTAGCGCGTCGGGCGAAGCCCGACACGTCGGTGCGATCGCAGCGAGTCAGGCGACCGAGTCGAGCTGCACGGTGTGGCCGAGCTTCTCCAGCTGCGCGACCAGTCGGCGGGTGTGGGCCTCGTCGTTGCGCTGGGCGAGCCACTCCGGGCCCAGGTGGCGGTACGGCTCGTCGCGCTGGAGCATGTAGTAGGCGCTGGTCAGGATCGAGTGCGCGACCGCGATCTGCGCGCGGCTCATCCCCCGGCGACGACTCAGTCGGGCGTGCTGGGCGGCAAGGTAGTTCTTGCCATGCATCCGCCCCACCGACCCCGCTGCCTCGACGAGCATCGCGGTCAGCCACTTGTTGCCGCGTCGGCGCCCGGCCGGGGTGCGTCTGCCAGCCGACTCGTACATCGACGGCGCCAGGCCGGCCCACGACGCCAGGTGCGCCGCGGTCGGGAACTGCGACATGTCCGCGCCGGTCTCAGCGATGATGGTCTGCGCGACCCGCGCGCCGACGCCTGGGATCGTGAGCAGCAGCTCGATCTGGTGCGCCCACGGCTCACACGCGACCTCGATGGCACGGTCGAGCTCGGCCAGTGACTGCTCGACGCGGTCGAGCCGGTCCAGGATCGACCTGGCCAGCTGGGCATGGTTGGCGTCGAAGTGTCCCTCCAGGGCTTGGGCCAGATCCGGGATCTTCTTCCGCATCCGGCCCTTGGCCATCTCGGCCAGCACCCGCGCATCGGTCTCGCCTTCGATCATCGCCGCCAGGATCGCCCGCGCCGAGACCGTCTTCAACGACGACGCCACCGTGGACAGCTTGATCGAGGCGTCCTCCAGCATCAGCTCCAGCCGCACCATCTCCCGCGTCCGGTCCCCCATCAGCTGCACCCGGTAGCGGGTCAGCATCCGCAGATGCCGAATCGGTGGTGGTCGGCACGAACGACGGGCTCAGCAGCCCGTGCTCGAGCAGCTGCGCGATCCACTCCGCATCACGCACGTCGGTCTTGCGCCCCGGCACGGCCTTCATGTGCGCGGCGTTGAGCAGCCACACCGTCATCGCTTCTTCGAGGCAGCTGAACGGCGGCTTCCAGTACGTCGAGGTCGACTCCATCGCCGCGATCGTCACACCTTCGTTCAACAGCCAGTCCCGCATCACATTCAGCGACCCCGTCGTGGTCTTGAACGTGCGCGTCTCGCTACGCCGGCCACGACGCGCACCGGGCGTGCGCACGCACACCGACACCGACGCC
>Ga0172375_10011124_pt1 | contig 11520 bp, 9 predicted proteins | sample LakKiv1m_FD_114537 | JGI IMG/M metagenome (GOLD analysis project Ga0172375, IMG submission 114537) | Freshwater microbial communities from Kabuno Bay, South-Kivu, Congo - kab_092012_11.1m | ecosystem: Environmental > Aquatic > Freshwater > Lake | place: Democratic Republic of the Congo... | reverse complement strand
CGTGTTCCTCGTGGCCGTCCAGCCGGGAAATGAATACAGGCGGCAGGTTATTGGATGCGGTGCGCGAGTTGTTGGATGGGCAGGAGTATTCGTTCGCCCAGTTGGTAAATCAAGGGACGGGCCAACCGGCCCGTCCCTTGATTTATCCACGAAGCGGTATTTCAACATTGCTTCAACCGCATCTTTTATTTTGATTTTCCTGCCCTGCTCATGTAGAATTCGTATGCAATCAACTTCCGCCAATGGTCGCTTTGATAATCAATTTATATCCCGCCTGCTCGAAAGCGGACGCGACCTTATCCTGGAGTTCTTTCCCGGGGGTCAAAGCAATCATATAGCCGCCCCTGCCGCCGCCTGTGACTTTGGCTCCCAAAGCCCCATTTTCGAGCGCCAATTTGCAGAGGTAGTTCAGAATTTCGTGAGACATATCCATGTCAACCAGGAGTTTGTGATTTTCGGTCATGACCCTGCCCACATTTGCAAAATCACCCGCTTCAAGCGCCTGCTTCATTTCAGCGCCCTGTGACACAATAGTCTGGAGACGTGCCTTGAAAAGTTCCGCATTATCCTTCTTTTGCACTTCGATAAATTCATCCAGGGCGGCGGTATTGGCGGTAATGCCACTGTTACATAATACGATTTCAAAGGGTTTCGGAGTCTTGATTTTTTCGAAATTCTGTTTTCCATCTTTCAACCAGAAACGGAGAAGCCCGCCATAGGTCGAGGCGGTATTATCCACGCCGCTTGCAACCCCGTGATAGGGAAATTCACCCTGCCAGGCTACGTGGTTGATCTGCTCGATGGAATAGCCCATTTTGAATTCTTCATTCAACGCCCGCGCAAGTGAAACGCAACTGGCGGCGCTGGCGCCCACCCCGCTTCCTGCCAGCAAGTTCCCGCCGACGGTAATCTTGATCGGGTTCTTCTTGACATCGAAGTTCATCACTTCGAGAATCCTGTTGATCGAGCCGACCTGCTGTTCCTTCTTCTTTTCCTTGTATCCCGGAACCTCGATCCGATTGTCTTCCAGCACCCAGCCCTCGCCGTCGATTTTTTCCACCGTTGTCACCGTTTCGAAGGAAATTGCCGAGACAATCGCCGGAACTTCATCCAGGACGAATTGATCTCCTATCAAGATTGTTTTTCCAAAACCTGTTCCCTGTGCCATTATGATTCTCCTCTTAGAATTTTTTCCATTTCCGCGATCAATTTTTCTTCCTTGCCAATGGCGACTGTGGTGGCAGCTGTCAGGGTATGACAGGCATCCGAAAAGCCACCAAGTTTGTTCGTCGCTTCGGGGAGGAATATATTGAGTCCCATGGCCCTGCCCGCCCTGATTTCCTCCTCCAGGTAATGAGAAGCCCGCATGGAAACCTTCACTTCATTGAAAGTGATCGTGCCGAAGCCGGGAATTTCGTCGGGAATGACCTGAAATCCCGCGAGATATTTCAGGGGATCGATCAGGTCTGTGTCCTTGATCGCATCGCAGAACGCGCCGATCATTTTTACTCCCATTGGGAACAAGCGTTTTTCGACATGGAACCACTGGATGTGAGGCTCCTGTTTCAAAGCGCCAGCCCGAAGCCTTGCGATTTCTTCGTTGAATATCTTCGTCCTGATCGCTTTTAATTCCTCCACCATGTGGTCCGATTCTGGCGAAACCCCTTCAAGGCAAACCTTGACTCCGATATCCGGCCCTTTTTGGTAATAGCCGACCCCGCCCAAAATATCGAGGTAGTCGCCGAATTCAATCACGGGGATTTGACCTTTTGGACCATTCAGCAGGTACTGCTCTCCGCCTTCATGTTCTCTGATTTCCATCCACCCCTGTTGAACGGCATCCAGCGCGGCTTCGCGGTTCTGGCTGACCAGTTTGCCGTCTACAAAAAAGCCATCGCCCACGGCTCCAATGGCTGCGATGTGAGCCATGTCACGGTTGACCGGATCCAGAGTCAGCGCAAAAAGATAGCAGGTTGTCGAGCCGGAAATGTCGCGATCCCCTTTCAATCCATAGAGATCAGGGTCGAGATTGTGCACTCGCGGGTCGGTCGAGGCTTCAGCGACATGGTGATCCAGGATCAGCGTCAGGTTCCTGCCCTTGTTCAGGTCGGAAAGCATCGGCGCAATCCTGCCGGCAAAATCGGCAAAGATGAGGATTTTTCCTTCCTGTTCGTAAATCTTTTTCAGCACTTTAGGATATGGCTTTTCCAAAGAAAAGCGCTGAACGGCAAACCCCTGTCGTTCAAATGCGCGGGTGAGGATTGCTCCCGAAGTAAGCCCATCAGAGTCATTGTGGTGAAAGACTTGAACCGTCTTTTCAGGCATTTGCCTGATTTCCAGAATGGCTTTTTCCATCGCGTTGATTAAGTTGTTCAGCATGATCCTCCTTTATAAAAGTTTAAGGCAACCTGCTTGCGAAATCCGCAGGATCATTGGCGCTTTCCACCCGATATGCAGGACCAATTTCATCAAGCACTGCGCACATATGCTTTTGATCTGTCTCGCAGTTTTCAAATACGAAATTCTTTGACCGGGCAAAAATTACTTTGCATATGATGGAATTTCATAATTGCTCGAGGGAAACAAGGTTGTTTGATTAATCCACAAAGCGATATTTCAACAAGGTCCACACCGCTTCAAACGCGTCGTTTATTTTGATCTTCTTGCCCTGCGAATAATCGCGGGGATTAAATGAAATCGGCACTTCGTAAATGCGGTAATGACGTTTGAGGATCTTTGCCGTGAATTCAGGTTCAAAGTCGAAACTGTTAGCGTGCAGCACCATGCCCTCGATCACTTCCCTGCGGAAGACCTTATAGCCAGTCTCCATGTCGGTCAGGATGTTATCGTATAGGATGTTGGTCATGAACGTCAGGAGTTTGTTGGCGATCATGTGCCAGTACATCGTGGCGCGGCGCGGTCCGCCGAGAAAACGTGAACCGTAGACCACATCCGCGATGCCTTCCTGGATGGGCTGCAACAGGTGCGGGTAATCGCGGGGATCGTATTCGAGGTCGGCATCCTGGATCAGGAGAACGTCGCCGCTGGCGGCTGCCATCCCGGCGCGGACCGCCGCACCCTTGCCCTTGTTCCGCTCATGCAGAACGACGCGTATGCCGCCCTTGCCGTTCAGTTTTTTTAGGACGTCGCGTGTGCCATCCGTGGAGCCATCGTCCACCACGATGATCTCTTTCGCCATTTTTGTGGACTGAACGCGCTTCAAAATCTCCCGGATGCTTTCAGATTCATTGTAAACAGGGATGATGACTGATAGTTTCATAGTGAATGGATTATAAACGAAAAGCGATTACCCGCCAAAATCAGCAACAGCGGGCGCAGAGAATGCTGCAATCGGCAGTATAATCAGAACGCGCAAAGAAATCATTTTTCCTACTTAAAGGGCAGCAAGTCATATGACTAAATCAACTGGACAAATTGGCTCGTCCTCCAGCGGTTTTTCGCCGCCGCAGATCAATACGCTCGAGGACACTGGTCTTTCACCCCTGTGGCTGCAGGACCTCGTGCTGAAAGTGCTGTATTTTCGAGGATACTTGACTGGTTTCAAGATAGCCGAGGAGATTACACTGCCCTTCGCGGGAGTGACCGACCAGTTGCTGGTCGCCCTGAAGCAGGAAAAACTGGTCGAGGTGAAATCGACCTCGCAGGGCGCGCTGGGTGAAGGCGCTTATACGTATGGCATTACGGGGCAGGGGATCGTACGCGCATGCGAAGCATTGGATCGCAGTCAATACGCCGGCCCCGCGCCTGTGCCTTTCGAAGTCTATAACGAAGCCATTCGCCGCCAGAAGGGCAGCCGGCTTCAGGTGACCACGCGCAGCATGCGGCAAATCCTTTCGCAACTGGTCATTTCCGAGGGCACGTTCCAACGGCTTGGCCCGGCGCTGAATTCCGGCACTTCCATTTTCATGTATGGCCCGCCCGGCAACGGCAAGACCAGTATTGCGCGCGCGTTTGGGAACATGGTTCTCAGCCAGAACATGTATATTCCGTATGCCCTTTACCTCGAGGGGCAGGTGATCAAGGTTTACGATGCTGTCAGTCATAGTCTGGCGCCTTCGGGCGAGGGAGCGGATGGCTCCAGCACCGGCAATTTGCGGGCCAGCACCCGCCGTGATCCGCGCTGGGTGAAAATTCGCCGCCCGTTCATTGTGGTGGGGGGGGAACTCACACTCGAAGGACTCGACCTCGTTTTTGACGACACTCACAAATTCTACGAAGCGCCTTTCCAGGTGAAGGCCAACGGCGGGATTCTTCTGATTGATGACTTTGGACGCCAGCAGGTACGCCCGCGTGACCTGCTCAACCGCTGGATCGTTCCGCTCGAAAACCGCGTGGACTACCTCCGCCTCCATACGGGACGCAAGGTGGAGGTGCCCTTCGATGTTTTGATCGTCTTCTCCACCAACCTCCCGCCGAAGGACCTGGTGGACGAGGCTTTCCTGCGCCGCCTGCGGCACAAGGTTGAAATCGGCGATCCATCCTACGAGGAGTATCGCGAAATCTTCCGCCGCGTCGCGCGGGACAAGAGGATCGAGTATAACGACCAGGGACTCGCGTATCTCCTGCAGGAATGGTACATTAAGCGCAATCGTAAATTGCGCGCATCCCATCCACGCGACCTGTGCGACCAGATCAATGACATCGCCAGTTACCTTTCCGTACAACCCAGCATGTCGCGCGAAATGCTGGACCGCGCCGCGCAAGCCTACTTTGTGGATATCGTCTAAAACCCGACCAAACTTGTGCATGGCGAAATACAGATTTCGCCATGCGTGACCTGTGATTTTTCTACCATGCTGGAATCCTTTTCCCAACCCATTCTCTTTGCCCATCGCGGCGCGTCCGTCCACGCTCCTGAGAACACCCTGGAGGCATTTCAACTTGCCTTCGAGCAGGGCGCGGACGCGATAGAACTCGACGCAAAACTCAGCGCAGACGGTGAAGTGGTTGTGATCCATGACGCCACGGTGAACCGCACCACGAATGGACGCGGCCGCGTCTCCTCGCTGAGCCTGGCAGACTTGCGCGCTCTCGATGCAGGCAGTTTTTTTTCCGAAAAATATCGCGGCGTGAAGATCCCCACATTGAACGAAGTGTTCGAGACGGTGGGCAAAAGGGGGATCATCAATGTGGAGTTGACCAATTACTATGTCCTGCGCGATGATCTTGTGGAACGCGTCTGCGCGTTGGTAAAGAAACACGCATTGCAGGAACATATTCTCTTCTCATCCTTCCTTGCCTCCAACTTGAAACAGGCCGCGCGGATTCTTCCGCAGGTGCCGCGCGGTTTGCTGGCCCTCAGGGGCTGGAAGGGAAGTTGGGCGCGGTCGTTTGGTTTTATGTTTGGCGAATACCAGGCCCTGCATCCAGGCATCGCGGATGTCAACCTGCCGCAGGTGCAGCGTGTCCATCGTTTGAAGAGGCGCATTCATGTGTGGGCGACCAACGTGCCCGAAGATGTGACCCGCCTCAAGAGTTGGGGCGTGGACGGTATTTTCTCGGGTGATCCACAAACTGCCCTGCGCGCGCTGGGGAGGGGCGCGTGAATCTGTCCGAATGGCTGAAGCAGGCCGGGGTCCGGAAGGAGGCGCAGGACTGCCAAAGAGCGGTTGCCTCTTCGACGCGTTTTCCAAGCCCATTAAATGGGGAAATCCACAGGTTGTTTCTTCATCCAAAATCCATCTTCAACATCGTTGTCCTGTGCGCGTTTGTATTGAACTCATTCGGGTTTGCCATCCCGGCACATGCGCAGACGCCGGAACCGCCAGCCGAGGTCAAAATTGCGATGAATTCGATGACCCCGGAAGAACGCGTGGGACAGTTGTTTCTCGTCACTTTCAAGGGGGTGGATACGAGCGAGGCATCGCAGGTGTACAGCCTGGTCTTGCAGCATCATGTCGGTGGCGTGATCCTGCAGGCTTCGAATGATAATTTTGCCGCCTCACCCCAAACAGTTGCCGAGGCGCATGCGTTGATCCAGCGGCTTCAGCAGTTGGAATGGGATGGCGCATCCGGCGCGGTCCAGAACCCGGATACCGGGAAAACCTCCCGTTCCGTCTATGTGCCGCTTTTTATCGGGATGGCTCAGCCGAGCAACGACGCCCCTTCTGATCAGATTTTCACGGGCTTGACCCCCCTGCCGAGTGAAATGGCGATTGGCGCTTCGTGGAGCACGGAACTTGCGTCCCAGGCAGGGCAGGTCGAGGGGAGTGAACTGGCCGCGTTGGGAGTCAATTTCTATCTTGGGCCTTCCCTGGATGTGCTTGAATCGCCCACTTCGCGCGCGGGGGGCAGTCTTGCAACGCGCGTTTTTGGCGGTGATCCTTATTGGGTGGGGGAAATGGGACGCGCTTATATTTCCGGGTTACATTCCGGAAGCGGGAATCGTATGCTTGTGATTGCCGGACATTTCCCCGGGCGCGGCGGGTCGGACCGCCTGCCGGAGGAGGAAGTCTCCACGGTTCGCAAGTCGCTCGAGCAATTGAAGCAAATCGAACTTGCGCCATTCTTTGCTGTGACAGGCAATGCCGCCGCCCCTGAATCTGCGGCGGACGGCCTGCTCATTTCACACATCCGTTACCAGGGCTTTCAGGGAAACATCCGTGCAACCACACGTCCTGTCAGTTTCGACGCGCAGGCGCTGGCCACCATCCTTGCCCTGCCTCAATTTATAACCTGGCGCGATACGGGCGGACTGATTGTCAGTGACGATCTGGGTACGCGGGCGGTGCGTGAATTTTATGCATCCGGCGACGATTTTAGCGCGCGCCTCGCCGCGCGGGATGCCTTTTTGGCGGGCAACGATCTTTTGTATCTTGGCAACATTGTTTCAAGCGATGCGGAAGATACTTACACAACAACCGTCAAAATCCTCGAATATTTCGCCCAGAAATATCGCGAAGACTCAGCCTTTGCCCAAAGAGTGGACGCGGCGTTGCTGCGCATCCTTTACAAGAAATATAAACTCTATGGAGGCTTTTCGTTTTCGAATGTGACTGTTTCAGCGGACAACCTGGAACTTGTCGGCAAATCGTCCGATATCACGTTCAACGTGGCGCGCAATGCGGCTACTTTGGTCAGCCCCGAACGGCAGGATTTAGCCACCGTGCTTCCCGCCCCGCCTCAAACCAGCGAGCGCATGGTTTTCATCACAGATTCGATGCCCGTCAAACAATGTAGTGAATGCCTGGAGCAAATGCCTCTCGCGGTGGACGCGCTGCAACAAACCATCATCAGGCTGTACGGCCCTTCCAGCGGCAACCTCACGTCCGATTTCAGGTTGTCCTCTCATTCGTTCCAGAACCTCCAGGATATGATGGATAAAGTCGAAGTGCCTTTCATCGAGACCGACATTGCCCGCGCGAATTGGGTGGTTCTTTCGATCACCGATTCCAGCAACGGGCAGCCCGAACTCGTCAGCCGATTTCTGCGGGAACGCCGCGACCTGCTGCAGAATAAACGCGTGATCCTGTTTTCCTTTGGCGCGCCGTATTACTTTGGCGCGACGGATATTTCCAATCTCACAGCGTTCTTTGCCCTTTACAGTCCCCAGCCCCCGTTTGTGGATGTGGCCGCGCGCCTTCTTTTTCAGGAATTAACCCCGGCTGGCGCATCGCCCGTCTCGATCTCCGGCGTCGGGTATGACTTGATCTCGGCCATGACCCCGGACCCGAATCAGATCATTTCGCTCTCCCTGGACCTCAAACCTGCCAGCGCGCCCACCGGCACCCCCAACACTCCCGAGCCGACCCCGATTCCCCTTTTCCAGATTGGCGATACGATTGCCATTCGCACCGGCGCGATTATGGATCACAACGGACATATCGTACCGGACGGGACTGTGGTGAAATTTTCCATGGTGTTGACGGGCGAGGGAGGCGGCATCCTCCAGCAAGTGGAGACGGTGACGACGCAGGGAATCGCGCGCGCATCCTTCGGGTTGGATAAGCCCGGCCTGCTGGAAATACGCGCGGCCAGCGATCCTGCCGCCATCTCCGAATCCCTGCAGTTGGATGTGTCCCAAAATGGGGCTGTGGCTGTGACTGTGGTCGCTCCTGAACTGACGGAATTCGTTGAACCGGTTACCGCCACGCCGACCCCACCGGCGGAGAACGGTTTTGTTTCCAACGAGGGGTACCCGCGTGCCGGTGCATGGTTCCTATCCATGTCCTTGATTGTTTTCAGCGCGTGGATTGGATACTGGCTTGGGAGCCGCCTCTTTACGAGGAGAAGCGGGGTGCGTCTCGCGCTTGGCATCCTGCTGGGCGGTCTCGGCGCCTACAACTATTTCATCCTGGGTTTTCCCGGCGCAGTTCCCCTGCTTGCCTCCAGCGGGCTTGCCGGGCTGCTTACGTTGATCCTGGTGGGGGAATTGATCGGCTTTGGCGCGGGCTGGGTCTGGGCGCGCCGATAAGGCGCGGGATATTGATCCCTCCTCCTATTCTGTCTTTTCCTTTTCCTCCAGTTCCATCAACAACAGATCCAGCGCGCCTACAGAGACCTGCAATTCGCGCAGCGAGATCAACATCGAAACGATCATCAGAATCAGGGCAATCGCAAAACTCCACTGTCCGCCCATGGGCCAGCCTGCGAAAAGGGCGAACATGCTCACCACACAGAAGAGCAGGCTGAGCACTCCGAAGATTTGCATGTTGCGGATCAAATAAACGCGGTAACGTAAATTCGTGATCTGCCCAAGCAGATTCTCGTTCTGCTCCGATTTGTACCGGTCATGCAGGTTGCGGATGATCGTGGCGAGAGTCAGGAAACGATTGGTGTATGCCAGCATCAACAGCGACACAGTTGGAAACAGCAATGCAGGAGTGGTTAACGAAATATCCACATAACACCTCTCGTCCGGTATCCCGGTTCTTGAACCTTACACCCCAAAACTCACTGCTTTGGCGTTGACCAGAAGCATGGGAACCTGCATGTTGAATTGCGGCATATATGGATTGGTGATCCCGGCCTCGTACAGCGACAGCCAGACTGTTTTCATCACATCCAGGCTTGTTCCCAAATCCGTCTGTGTGGAAATGCGGACCTTGCCCCTGATCATGAATGTTCCCACCAATGCACTGACAGGTTCCATGGAACGATTGGCCTCGCTGGCTTCATAATCCGGCGGGTCGGCCGCCGGAGGGACGAGGTGGAAAGCAACAACCTCATTCGTCGGCAGGTACATCTCTGAATAAGTCAATGTGCGCGGCGCGCCGCCCCCGAATACGATCGTCTGCGGGTTCACGACATGAACATAGTTCGATATGCCCTGGTTTCTCAGCCAGATGCTCACGCGAATGTTTTCCCGCGTAATGAGCCCGCCGCGCACCAGCATATTCGGCGTGTAAATCATGACCAGGGACAGTTTTTCATCGGGTTCCAGTTGTCGCATGGGTTCTCCGCACATATTATACCCTTCCGACTCCTCGCATCCACGTTTATACTTTCGTTGAAACCTTGAATATGACACACAACAAACGCTGGCTCATCCCTCCCCCGCTTACGCCCGAAGCCGATTCGAATCTCGCGGCATTTCCCCCTCTCCTGAAACAAATTCTTTTCAACCGCGGTTATGCCACTGACGCCGAGGCGCGCGCCTTTCTCAAAGCCGCGCCCGATTTCAACACAGACCCGTTTCAAATGACAGGCATGCGCGCAGCGGTTGACCGAATCCGCTTTGCCATTGAACAACGCGAACCCGTCGCGATCTACGGCGATTATGACGTGGACGGCGTCACCGCCACTGCGCTTCTCGTGCAAACCTTGAGAGGATTCGACGCCGATGTGCGCGGTTACATCCCCAACCGTTTCGAAGAGGGCTACGGACTTAATAACGAGGCATTGGACTCCCTCGAAGCGGACGGCGTCAAACTGGTCATCACCGTGGACTGCGGCATTCGTTCGCCAGATGAGGCGCATCACGCGCGGACCCTCGGCCTGGATCTCGTTATCAGCGACCATCACCACCCCGCAGAAGGCGACCTGCCCCCCGCGCTTGCCGTCATCAACCCCAAGCAACAGGGCGACCTCTATCCGGATAAGGATTTGGCTGGAGTGGGGATTGCTTATAAGATTGCCGAGGCGTTATTTCAAAACGTTGAACGTTCAACATTCAACGTTCAACTTTCTTCTTTGCTTGATCTCGTTGCCCTCGGCACCGTCGCCGACCTCGCGCCCCTCGTCGGCGAAAACCGCATGCTCGTGAGAAGGGGATTGCGCCAGATGCGCGAGACCACCCGCCAGGGACTCTTCTCCCTTGCGGCAGTCGCCGAGTTATCCCTGTCCAAGGTCAACGCGGGACACATCGGGTTTATGCTTGGACCGCGTCTCAACGCGGCGGGGCGGCTCAAGGAGGCGCTGGCCGCGTTCGAACTGCTGACCACAACCGATGTTTTTCGCGCAGGCGAACTGGCGCAGCAACTCGAAATGCAAAACCGTGAACGCCAGCGGGTGACGCGGGAAGTGCAGAGCCAGGCCGAAGCGATGGCGCTTGCCGAAGACCCCAATGCCTACCTGCTCTTCGCCGCGCACGAGGATTTCAACGCAGGCGTTGTCGGTCTTGCGGCTTCACGATTGACCGAGACCTATTATCGCCCCGCGATCGTCGCGTCAAAGGGCGCGGATGAGACGCGCGGCTCGTGCCGTTCCATTCCCGAATTCCATATCACGGACGCGCTCGATCGATGCGCGGACTTGCTGGTGAGACACGGCGGCCATGCCGCGGCCGCGGGCTTCACCGTCAGGAATGAAAATCTGCCGGGGTTGGTCCGGCGGCTCAAGGACCTCGCCGGGGAAAAACTCGGTGAAATGGATTTAAGACCGACAGTCACGGCTGACGCGGAGGTTTCGCTCACCCAAATCCGCCCGGAGTTGATCAAAACCCTGAGTTATCTCGAGCCGACCGGTTATGGCAATCATGATGCGGCCTTTGTCGCGAGGAATGTAAAGGTCAAATTGGCGCGCACGGTCGGCGCGGACGCAAAACATCTCAAGTTATCGGTTGAAGATGAAAACGGTTATTCCCATGATGCGATTGGTTTCAGGCTTGGGCATTGGCAAAAGAACATGCCCTCGCGCGTGGATATCCTGTTTACCTACGAGACCAACGAATATAACGGCCGCACAAGTTACCAGTTGAATTTGAAGGATATCAAACCTGCCGGCACAACCGGTTGATCCCTTGTCCTGCGCAATCGGGACTTGCGTGCCTTCCCCCATCGATACCCGGCGCTTCAGCGTGTGACATTTTTATCATGGTCCCCATCTCGGCTGGTAATCACAATAATCGTTGTTCGTTAATCGCCGCAAATCCGTCCCGTTTACGCGCATCACATAGATCTCGCATCCGTGGTCGTCGTTGTAACGGTCATAATATGCGGTAAACGCCACCCACCGGCCATCCGGTGAAAAGGATGGGCCCTGCGCGTTCCCGCCGCCTGGCGAAATCTGATGTGCGTTCGAGCCGTCTGAATTCATCAGGAACACTTCACGATGCCAGGG
>Ga0172375_10011123_pt1 | contig 11521 bp, 11 predicted proteins | sample LakKiv1m_FD_114537 | JGI IMG/M metagenome (GOLD analysis project Ga0172375, IMG submission 114537) | Freshwater microbial communities from Kabuno Bay, South-Kivu, Congo - kab_092012_11.1m | ecosystem: Environmental > Aquatic > Freshwater > Lake | place: Democratic Republic of the Congo... | reverse complement strand
TTCACCATCTTGCGACGATTGCTCACCTTGTGGATGAAGTACCGAAGCATGGACTCGGTGATCTCGAAATCCGCGATCACACCCGCCTTCATCGGCCGGATGGCCACGATGTTTCCCGGCGTGCGGCCCAGCATCCGTTTGGCTTCCTCGCCGACGGCCAGCACCCGCTTCGTTCCGGCCTGGATGGCCACAACGGACGGCTCCCGCAGGACAATCCCGCGGTCCTTCACGTAGATAAGCGTGTTGGCCGTGCCGAGATCGATCCCGATATCGTTCGAGAACAGACTGAAGAATCCGCCAACCATGCGATCGTCCCTTCCTTCGCGGCCGTTGATGTTTGGGGCGTAAGTTGAAGCACCGACGAACCAGCGTCAAGCACGAAAACGCATGAAGGTGCCACGTTTCATGGCGTATTCCTCTGCCCACGTCAGTCCTTGATTTCAGAATAACGAAGCACGAAGCACCCCAAGCCCGAATCAAATCCGAGGCCAAGAAGGCCCAATGAAGCAGCGGAGTTGCTGCTTCGGCGGACGGCATTCGGGCTTTGTCCTTCCTTTGTGCTTGGGTACAGGGAACGTACAGGGTCAGGAGCTGGCCGTGCCGGTCAGGTCATGGACCAAACAGCCGCCCAGGAAGGTCCACACCGCCCGCCCCTGCAGGCGACGGCCGGCAAACGACGTGTTGACGGATTTCGACCGGAACGTTTCAGGCTGAACGGTCCACTCGCCGTCGAGGTCCAGCACGGCCAGGTCCGCCGCCTGCCCCTCAACAAGGGAAGGCGCCGGGAGCCCCAATACCGACGCCGGGCCAACCGTCCACCGCCGTACCCACTCCAGCAGCCCCATCCGCCCGCCGCGGACCAGGACCGAATAGGTCACGCCCACTGCAGTCTCGAGACCGACGACGCCAAACGGCGCGGAGGCGAACCCTTTCGCCTTCTCAACAGCGCGATGCGGCGCGTGGTCGGTCGCCAGGACCGTCACCGTTCCGTCGGCAACCGCCTCCAGCAGCCGTTCGCGATCGTCGCGCGATCCGAGCGGCGGACTCATCTTGAACGCGTCCGGCGACTCGGCCCGCACATCGTCATCGCACAGGGCCAGGTGGTGGGGCGTAACCTCGGCAGTCACCCGCGGATTGCGCTTTCGCGCGTCGCGGACGCGCGCGGCCGACTCGCCGCAGGACAGGTGCTGGAGGTGGACCGCCGCGCCCGTCCGCGCCGCCAGTGCGATATTGCGCGCCACAATCCGGATTTCGGCTTCCGCGGGAACGCCGGCCAACCCCAATTCGCACGAGCGCGCGCCGAGTCGCATGACACCGGAACCCGCCATCGCGGGATCGAGCGCGTGATCCAGGGCCGGCTTTCCGGCCGCCGCGGCGGCGCGAAGCGCGGCCTCCATCACGGCTTCGTCCGCGACCGTTGCTCCGTCATCCGTGAACGCCGCCGCGCCGGCCAGCGCCATCGCCTCCAGGTCGGCCACGCGCCGGCCCTGCCGTTCCAGAGTCAGGCAGCCCGACGGCAGAATCCGGACCCGTCCGATCCGCGCGCCCTCGGCGGCCTGCCAGCCGACCCGTTCGACCGTATCCGCCGGCGGACGGGTGTTGGGCATCGTAACCACGGTTGTGAAACCGCCGGCGGCGGCCGCACATGATCCTGACGCGATCGTTTCGGCGCCCGCGTCCCCCGGCTCGCGGAAGTGGACATGAAGATCGATCAAGCCCGGGACCACGACTTTGCCGCGCCCATCGAGTTCGTGCAGGGACGTCCGCCCGATGCCGTGAGCATCCCTGACGATTCGCCCGTCGCGTATGGAGACATCGGCCTCGCGGTCCTCGCCGGTGGCGGGATCAAGGACCCTGACTCCGAAGATGCGCCAAGCCGTTTTCACGCCGCCCACTATGCCATGACCAGCCGGCAAAGGGAACAGAAGACCCGCATTGCCGGCAAAAAGAACGCTGTTCCATGGCGCTCGCAAGTTTGGTAGGGTTTGTTTGCCGTATGGATGACACTGTAAAAGCGATTCCACCAGACGACAGGCCCTCAACCCCGGAAACCGAGGACGAGGCTCGCACACGCGTCGTCTCTCTGGCGCCCGAAACGACGGCTGTGTCCCGACCCTCGCTGGTCTCGCAATACGCCGTGATGGAAAAGATCGGCGACGGCGGCATGGGTGTCGTTTACCTGGCCCGCGACAACCTGCTGGGGCGCTACGTCGCCATCAAACGGCTCAACAGCACCGCCGCCGCCAACGCCATGATGCGGCGGCGTTTTCTCAACGAGGCCAAGGCGGTCGCGCTGCTCAATCACATCCACATCGTGCACGTCTACGCCCTGGGCGAGGACGCGGACGGACCCTACATCGTCATGGAGTACGTGCCGGGGCCGCCCGAGTTATCGCCCGGCCGCACGCCGCCGACCTCGCTCAACCTGGGCGACCGCGTACAACGCCTGGGCCCGCTTTCGCTCCCCGACACGGTCGACTTGGGCCTGAAGCTGTGCCGCGCCGTCGAGTATGCGCACAGTTGCGGCATCATCCACCGCGACATCAAACCGACGAACGTACTGCTCGACGAAAGCGGAGAGCCGAAGCTGGTGGATTTCGGTCTCGCGCGCCACGTCTCCTCCGTCTTCTCGCATCTCACGCAGCCGGGCGAAAAGATGCTTTCACTCGGATACGGCGCGCCCGAGCAGGAGCAGGATGCCAGCCGGACCGACCAGCGCGCCGATGTCTATGGACTGGGCGGCCTCATCTATTTCAGCTTCACGGGCCAGAATCCGCGTTACTTTCGCGACACGGACGTCCCCGAGCCCTTGCGCACGCCGCTGGCCAAGGCCTTGCGCACCGACCGGGACAAGCGGTGGCAAAGCGTGGCCGAATTTCGTGAAGCGCTCCTTCATCTTCGAGCCCCTTCCACGATCGACGTCCCCACGGCGAAGACGACCTGGCGCTGCAAGTGGTGCGACACATCCAACCCGGTCGTCCTCCAGTACTGCGGCGAGTGCGGCTGGGACGGACGCGAGACCTGCGCCGAGTGCGGCGCCGAGATGCGGGTCGGCATTCCGTTCTGCGGCGGCTGCGGCGCGAACACCCGGGAATACGAGGGCGCCACCCGCCTGCTGAACAGCCTGCGCCGTCTCGCCGACGAGAAGCGCCACGAAGAGGTGCTGCAGAAGGCCGGCGGTATCGCGGGCTTCCAGCCCGTCGGATCCGGCGGCCGTAAGATCATCGCCGCCGTTGAGGTCCTCGCTGCCGATTCGCGCAAGCGGATCGAACGGCGCGAACGACTCGTCCGCCTCATTGAGAAAGACATGGCGTCCGAGGCCTACGAGGAGGTCCTGAACCACATCAACGAATACGGCACACTGGCCACCGACGAACCGTTCAAGGCCAAGGCGGAGGTCATTCCCGACCTCATCCACCAGCGCGACTTGAAGATCGCCCGACAGGCGCTCAAGGAGGGCGCCCTCGACCGGGCCGAGCGACTGTGCAGCGCCCTGCTTCGAAAGCGGCCGGCCGATGCCGATGCCAATGCCCTCTCGCGGAGCATCCAGGTTCAGCGACGCAGGCGCAAGGTCATCACGTCCGCGGCCGCCGCCGTGGCCGTTCTACTCGTATACCTCCTCAGCGCCGGCCCTGTCTACCGGGCCATGAACAACGAAACCGGCGCCTTCATCGGCGCCGTCTTCAAGCCGGCAACCTTCCTGCATCGCAACGGCCCCTTCTCCCCGTTGTTGCGTGCTTACGCCAGAGTCTGGGGCGCAACCGCCATCGCCGCAACCACGCCGCCGACGCCCCCCCCGCCGATCCAGCCCCCCCCGCCGCCGGCCGGCGCCGCCGAGACGGACAAGCTCGTCGAAATCCGCAAGCAGTTCGACACCGAATTGGCCGCGGTCGAGAACGCGTACCGGGAGCAGATGAATGCCTGGCCTTCGAATTACGTCGCCGCCCTCAAGCTGCGGCAGGAGGACTACCAGCGGGACGGTGACTTCGACGGCTGGACCGCGGTGAACGCAGAGTTGAAACGTTTCAACGAGAAGCACGAAATCGCCGACAGCGATCTCGCCACCCGCTTCAACGCCCTCATTGCGGTCCAAGCCCAGTATCGCGCCCTGGTGGAGCGGCACACCCTCGACCGCAGCCGCCGGGTCCAGACCGTCGCGCGGCGCTACATCGCCAGCCTTGAATCCATACAAAAGGAGTACACGCAGCGCAACCGCATGGACGATGCGGCCGTCGTCAACGCCGAAGTCAAGCGTGTGGGTGCCGATCCCGTGATCGCGGAGTCTTTGCAGACGGTGGCAACGTACGACAAACAGCGCACCGCAATCCACAACCCGTCGTAAACAGAAGGAGGAGAAGCCCCATGAGGATGGGCTACCTCGGCGTCAAGACCCTCGTCGGCATCGCCGGGCTGCTCCGGCATGATGTGGACCTCCTGCTGCTCGACGAACCGACGCACGGATCGGACCGCTCCTGGCCCTGGCCGTCGCACTCGACCGCCTCCGCCACCGCCGTTCCGGCGTCTGAACACGCGTCGCCGAAAACCCGAAGCCCGTCGGGAATGGGAGGCGGTCCGGCGCGACCCGCTTCGCTGTGAAAAGGGCTTGTGAGGGTATGGGGCTTCCCGTATCGTTTTCGCTCTTGGCGCTCTGCGATGCCACAAGAAAGGATGATACCCATGCGAACGATCGCGACTGTTCTTTGGGCTGCCGTCTTGGCAACCGTCCTCTCCTCCGTCTGCCACGCCGAGAAGGAGAGCGGCGGGCTCCTGGCCAAGATCCAGTGGACCCGCGGGCCCGACAAAGGGAAACTGGAAAAATGGGCAGCGATCGAAGTCCCGGAGGGGTTCATCTTCGCGCAGGGCGATGACACCCGACTGCTCATGACCGCCATGGGCAACATCTGCTCCGGAAACGAAGTCGGCTTTCTCGCCCCCACCTCGATGGCCTGGTTCGTGGTGTTCGAGTTCGACAAGGTTGGCTACATCAAGGACGACGAAAAGGCGTCGCTCGACGCCGACAAAATGCTCGAATCCATCAAAAAGGGCACCGAGCAGTCAAACGAAATCCGGCGCAAGCACGGCGCGCCGGGGCTCACCATCATCGGCTGGGACCTGAAGCCAACCTACAACGACAAGACGCACAATCTCGAGTGGTGTATCCGCGCCAGGGACGACAAGGGCGAACTGGTTGTGAACCACAACACGCGCATCCTGGGCCGATCCGGCGTCATGAAGGCGACGCTGGTCTGCGGTCCGGACGCGCTTCCGGAGGTGATGCCGCAATATGTCGACCGGCTGGGCGCCTTCGGGTTCAACTCGGGCGAGAAATACGCCGAGTACCGCAGGGGCGACAAGATCGCCAAGTACGGCCTCTCCGCCCTGGTTGTCGGCGGCGCCACGGCCGTGGCCGCACAGACCGGCGTCCTCAAATCACTCTGGAAGTTCATCGTCATCGGAGCGATCGCCGTCGGCGCATTCTTCAAACGTTTATTCGGCGGCAAGTCCAAGGAATAGGGGCCCGGGAAGGGGCCGCAGCATCCATGAGCGACGGTGCCAGTCTCCTGCTGATTCTCATCGTCCTCTATCTGACCGACTGCGTCTGCTTCGTGAACCGGCACGGGGTCGCCTTCGTGCGACCCTGGCGCGTCTGGCGGGCGCGGCCGGCCGGCACCCGGTTCGGCACATCGTCCGGCTCCCCCGTCGGACTCGTTCCCCTGCCCTTGCTGGGCACCGTCTTCCGAACCCGCCTCTGGCCCGTTTCGCTGACGGCCGAATCCGTCTGTGCCGTGTCGGCGTCAACCCTCTCCCCCGCGGGCCGGCCTCCGCAGTCAGCGGCCGTGCTGGCCTACACCGACATCCGCGACGTCCGCGCCGACGGCGCGGACGTGCGCATCAACGACCGCCTGTTCGTCACGACCGACACGCGTGAGACGGCGGGCCTGCTCGCGGCCCTGTTGAACCGGCTCCGCGCCGCGCAGCCGGCCGATCGCCCCGGGATTATCGACCGCGCCATGCTCACGTCGCTGGCTCCGGACACGGTCACGACCGAGGCCGAACGCTTCCAGGCCGGCACACGCGCCTTGCGTATCCTCTGCAATGCCTTCTGGTTCTACCTCTTCGTCGTATGCCCGGCGCTCACGGTCACGTTCGGCCTGCTGTGGCTGCTCATCCCGCTGGCGCTGATCGGGCTGCTGTTCCATGTTCCGACGGTCGTCCTGTTCTTCCTCGTCCACCGCCGTCTGCTGCCGGAGGAGCGGTCCGCCCGCACCGAACACCTCTTCAAGATGGCCCTGTGTCCGCCCATGGCCATCCGCGCCGTGGACGCCGTCACATGCCACGCACTCGCGAGATTCCATCCGGTCGCCGTCGCCCTTGCGCTGTGTCCGCCGGCTGACGCCGCGGAATTCGCCGGGCTCTACCTGCGGGACCTTCGCCACCCCATGCCCCTGGCGCTCGACGACGCGGCCAAGGCCATCGAGTCCGACTTCCGGCAACGCCTGGCCCGCCACATCGAGGCGTTTCTCGCATCCCGGAACGTGCCGCTTCGCGCGCTGGCCGGTCCGCCGACGCGGGCCGACGACGAACGCGCCTACTGCCCGCGATGTCTTAACCGCTTCACCGTGGAAGGCGGGGCGTGCCCTGACTGCGTCGAGCCCCGCCTAATCCCGTTCGATCGGACACAAGACAAGGAAACACAACCATGAGCGAACTCCTGCTCCTGCTGGTCGTCGTCGGATGCTTCTTCGCCGGCTATTTCGTCCTCTCGAAGCTCATGGACTTTGCCAAGCGCCAGACGCAGGGGCCGACCCGGCCGGCGCCGAAGATGCCCGCAAGCCCGGCGTCTGACGACGCCGCGGGGCGCGCGCCGCCCCAGATGGAAAGCCTGTTCCACCTCTTCACCATGATGGGCAAGCTGGCCATGTGCGACGGCGAACTCCAGCCGCAGGAATCGCGCTTCGTGGATTCATGCCTGGGCGATCTTGGCTCGGTGCCGCCGGGGACACGGGCCAAGTTGCTCGGCATGCTCCGACAGGCCAACGCGACGGCCACGGACTTCCGCTACCATGCCGAAGGGTTCCTGCGACTGAACCAGGGCAACGCGGCTGAACTTGGCCGCACGCTGGAGCGTCTGCGCGCGCTGGCCGCCGCCGACGCGCCGGTCAATCCGGCCGAACGCGCCCTTCTCGCCGAAGCCGCCGCCGTCTTCGGCCTGCCGGGCTGAACGAGGCAACCCTGCAATACCGACGAGTCGGCAAGACCGGGCTGAACCTGCCGGTGATCAGTTGCGGCGGCATGCGGTTCCCGCAATCCTGGAACGGCGACAACGGGTTGACCGCAGCGTCACTCGGACGTCGCGGACGCTTCGGACTCCGGCAGCGGCTTGGCCTCGGGTTCCGGCGAGGGCTTCGGCGACCGCGCCTTGGCGCGCCCCTTGGCCGCGTGTCGCTTGCGAAAGAAATCCATCTGCCCGAGATCGACAAGGCCATAGTTCTTCAGTAGCCGAATCACCTGCAGCAGATCGGACCGCTCGTAATTGCGGTTGACCTCCACCCGCCTGACCAGCTCCAGCAGGATCGTCCGGAAGGGAATGACCCCGTCCACGCCCTGAGACTTCAACAGCTCGATCGTCTTCTGCCGCAATTCGCCCGAAGCAGGCAGCGCCGGCAGACACAAGATCTTTGCGAATGTCGTCGTCCCCAGCAGCCTGCCTGCAAACCGCAACGCCGTCGGATGCAGGCAACGGAGCAGTTCAGGCGCTTGCTCGGCCGACGCGTAGATGCGCTCCGTATGCCAGCCGTGAATCCCCACCACGGCCGCGCGAACCGTCTGCAAGTCGGCGGCATCCCACACGAACGCATCGGGCAGCTTGTGCTCCGCGACCGACGGATTGGTTACCACCAGGTCCAGATCCTCGTCACCCGTCTTCGGCCGCGCCACAGCCGGAATCGCGTGCTTGCGGGGTTGGCAGACCAGATAGCCGAGCGTCTCGAAGTATTCTTTCACCACATCATGCGATACGTTGGACACGATACACTCCCCGTCCGACTCAGCCACCAATGGAATCCATGGCCGCGACCAGGCGCGACTCCTCGACGCGGCACCCGAACGCGCATTGCCCGATCCTGTCCGCCAGCACGAAGCGCGGCACGCCGGCCTGGTTCTTCTTGTCCGTCGCCATGGCGGCCCGCAGCGCCGGCCACGTCAGGCCGGACGGCAACGTAACCGGCAGCCCCAGACGCCGCAGCAGCGCCACGAGTCTCACCTCGTCCGCCGCCGGGCAGCCGCGCTCCGCCACGGACAGCCGCGCGGCATAGACCATGCCGATCGCCACCGCTTCGCCGTGCAGCAAGGCCTCGTACCCGACAGCCGCTTCGATCGCATGCCCCATCGTATGCCCGAAGTTGAGCAGCGCCCGCGGCCCCTGTTCGCGCTCGTCACGACTCACCATCTCCGCCTTGATCCCGCAGCAGCGCGCCACGACCATCTCGAGCGTCACGGGATCGCGCTTGAGAAGAGTCGGCGCCGACTGCTCGATCCGATCGAAGAGATCCGCATCGGAAATCACGCCGTATTTCACGACTTCCGCGAGCCCTGAAACGTATTCGCGGTCCGAGAGCGTGACGAGCGTGGAAAGGTCAATCGCCACCGCCGCCGGCTGCTGGAACACGCCGACCAGGTTCTTTCCCTGCGGCAAGTTGACCGCCGTCTTGCCCCCGATGGAGCTATCCACCATGGCCAGAAGCGAAGTCGGCATCTGAACGCTGGCGATCCCCCGCAGGAACGTCCCCGCCACAAACCCCGCGAGATCGCCCACCATACCGCCGCCGAGCGCGACGATGACCGAACTCCGTTCCAGTCCCCCCGCGACCGCCTCGCCGAAAAGCCGGCCCGCCATGTCGAGCGACTTGGAGTTCTCGCCGGCCGGAACAACGGCTCGACGCACCTTGCAGCCCGCCGCCTCAAGCCAGGCCGCCGCGCGATCGCCGTGCCGCAGCGCGACGTTGGAATCCGAAACCAGCAGCACCGACCGACCCGCAAGGGCGGACGGCACCGCGCCGAAGCCCTCACGCTGGATGGCGATCGAATAGGAACGAGGTCCCAGTTCAACCGTGACGGTCTGTGACATGTCGCGGCAACCCTACGCAAAAGCCCGGCGGGAAGCAAGTGCGTGAAACGAGGGCATCGGGATGCCAAGCACCGTCGGGGAGCATTCGCCTGCGTTTCGAGTTGTGGACGAGGACGACAACTGCGACGGCCTCAAGGAAAGTCATCAGGGGCGCACCTTACCGAGAACTCACACTCGTCTTAACCGCGCCAAACGCAACCTTCGTACTGTCTTGGCCTTGTGTTGGGGAACACGTGATCAATACCCCAAGGATGAATTTCAGGCCAAAGCGCAGGAGCGACCATGAACAGGAAGCTAGCGGGGCAGAGCCAGACGGCGCGAATCAAGCGGGTGACGTTCGGGTTCAAGGCGGCGACGGCGAGTTCCAACAAGGCGAAGTCACCATGATTCCAACGGCTTCCGCTTGTGTGTTTCGCGTTCGCCGCCTGTTCAAGGTGTCGGATCCCTGCGGCTTGCACCTGCGGCCGGCGGCCATCCTCGCGAAGGCCGCCTGTGCGTTCGATGCCGATGTCGTCATCCAGTACGGAGCGTCTAAGATCAGCGGAAAGAGCCTCCTGTCGCTGCTCAACCGCAAAGTCGACCTCCTGCGCGGAGACATCGTTCCGGTGACGGACGGCGATGACGCCGAGAGCTTCTCCATACATTGCCTCCCCTTCAGACAGTTGGCCTCGTTGCTGAAGGAGCCCGCACTGACGGTAATCGCCCAGGAGGGACACGAGTGGTACATGATTCCCGTTGCCGGCAGGTACGAACTCTTCCTGGGCGGGATCGACTGCGCCCTGCGCGCGATTACGTTATCCGGCACCCCATCCGAAGCCAGTCCGTGAGGACGCCACACGAAAGGCCGGCGAGCATGGAGACGGACCCTGACGTTACCAAAATCTCATGCCCGCATAATATCCGCCTAACGACATGGGGTTATCGTATGCCTCACGTATGAACACCTGTCTGGAACAACCACCCGCCCTGAATCCACAACGGACGATGAGCCACGACACGGAACAGCCGCTTGCCTTCCTGGCGCGACCCGCCGGCGAATCGGCCGCGCTGGACCTCCTGCGCGAAGGGCTTCCCTTCGGCGTGGGCGATGCCACAGCCGGCGCGGAAAACGAGTTGCTGACGGTGGTCACCGGCCCCCGAGAACAGGTTGACCTGGCACGCGCCGTGGAGGAATCCAACTACTTCCGGAATCTCGCGCGCCGCGCCGCGGCGGGAGATGCCTCCAAGAGCCTCGTGCGCGACCTGGAGGATTTCCTGGCCGACAACCGCCAGAACGGCTGGGAGAACAGTTGGGTGTACTTCCCGGCGGAACTCATGACGCCCCTTGCGCGGCAGATGTTCGAAAACGACCTCTACGCGGACAAACGCGCACGCGGCGCCCGCCGGTCCGACGCCGCGCGCTTCGAGGTTCAACGCAACGGCGCCCGCTGCATCCGAATACCGATCAGCTACCTGCTCAAGCTCGCGCTGGCCGACGCGATCAGCGTCGCGCCAGAGCCGCCTCCGGCGATCCGGGACACCGGCGAGCAACTGATGCGCCATTTCCTGAACGACAACACCTCGCCGGAAACCTTCTCGTTTCATACCGTCGGCCCGGCCGACTCCGCGAGCCTGGGCCGGGCGCTGGCGGAGGAAACCCTGCGGCGGCTCCTCATGGTGCGGCTCCTGAGCCTTTACGCAAACGAAAAGTTCGAACTGCGATCGAGGGGACAGGAGACGTTGGTTTGCCTGGACCCGCACACCCCGGCGCGACAGAAGCGGCTCAACGAGTTGGTGCCGGACTCGTTCTACCGGGATCTCTTCATGAGCCCCTGTCTCTCCGGCTGGGATCGGGGCGAGGACAAACACCGCTACATGATCCTGTGCCACGAAGTGCTGTCCCGCAGCCGCCTCAGCACCATGACCAAGTTGCGCGAAAGCGGCATTCTGAGCCGGAATCTGGTGACGCTGCCCACCACCTCGAACACGAGCCTGGCGAACAACGGCACCCACATCAGCCTTGGCAGCCGACGATTGACGGCACTCATGGCGGCGGACTCGCGCGACTTCGCGGCGGAAGACGAGAAGCGGATCGGCGACCTGGTCGTGAAGATCGTCGAACACTTCCTGCCGCTGTTCGTCGGGACCTACTCAGCCGCTCCGCAGCGATTCGACTTTCAGGACTTCCACCCGGAAAACGTCCTCGGGTTCATGCCTCACGAGTTGGACTTCACCCATCTGCGGATGCTGTGGCGGCGGTGGAAAGGCAAGGCCGATCTGAAGTGCTTCGGTGTGCCGATCACACCCTTCGGCCCGCGGGGCTGCGACCGCTTCCTCGGCAAGGCGCTCGGCCTGCGCGGCGACTGGATCCCTGACCAGCGCCTGATTGACTACCTCGTCTCGCCCCTGAGTACG
>Ga0172375_10011122_pt1 | contig 11521 bp, 8 predicted proteins | sample LakKiv1m_FD_114537 | JGI IMG/M metagenome (GOLD analysis project Ga0172375, IMG submission 114537) | Freshwater microbial communities from Kabuno Bay, South-Kivu, Congo - kab_092012_11.1m | ecosystem: Environmental > Aquatic > Freshwater > Lake | place: Democratic Republic of the Congo... | reverse complement strand
ATAATCCGAATGCTTGGAAGGCCGGAATTGAAAAACGTGAGATAGATGGCCGTAAAATTAAAGTTTACAGCCTTGCCAAGACGATTGCGGATTGTTTTAAATTTCGCAATAAAATAGGGCTGGATGTCGCGCGCGATGCTCTCAAAGTTGCGGTTACGGAAAAAGGAATAAAGCCAAAAGAGATCATGAGATATGCCAAGCTCTGTCGCGTTGAGAGCATCATAAAACCGATCTTAGAGGCGATACTTTGAAAAAGGTTATCAAAGACATTCCAGCTTCGATCCGAGCCCGGTTGCAAAATATTGCCAAAGAAACCGGCCGCCCATTTTCAGAGGTTTTGCAATACTACGGAATGGAGCGATTTCTCTATAGATTTAGTCGTTCCGTTTATGCCGATCAGTTTATATTGAAGGGCGCTCTTATGTTTACCGTTTGGCGAGTTTCAGAAAGGCGAACTACGCTCGATATAGACTTTTCAGCGCATTATAGCAATCAGGTCGAAGCTATTGAAGATTTGATACGTGATGTGTGCAAAGTTCCGGTAATTCCGGACGGGTTTATTTTTGATGCGGCAAAGGTTAAGGCTAAAAAAATAAAAGAGAACGCTGATTATGAAGGTGTTAGAGTAAAATTTAGCGGATTTCTGGGGCGCTCGCGCGTCACTATGCAAATTGATGTGGCCTTTGGCGACGTTATTTATCCCAAACCCAGGCTTATCGACTATCCAGTGATCTTGGATCTCCCCAAACCTCATCTTAAAGGGTATCCTGCAGAAGGTGTAGTCAGTGAAAAGTTTGAGGCTATAGTTAAGCTTGGTTCCCTTAATAGCCGCATGAAAGATCTTTACGATCTCTGGCTTATACTGCGTCAGTTTTCTTTTGATGGGATAAGACTTACAGAGGCATTAAAGAAAACATTTAGCCATCGCCAAACATCTTTGCCGGAACGTAAGCCTGTCTTTGCTGAAGAACTCTACGATGAGAGGTCCGACCGCCAAACTTTATGGAAGGCTTTTCTGAAAAAAGGGGATATTAAGTTTGCTCCGAAGAAGTTAAGCGACGTAGCAGAAGAGATTGAGAAGTTTCTTATTGGCCCGCTTGGGGCGATCAGCAAAGGGCAGGGGTTTGATCAAGAATGGAACGCCCCTGGGCCCTGGGGAAAAAAGCGTTAAACGAGCGGTAAAATAAAGGAAGAAGAAGTGATTAAAACAAAAACGAGGGACAGCAAAAACAAAGGCGAAAACGCATTTCAATTAAAGATTGTCTTAAAAGGCAGCAATCCCGTTGTCTGGCGCCGGTTTATAGTCACAATGAGAAATTTTATATTGCTGATATGGCCAATCATCGCATTGTACAGGTGGATAATCTTTCGGGTGAAGGCTGGAAGGCTTTTGGATCTTTGGGCAGTGGTGATTTTCAATTTAATTGCCCAACCGCGATTTATAGATAAAAATGCCCCTCTATTATATTAAAACCTATGGCTGCCAAATGAATGTGGCTGATTCAGATAAGTTGGCTGGCATATTGGAATCAGCTGGCTACAAAGCTGCTGCCCATGCCAAGCAAGCTGATATTGTGCTGATTAATACTTGTGTTGTGCGCCAAAATGCGCAAGATCGCGCTTCCTGGTATATTACTTCTGCCAAAGGGTTAAAAAACAAAAACCCGAAGGTAAAAATAATTGTCTGCGGCTGTCTGGTCAGCGAGCCTGGTCATGATGTAAAAAAAACATTCCCCCATGTCGACTTATTCATCCCGCCGCACTCTCCCGATGCCTTAATCAAATATTTAAACCTTAATTCGTCACTTCGTGCTGAAGCACATCAGTGCGAAGCATTCGTAATTCATAATTCGTCATTCGTCTCCATCACGACTGGCTGCAACAACTTTTGCTCTTATTGTATTGTTCCTTATGTCCGTGGCCGCGAATATAGCCGTCCCATGGACGAGGTCTTGGCAGAGATAAAAGACCTGCTTGATCAAGGCATAACTGATATCACTCTTTTAGGCCAAAACGTAAACTCATATAAATATGGCCTTGCCAAGTTATTAAATAATATTCATTCATTCGGCATTCATAATTCGTCATTCGTCATTAAGTTCCTTACTTCTCATCCCCGCGATCTTTCCGATGAGATCATTGAAACCGTGGCCAAGCTCCCATTTGTGGCCAAAGAATTCTTTTTGCCTTTGCAATCAGGTGACGATGTTATTCTAAAAAAGATGAACAGGGGATATGATCTGTCATATTATCTTGATCGGGTCAATAAAATCCGCGCAATGATACCCAAAGCCAGTATTATAACCGATCTAATGGTTGGTTTTCCCGGAGAAACAGAACAACAATTTCAAAATACTTTGAATGTAGTGAGAAGTGTTAAATTTAATGCGATCAATATGTTTGGTTTTTCTGCGCGGCCAAGCACTGCTGCCGCTAAAATGCCTGATCATTTGCCTCAAGAAATAATCCGGCGCCGTTTGCAGGAATTGATCAGCGCCAACCGCCAAATCTTAGCAAAATAATGTGAAATTTTACCAATAACCTTCAGATAGACCTATATAAGAAAATCAAAGGCTCTTTTTGGAAACCTGCGAATAAACTTCGCGGTTTCCAAAAAAGGGCGCGAGGAAACCGAGACGTTTAGTCTCAGGTTTCCGAGCTTATGTTCAAACTGGAGGGTTTTGCATGGCGATTGTAACTGTAAGAATTACCAGGTCTTTACAAACACAATTATCAAATCAAATGCCATTGTTTAATGCTTTGGCCAGGTTAAGCAAAAAACAAATACGTGTGTCTTCCAGCCTGCTTTCCCATTCCTTGGAAGGCAATATCAGTCCACGCTTGTTAACTATGGTGTTAGAACGGGTTAACAATGCTTTTCCCAATGTCCAGTCTTTTGACCATAAGGGTTTAATGAGCCAATTTAGCGCCTTAAAACAAGACGGTATTAATTTTGGCACTATGTTTGAAAAGGCTTTTTTAATTAGCCGTAAGAAACCGTCAATTAATGATCTGTTTGTGGTGGTAGAACAGGACGGTGAAAAAATTATTGCTATTATGGATGATTTGCAGGTTCAAGATTTTGAATTTGAAGAAGAGGTTTTACCGTCTTCAACAGCTTTAGTGCCGGTTGCTCCAAGAACTGGCCAATCACAATCTCCTGATGATTCTTCAGGCAGGAACCTTGTAGCTGCTGGTCCTCAAGGAGCCTTGCAATTTCTTGAAGCGGCTAAGTTTCAGGCACTGTTTAATTTGAAAATTTCTACTGATCCCAAAGAAATAATAAAAGGCTTAAGGTTAGTGTCTGATTTGTACCATGATCATAAAACAAAACCTGAAACAAAAAAGGATATGGAAAGCACGCTTTTTAGGGTCTTTTTTCAGAATGATCAGCAAGTTCGTGAAGAAGTGGTGGCTGTGCTGGAAGCTATTGGGATGCCGGAAGAGTTTACTTCGCATTTAAGACGTTTTGTCACTGGCAATGATACTTTAAAAGCAGCTTCTTTGGATAAACTTTTTGGTTTTGCTTCAACATATCATGGGGAAAACAATCTGCCCTTGCAAATGGTGCAAGAGCTGATTTTTGAGCAAATACAAAAAGGCGCAAATAGGGAAGTGGTTGAAAAAGCTTTGGAATTGTTGTGTCAAATTACTCCCGAAGATGACATTGGTTCTGTTCGTGATGCTTTAGAAGAAAGATTTAACCGCAATCCCGGGATTTATGATGTTTTAATTGAAAAAGCTTTTAGGCATATGGCAGTTTATAAGCAGCTGCTTGTGGTGGAAACATTAGAGCAGGCTTTAAATGTTAGGAGTCGGCTTGATTTTCATGTTATAGCCGCCAGGATTTTATTGGATCTTTATGAGCAAGTTGAACAAAAAGAAATGCTCTTGAGCCGCATATTACAGGTTGTTGCTGATGGCGGTATGCCAGCTGCTGTTAAAGCTGATTTAGAGCAGATTGTGGTAAATAGCGGGGAAATGGCTGTTCCAGTGCTTATGCGGGCCTATGATGAAATGCCCCTGCTGTTCCGGCCTACAATTATAAAATTGTTTGACGCTATTGTTTGCGCCGTGCCTGTTTCAGCGGCAACACTTCAGGCTGCGGGAGAGTTGTTGCAAAGGGAGATTAGGAGAGGGCCAAGAGGCGTTAGCACGGCAATGGAAACAGGCATGATCCATTTGCCGGGTTTCCCGGGACCGGTCAGGGCAGAGGCTTATAAGCAATCTTTGGACGTGTTATTTGAAATACGGCATAATCAGAATGCAATTAATAATTTGATAACGCATGGCTAGGTTTTTTTAAGCAGGATAGTGAAAAAGGCTATTGACGAGAGGCAAGATCAGCAAAAACATAAGTTTTTCCTTCATCTGTCAGCCTTAATTATTTCCCGCATAGATGCCTATGTGCCGTTCCATGATGAGGCTGTTTCTGCTTCCTTGCAAATGGCCTTAAACTTGTATTTTATTAAAAACGATCCAGATGCATTAGGGGATATTTGCTTAATAGTGTCTTCTCCGGCTTTGAGCACAGAAAACCTGCAAGACTTAATAGATGGGACTATTGCCAGAAGCTCCGCAGAGAAAATTTTGCCCGCAGAAAGCGCGGTCTGGGGCCAAACGTTTGTCGAGCCTTTAGCAGCGCGTTTAAAGTTTAAACCAGGAATTGCGGAAACGCTGGAGAGATTGGGTCGGACGGAAAAGCAGGTCAGGATGTTATTGGCTGTTTATAAAAAAACGCTGTTTAAGGAAGATGACGCGCCTTTGACTCCTGACGAGCTGGCAGTATTAATTGCTATGGCTAAAAACCCCGGGTTAACCGAAAAAATGGTCAAGCAAATTGCCAAAAAATTAAGTCTTGCGGCAAAGACAGCGTTTGGCCAAAAAGAACAGTCAGATGACATGCATAAATTAATGGAAGATGTTTTGGCAGGTAGGGCTGGCGGCGATCTGGAAAAAATGCTGGGGGGAAGCCGCGCTTATCGGTTTGAAGCCGAAGTGGTTAAGGACCACTGGGAGATTTTTGTTGAAGCTGTCCAAGGCTTTGTAAATTTAATATTAAATCCTGCTGTTGTCAGAAAACACGAAGTTGCAGCCGCGTTATTTGATTTCCATGCCCGGTTTAAAAATGAACAAAGTATTAGGGGCATATTTATTATTGAATCTGCTTTTGTCCAGCTTTTGGTATCAGACCAAATTTACCAGTTGACAGAGAGGGAGCGTATTATTGGTTTGCTGGAAGACCGCTTTGTGGGTGAAAGATCAATGGATCTTGGCCCAGAGTATATGGCCCAGTTGTGGCGCATGTTAAACAAAGATGTTTCCAGCTGGTCCAATCTGGGCGAAAGGCTTAATGGTTTCCTGGAAAGGCTTGTCAGAAAAGTTGCCTTGCTTGGGCCATATCAGAAAAAACCGATCTTGGAATTCTTAGCTAGAATTTTTGATGCCTTTGGCGCTGGAGGTTCAATTAAAGCCGGACTCATTAACCAGCAAGTAGAAAGAATTGTACAAAGTATCTTGCCTGCCTAGCCCTCTAGTGTTACAATAAAACTCGATTAATTATTAAAGGGGGAACAGGCATGGTAAATTCCGAACTGCGTGTTTTTTATGGTAATTCCCACCCGGAGCTTGGCGAAGCAATCATTAAATATTTGGGGCTTACGCCGGGCAAGATCAAAATTTCCCGTTTTAGCGGCGGCGAGATTTATGCCAGAATCCTGGAAAATATCCGCGGCCAGCATTGTGTTATTGTCCAGACCTGTTCTGCCCAGGTAAATGAAGATCTGATTGAGCTTTTCATTATTATTGATGCCTTGAAAAGGGCTTCTGCCAGCACCATTACAGTGGTTATCCCTCACTTTGGCTATGCGCGCCAGGATCGCAAGGCTGCGTCGCGTGAGCCTATTTCTGCCAGGTTAATTGCCAACCTGTTGGAGGTTGCCGGCGCAGACAGGGTAGTTAGCGTTGACCTTCATTCTGACCAGATCCAGGGCTTTTTTAATATACCGGTTGATACGTTAACCGCCATGCCGCTGTTTGAGGATTATTTAAAATCTTTAAAATTAAAAGATATGGTGGTGGTGGCGCCGGATACTGGCCGGGCTAAAGTAGCTAAAAAATTGGCTGATAGGATTGGCGCGCAATTGGCAATTTTGCATAAAGTCAGGGCAGAACACCACCAATCAGCTGTAACGCACGTGGTTGGCGATGTTAAAGGCAAAACAGTTATTATTACCGATGACATGATTGATACTGCCGGCACCATTACCGGCGGAGTGGAAGCATTGCGCAAACAAGGCTGCAATAGCGATGTTTATGTGGTGGCTGCCCATGGATTGTTATCCGGCCAGGCAGTAGAACGCATGAAAAAAGCCAATTTCAAAGAGGTGATTTTTACTGATTCTTTCCCCATCCCCAAAGAAAAACAATTTAAAGGCTTAAAAATCCTGTCTTGCGCGCAGTTGTTGGCCGAAGCAGTCCGAAGAAATTATGAGCATAAGTCCATCAGCTCTTTGTTTGATTAAAATATGGCAAAACAAATAAAAATAGGCATTATCGGATTTGGCAATATAGGCTCGGCTGTGGCTGAAGTCTTAAAAAAGAATCGTAAGGTCATCGAAGATAATACTGGCATTGATATAAGTATTAAAAAAGTTTGTGACGTAGTTAAACGTAAGACCAGCCTGCCTTTTACTTTGGATTTTCGTCAAGTTGTTGCTGACCCTGAAATAGACGTTGTTGTAGAAGCCATTGGCGGAGAAAATGCCGCGAAAAAAATAGTTTTAGCTGCGCTTAATGCCGGCAAACATGTTGTTACTCCCAATAAAGAACTTATTGCCAAGCACATGGAAGAGCTATTGTCTGTTGCGCGCAAGAATAGCGTGCAAATACTTTTTGAGGCTTCTGTTGGCGGCGGGATCCCTATTATCCAGCCTATCCGGGCCAGTTTGGCCAGCAACCGGCTTGATGAAATTTACGGCATTGTTAACGGCACAACCAACTATATTCTTACTCAAATGACAGAGGCTGGCATGGAGTTTGACCAGGCTTTAAAGTTGGCGAAGGAGAAAGGTTATGCTGAACCTGATCCCACGGCTGATATTGAAGGGTATGATGCAGCTTACAAAGCAGCTATTTTAGCTTCTGTTGCTTTTAAAGCCAAAGTTAACTGGAGAGATGTTTATTGCGAAGGCATTACTAAAATATCCAAAGATGATATTGATTATGCAAAAGGTATTGGCTATGTGATCAAGCTTTTGGCTATTGCAAAATTAGATGAAGGCAAATTAGATGTCAGGGTGCATCCAGCCTTGGTTTCTTGCGAACACCCGTTAGCCTCTGTGTCTAAAAATTATAACGCAATTTATGTTAAAGGTTATTCTGTGGGCGATATTATGTTCCACGGTCAGGGGGCGGGGGGAGAACCAACCGCAGCCGCTATCATCTCAGACATCATAGGCTGCGGAAATCCAAAATCTAAAATCCAAAATCCAAAATTAAAACGAATTAAAATAAAAAAAATTAGAGAGATTTCCAGCAGATACTATGTTAGGTTGTTGGTTGCTGACCGGCCGGGGGTGTTGGCTGCTATTTCAAAAATATTTGGCCAGAAAAAGGTTAGCATAGACGCGGTGAACCAGCGGGAAACTGTGGGCAGTTACGCGACCCTGGTGATTCTCTTGCATAAAGTTGCGGAGAAAAATTTAAGGGCAGCGCTTGGGGCCATTAAAAAGCTTGCGGTTGTGCGACGGGTTGATAATGTGATCCGCATAATCTAAATGCCAAAAAAATCTTTTGAACAATATTTAATAGACCACAAGCTTTTATCCGCAGAGAAGATAAAGCAGGTTTTAGACGAGTGCAAAAGGTGCGGCGAAACCCTAAGGGAAAGGGTTGTCCATCAAAATCTTATTCCCCCTCACGAATTGATCAATTATTACCAGTATGAGCTTAATGTCCCTTATGTTGACTTGAGCAAATATGTGATTGATCCAAAATTGTTAGAGCTCCTGCCCAAGGAGTTTTTGCGCAGCCACCATATTTTCCCTTTAGCCAAAAATGGGGAGATCCTTAAGATTGTGGTGGAGGATCCATTGGATATCATGTTGATCGACGAGATTAAATTAAAAAGCGGGCATAGGGTGGATGTTGCGGTGGCTTTTGGCCAGGAAATTGTCCAAGCGCTGGACCGCTCTTTTGGCTCTGAATCTTCAGTGCAGGAGCTGATCAATAATACCGACATGTCCCAATTTAGCTCGGGCGATGAAATAGAAGTTTCCAGGTTGCAGAGCATGGCGGAAGAAGCGCCCATTGTTAAATTGATCGACCTTTTAATTATGCAGGCTTTGCATGACCGCGCATCAGACATTCATATTGAGCCGGAAGAGTCTTCCCTTAAAGTGCGTTTTCGCATAGACGGGGTTTTGCATGAAAATGTCGATCTCCCCAAGCACTTACAGCCGGCAGTGATCTCCAGAACCAAGATAATGTCAGATATGAATATTGCGGAAAAAAGAGTCCCCCAAGACGGCCGCTTCAAGGTTTTTATGGAAGGCGGCCCGGTTGACGTGCGTGTTTCCACTTTCCCCACTATTTACGGGGAAAACATTGTTATGCGTCTTTTGCAAGCCCAAAGCATTTTATTGAGCTTGGAAGATGTCGGCTTGCAGAAAAAATTATTGGAAAGGTATAAAACTTTAATTGAAAAACCGCATGGGGTGATCCTGGTTACCGGGCCCACTGGTTCCGGTAAAACCACTACTTTGTATTCTGTGCTTAATACTTTAAATTCCCCGGAAAAAAACATTATCACGGTGGAAGATCCGGTAGAATACCGTTTGCCCGGCATCAGGCAATCACAGGTTAATCCCAAAGCCGGCCTGACTTTTGCCGCGGGCCTGCGCTCTATCCTGCGCCAGGACCCGGATATTATCCTGGTTGGCGAGATCCGCGATTTTGAAACCATGGAAATTGCCATTCATGCTGCTTTAACCGGCCATCTGGTCTTTTCCACTCTGCATACCAATGACGCGCCGGGTTCTGTTACCCGCATGATTGATATGGGGGTCCAGCCTTATTTAATTGTTTCTACTGTCATTGGTATCTTAGCGCAAAGATTGGTCAGGACTATTTGCCCAAAGTGCAAAGAACCATATAAGATCGACCCTAAAACCTTAAAAGAATTGAGCAGCAGTTTTAAGGAAAAGGAAATTACTGTTTATAAGGGTAAAGGCTGTGATAATTGCCGTCATACCGGATATAAAGGCAGGATTGGTATTTTTGAATTAATGATCTTAAGCGAGAATATCAGGCAGGCAATCGTTAATAAAGCTTCAGCCCAAGAGTTAATGAAAATTGCCAGGACCGAGGGCATGCAAACTCTGCAGGAAGACGGCCTGGAAAAAGTTTTGGCTGGTGTTACAACCATTGAAGAAGTTTTAAGGGTTACAGCGGAGGTATAAGAATGCAATTTCGTTATATGGTCCTGGACGAGTCCGGCAAAAAACTTTCCGGACAGCTGGAAGCCTCATCAATGGATAAAGCAGCTGATTCCCTGCGCCAGCTTGGCTATCACATCCTGAATATTTCCGCGGTTTCCAAAGGGTTTAACATTGAATTATTTTCCCGACGGGTAAAAACCGAAGAATTATTAATGTTTACTATCCAGCTGCGCTCCATGCTTTCTGCCGGCGTGCCGCTGTCGCAAGCCTTAGCCACCTTGCAGGAAGAAATTGAAAACCCTGCCTTGCGCCAGATTATTATTCAGGTCTTAAAAGATATTAGGGAAGGGGCTTCTTTTGCCGACAGCCTGGCCAAACATCCGCAAGTCTTTTCCGGCATCTATATAAATATGGTGGCGGCAGGAGAAGTGTCTGGAAATATGGAAGATGTTTTGGCAAAAGTAGCGCACTTTATCCAAAAGCAGATGGAGCTGCAGCAAAAAGTTTCAACTGCCCTGTTTTACCCCTTGATCCTGGTTGTTTTTGGGCTGGTTATCGTGACCTACTTGGTTATGTTTGTCTTTCCAAATTTCATAAAAATATTCCAGGAAGCCGGCGTGCCGCTGCCTTTGCCGACACGGATATTATATTCAATCAATGTTTTTTTAAGGCTGTTCTGGCTGCCGCTTATCTTATTTATTGTTTTAGGGATCATTGGCTTGAATGTGGCGCTAAAGCTGCCTAAGGGCAAGGAAGTTGTGGACAGGATAGTTTTTAAGCTTCCTGTGATCGGCAGTTTGCTTTTAAAATCTTCGCTGGCTCGCTTTGCCTGGAGCTTGTCTGGCCTGTTGGGTTCCGGAGTTACGTTAATCGAGTCTTTAACCACAGTAGAAAATGTGGTGGGCAGCAGCCAGATGGCTAAAGCAATCCGTGATGTCAGGGCCTCTGTAACCAAGGGAGAATCAATCGCCAAAAAGCTGGCAGAGTCAGGCCAGTTTCCTCCTCTGGTAGTGCAGATGGCGCGTATTGGCGAGGAATCCGGCAGTTTGCCGGACATGCTAAATAAGGTTGCTGAACATTATGACATGATGGTTGATTTTGGGGTTAAAAAATTAACCACTTTAATTGAGCCGATTGCTTTGGTGATTATTGGCGGGGCAGTGGCTTTTATTTTTGCTTCGTTAATCTTGCCGATCTTTAATATGGTTCATGTATTGCGGCACTAACATGGATAGGTTATAATAATGCGCAGCGAGATGGATAAATTACTTAAGCAGATGGTTGAAGCAAAAGCCTCAGACTTAATTTTAGAAGCTAATGCGCCTATGGCCATCAGGGTTTCCGGCAACATGAGCTTTGGCGACCATGCTTACAGCGCCCAGGAAGTTTCCGATCTTTTACTCCCGCTTCTTATTGACTTCAATAAAAAACGGCTGGAAGAAGAAAAGCAGGTTGATTTTGCTTATTCCCTGCCCAGCGGCGAGCGTTTTAGGGTAAATATTCACCACCAAAGAGGCAGTTTAGCCGCTGCTTTCAGGTTAATTGCCCGGGATGTGCCTGGTTTTGAAGATCTAAACCTGCCGCCCATGATAAAAGAACTGGCTGGCTTGCAAAACGGTTTGATTATTGTCACCGGGCCAACAGGATCAGGCAAAACCACTACCCAGGCTTGTATGATAGATATGATAAACCAGACCCGCGCCGCCCATGTCATTACTATTGAAGATCCAATTGAGTATGTCTTTAAAAATAATAAAAGCCTGATTGAGCAAAGGGAAGTGGGAGAAGACGTAAACAGTTTTGCCGATGGTTTGCGGGCAGCTTTGCGCCAAAACCCGGATGTTATCTTAATCGGTGAAATGCGGGATTTAGAAACCACTTCTACTGCAATTACGGCTGCAGAAACCGGGCATCTGGTTATCTCTACTCTGCACACAGCCAATGCGGTTAATGCCATTGACCGTATTATTGATATTTTTCCCGGGCATCAGCAGAACCAGATCCGCATCCAGCTTTCCATGACTTTGCAGGCGATCGTGGCGCAGCAGCTTATCCCAAGTCAGGACGGTAAAGGACAGGCT
>Ga0172375_10011119_pt1 | contig 11524 bp, 17 predicted proteins | sample LakKiv1m_FD_114537 | JGI IMG/M metagenome (GOLD analysis project Ga0172375, IMG submission 114537) | Freshwater microbial communities from Kabuno Bay, South-Kivu, Congo - kab_092012_11.1m | ecosystem: Environmental > Aquatic > Freshwater > Lake | place: Democratic Republic of the Congo... | reverse complement strand
GCGACATGTATGAGACGGTTCACGAAATCGCGCGCGCGAACACCGCGGAGCGTCACCTGGTAACCAATGGTGTCCCCGACGCGCGTTTTGAACGTCGCGATGGCCTGTTTGGCACCGCGGGTTGCCGGCTTCTGGCCAGTGATTTTGGCAAGACGGTCCGCGATGAGCGTTATTTTATTCTTGTCTTTCACCGAGCCGATGCCGACAGAAATAACCACCTTTTCTATTTTCGGCGTCTGCATGACGTTCTTCCACCCAAATTGTCCTTTGAGTGCCGCGAATGCCGTCTTTTGTTTGTCTTGAATGAGTTCCATAAAAACTATTTCTTTTTATTTTTTGCTTTCGCCCGCTTCTCTTTCTGGCGCTCAACATTCATAACCTTCGACATCTGAATGGGCATATGCTTGTCGATTATCTGACCGCGCTGGCCTTCGCGACGCGGACGCTGGTTTTTCTTATGCATACCAATACCCTCGACGAGCACCAGTCCGCGAGTCGGGAACATTTTGACGACGGCACCGGTCTTTCCCTTCTCGTTTCCGGAAAGCACGACGACCGTATCTCCTTTTTTGATGTGAAGCGAGCTCATAGGGGTTATACAACTTCCGGCGCGCGGGAAATAATCGTCTGGTAGCCGAGCTCGGCGAGCTCGCGCGGAATCGGCCCGAAAATACGCCCGGCTTTTGGCTCTTTCTTTCCCTTTTCGAGAATAACAACCGCATTCTCGTCGAAGCGGATACTCGAACCGTCCTTGCGCTTGAAAGGCGCGCGGGTGCGAACGACGACGGCCTCAAGCACTTCCTTTTTCTTGACCGATTTGCGCGGCTCCGCTATCTGCACGGAGAGAATAACGAGCTCGCCGATGCCCGCGTAACGCTTTTTTGACGAGCCGGTCACCTTGAAAATGCGCCCGATTTTGGCGCCGGTGTTATCTGCAATCGTAACGAGTGAGCGGTCTTGTATCATAAAAATTATTCGAAAACGATCTCGAAATGCTTCTCCTTCGACATCGGTCGCGTTGAGCGGATGGTGACGATGTCTCCTTCCTTCGCGCGATTACCCGGATTGTGCGCCTTGAAGCGCGCCGTGCGCTTCATGTACTTCTTGTACTTCGGGTGCTGGACGAAACGAGACACGGCAACAACCGCGGTATCCTGCATTTTGTCCGACACGACCGTGCCGCGAAGCATTTTTGGTTTTTTGGTTTCAGTTGCCATATGTGTTATTTCGTCTTTGCAATCTCTGTCGTCCGCTCCGTGAGCGCCCGCGCGATATCCTTGCGGATAGTGCGTGAGAGTTTCACATTGCGATTTTTACTCCCGCTGCCTGAAAAACGCAAGGCGCGAAGCTCGTCGCGCTTCTCAGCGACAAATTTTTCGAGCTCTTCTTTTGTAGCGGTTTTAAAATCCATATGAGTAATTAGCGTTCGCGGGTTACGACTTTCGCTTTGAGCGGAAGCTTTTTTGCCGACGCGGTAAGCGTTTTGACGGCAATGTCATCGGAAACGCCATCGACTTCGAAGAGAATGCGGCCCGGCCACACTTCTATTTCATATCCTGCCGGCTCGCCCTTGCCCTTGCCGAGCTTTACTTCAGGCGGCTTTTTGGTGAACGGCTTGTCGGGAAACACGCGGATCCAGGACTTGCCCGTTTTGCCCAAGCTGCGAGCAATAACTTTGCGCGCGCTCTCGAGCTGATTTGACTTGACGCGGGCGTGCGTCATCGCCTTGAGGCCGTGGCTGCCGAACGACACGTCGACGCCGCGCGACGCAACGAGAGCGCGTTTTGGATTGCGCCGCATCGTGTGCCATTTGCGATATTTAACTTTTTTAGGAAGCAACATAAAGAATTCAAAAATTACGCGCGAGCGCCGGCGTGCGCGCTCCGTCCGTGGCCGCCCTTCGCGTCAGCCGCCTTTTCGTTGCCGAACACTTCGCCTTTGTATATCCAAACTTTGACGCCGATTTCGCCGTACGGAAGGTGCGCGCGCTCGCGGGCAAAATCGATGTCCGAACGGAATGTCTGAAGCGGCACCTGGCCCTTTTTGAGCTCCTCGCGGCGGGACATTTCGGCGCCTCCGAGACGGCCGGCAAGACCGATGCGGACACCTTTCACGTCGCGGTTCGCCATAACTTTCTCGATGGTCTGCTTGATAACGCGGCGGAACGGCAAGCGGCGCTCGAGCCCCTCAGCGACCATATACGCGACGATCGCGGCGCTCGATTCCGGCGATCGGATTTCCTCAATATCGAGTTTTATTTCAGGAACCGGAAGACCCTTTTTCTGAAGGAACGACGTGATGCGGTTCTTGAGCTTCACGGTACCCTCCCCCGCGCGGCCAATGATAAGACCGGGGCGGGATGTTTTGATAATGACGCGCATGGTTTTGGCGCCGCGCTCAAATTCGATGGCATCGACGAACATACCGCGCAGCGCGCGCTGAAGTTCTTCGCGCAACAGAATATCCGCTTTAAGAAAATCGGTGTACTGGGTGCCCGTCGCGAACCAGCGGTGACGCCAATCACGCAAGATGCCGAGACGATGTGCAAATGGATTTACGACTTTAGACATACAGATATTACGCGGTTACTTCTTCTTTCGCTGCCTTCTTCGGGGTCTTTTTGCGGACATGCGGCTTCTTCGCTTCTTTCGGCGCGATACGCGAAAGCTCAAGGCTCACATGGCTCGCCTTCTTGCGGATGATTGCCGACGAGCCCTTGGCGCGAGGCGTTGAGCGCTTAAAAACGATGCCTTTGCCGACCTGAATTTTTGAAATAACGAGTTCATTTTCCTGCATTCCCTTAGCCCGGGCAGTCGCGGCCGCCGAGCGGATGAGTTTGCCCAAAGGACCTGCCGCGCGCTTCGGCATTATGTCGAGCATCGCGAGCGCCGTCGTCACACGCTTGCCGCGCACAAAATCGGCAACACGCCCCACTTTGCGGGGTGACTGGCGATAATTTGAAAGTTGTGCGGTTGCGTCAGCCATAAAATAAAATTACTTTTTCGCGCCAGCTCCAGCCGCATCGGTAGCGGCAGTCTTTGCCGCCTGAGCCGCCGCGACTTCGGCCTCCTTCTTCTTGAGTTCGAGCTCTTTCTGCATTTTACCGCCGTGGCGCTGGAATTTCTTCGTCGGGGAAAATTCGCCGAGTCGGTGGCCGACCATATCTTCGCTCACGAGAACATCGATGTGCTGTTTGCCGTTATACACGCCGAATTTGAAGCCGACCATCTCGGGAGCTATCTGGCTGCGGCGTGCCCACGTCTTAATAAGCCCGGTTTCGATAGGTTTTTTCCCCTCGATTTTTTTGAGGAGTTTCGCGTCCACATAGGGACCTTTTTTGACTGAGCGTGACATACAGCAATTGAAAACCCGCCTGTGCGGGGTTGCAAAGATACTACAGGAAAGGAGCAGCTGAGTCAAACACGCTTGCGACGAGGTCTCCCCGGCAGTAGAGTTGCGGCAGCAAGTTCCGACTGAGGAAAACACGTATGTTCACGTACTCGTTCCAGTATGCGCAACCGTATGTAGGCGCGACCCAGCAATGCGATCCGGTTTTCGAGCGAAAGACTGGAATGCTCGAAGCCGAAGATAATGATGGCTTCCTCCAAAAACTGGCCGATTTCTTGAGTGACGGAAGAATTACGGCTGACGGTAAAGTGCACAAGCGCACCATTGTCTTGGGCACTCTAAAGAGGATGTGCGATGAACGCCTTTCGTTCGAAATACTTCCCGGCAACAGGCTAGCACTCGACGAGCCCGGAGGCACACGCATCATATGCCTCGATTAGATTCGCGGCATGACAGCAAAAAATCCCCTTCGACAAGCTCGGGGGATTTTATTTTTGCCTATTTATTCTGTCTTGCGCTTTTTACCGACCTTGCGGCGAGAAACAATAAGATAGTTTGAATATTTCTTTGGACCGCGCGTCTTCTGGCCTTTGCCGGTCGGACGGCCCCACTTCGACACCGCGCGGCGGCGTCCGCGGCCCTGGCGTCCTTCGCCGCCGCCGTGCGGGTGGTCAACCGGGTTCATCGCTGTGCCGCGCACCGTCGGGCGGATACCGAGCCAGCGCGAGCGGCCTGCCTTGCCGATATGCACGAGTTTATTTTCAGGATTCGATACCTCGCCCAGAGTCGCGAAACACGATTCGAGGACTTTACGCACTTCGGAGGACGGCATCTTGAGGTCGGCATAGCCGCCGTCGCGCGCGATGAGTTCAATGTGCGTGCCCGCGGCTCGGCCGAGTTTGCCGCCGCCATTCGGCTTGATTTCAACGTTATAAATGAACGCGCCAATAGGCATCGAAGAGAGCGGCATGCGATTACCCGGCTTTGCCTCAACCTTCTCGCCTGTCTCGACGATGTCGCCGACTTTTACCGATTGCGGTAAGACCATATAGCGGCGCTCGCCGTCGCGATAGAGCACCAGACCGATGAAACCGGAGCGGTTCGGATCGTATTCGACCGTTTCGACTTTCGCGGGAATGTGCTTCGTGTAGCTAAAATCTATTTCGCGATAGAGGCGCTTATGGCCGTTGCCCTTGTGGCGCACGGTGATGCGGCCAGCATTGTTGCGACCCGCCGCGCGACGATTGTTGCGCGTCAGCGACTTCGAGGGTTCTGACGCCGTGAGGAACGCGCGATAATCGATACCCGTCATGTGACGGCGCGATTTGGTATATGGTTTATAGGTTTTCATAATCGTATAGTCAAATGATTACACCAGCTCTATCTTCTCCCCTTTCTTGAGATACACGTAGGCCTTTTTCCCCTCGGCGCCGTGGCCCACGCGATTGGTGTTGCGGGACACAATTTTCTTACCGCGAATATGCACCGTGCGCACCGCGCGCGGAGTCACCTTGAAAAGTTCCTGTACGGCGTGGGAAATTTCTTTTTTATTCGCGTTCACGGCCACATTAAAAACATAGCAATCTTTCTCCGCGAGGTACGAACCTTTTTCGGTGATACGCGGCGTAAGAAGAATATCTCCGGCGTGCTTCTTCGAAGAAACTGGTCCTGCCGTCGCGCGGACGGAGTCCATAACCGGCGACAGCGCCGTTTTTTTCTCTTTTTTGGTATTCTGTTTTGTTCCGAAGATAGCCATATTATTTTTTCGCGTCAGTGATTACCTTCTTTTTCGAAAGCGTTTCGAGCGCCGCCGAAGGTTCCACCACAATAAGGTATTTACTCTTGAGGAGCGCTACCGGATTGATATTGCGGATTTCGGTCGTTTCGATATTGCCGAAGTTTGAAAAACTCTTTGCAATCGCGCGGTTCGCCCGCGGCAGTGCGATGAGAGCGCCGTTAGCCCGCTTCGCCATAAGCGCCGAGAAACCGGCCTTTGAAAGGCCTGTGAGCATCGCCTTCCCTATGCGCGCCGACGGCGTCGCCATATCGAGCGCGTCCACGAAAATTATTTCACCGTCCTTATATTTGCGGGAGAGTGTCACGAGGAGGGCCTTTTCGCGCATCTTGCGGTTGATTTTCCTCTCGTAAACCTTCTCGTTGCGCGGGCCGTGAGTCACGCCGCCGTGGCGCCACAAGGGGGAGCGGGAGGAGCCGTGGCGGGCGCGGCCGGTGCCCTTCTGTTGCCAAGGCTTTTTGCCGCCGCCGCGAACTTCGCTGCGATCTTTGGTATGCGCCACAAGCTGGCGAGCGTTCGCCTGCATCGACACGACGACCTGATGAACGAGGTCGGCATTCCACTTGAGACCGAAAATATTTTCCGGGAGCGTTATGGTGCCCGCCTTGCTGCCGACAGCGTCGTATATCACCGCGTCCATAGGTGTCGGTGTCGCGGCGAGAGCAGTAGTCTCGCTTTTTTTAGGAGCGCGCGCCGCTTTCTTCGCTATAGTTGTTTTCTTTTTTGGTTCCATACACGTATTGAAATATTAGCCGCGGATTTCGACTAAGGTACCCCGACGACCCGGAACGGCGCCCTTCACAACGAGCTCGCCCGTCTCGGGAATCGCCTGAAGGACAACAAGATTTTTGACCGTCACGCGATCACTGCCCATGCGACCTGCCATGCGCATGCCTTTGACGACGCGACCGCCCGCGCGACCGCCGCCGCCGCCGATAGCACCCGGCTCGCGTTCGGAGTGCTTCTGGCCGTGCGTGCGGCGGCCGCCGCCGAAACCATGGCGCTTAACGACGCCTTGGAATCCTTTTCCTTTTGAAATCGCCGAGACCTCAACCGTATCGCCAACAGTAAATATTGAAACATCAAGCGTCGCGCCGAGTTCGACGTCCGCCGCGACGCCCTTTTCGAGACGAAGTTCGCGGAAATGTTTGAGCGCCTTCCCTTTCGTGTGGCCGAGCTGTGCTTTGTTGACGCGGCTATCTTTCGTAGCGCCGGAGCCGAGCTGGACTGCCGAGTAGCCTTCTTTCTCATTCGTCTTGATTTGCGTCACGGTTGCCGGCTCGACATTGATGATGGTCGCGGCATGCGCGCGACCGTCTTCAGTATAGATGGTGAGCATATTCTGCTTGGTGCCGAGAATAAATTTCATGGGTTTAAACAAAAAATGCGCCCGAATGGCGCAAAAGCTCAATGGAGCCTTATGCCATTGGTCCGGCTTTCGCCGTACGTAGCACGCTTCAAATGAAACGTAATGGCGAGTATACACGAGCCCCGAAATTATGCAAGAAAAAGGGCCGCTCCGGAGAGCGGCCGCGTGTCGTGGTGAATCCTCATTTCGAGCGCTGAAGCATCTCGAGAATCTCCTCGGGCGAGGGCGCGACAGCTCCGGTCGCTTCGGCAGTACAGGCCGCCGCGGCATTCGCGAAGAGTGCCGCCGCCCTTGGGGGACTGCCGCACAGCAACGCCAGGAACAACATCGCCGCCATGGTATCCCCGCACCCTGACGTGTCGGCGACTGCGACACGATGCTTCTGCTCGACAATGCCCCTCTGTTCCACAGAACCGATTCCGATGCCGCGCGCCCCAAGCGTGAGGTAGATTTCTGATCCGAAATACCGTACCGCATCCTCAAGGAGTGCCGCTGGTTCTTTCTTGCCGAAACATTCTTCCGCTTCACTGAGATTAAGCGAAACGAGGCCAACCCCCTTGAAGAGCCCGGCATTTTTGGGTTTAACAGCGGCAAAGACCGGGATGTTACGCTTTTTCGCCATAGCACGGATGGGTACCACAACCGCGGGCGTCAGCATCCCTTTCGCGTAATCCGAGAAGAATACGCCGTCGATGTCGGCCTCCATCAAGTCAAGCGCGAAGGACACGATCGACTCGGCCGTCGCGGCCGAAATATCTTCGGTATTTTCGCGGTCCATGCGAAATATAAGGCGGCTGTTTTCCGCCGCAAGAATGCGGGTCTTAGTGGTCGTTATGCGGGAGTGGTCGGAGAAAATACGCACACGATAACCTTCGTTCTGGGACACCAGCGGAAGCTGGTTCCCACTTTCATCCTTTCCGCAAACGACCGGAAGCACCACACCCGCGCCAAGCGCGGCAAGGTTTTTCGCGACATTTGCCGCTCCACCGCCGCGATACTCACTCTCCGTCCACCGGCCCAGCGGGACCGTGGTGTCCTCAGGATTCAGCCGATCGACGATCACGCGGACGTAGATGTCGAGCATTGAATCTCCGATGACCAGAATCGTCTTACTGGGGATTCTGTCGAAAACACCTTGCGCCAACGCAGGTATAGACATTTTTTGCACCTCTCAAGAAGATCGAATCTGAAAGCAGACTAGCACGGTGGTACCTTGGGAACAATCAAGGCTTCTTCGCGGCATACAAAATCCCGCCGGGTGACGGCGGGATTTTGTTGATAGAAATATTGTCTTTCGAACTCGCTACATCATCTTGACGTCAATCGTTACGCCGGAGGGCAGTGACAAGTTAGTCAGCGCTTCAATGACTTTCGGGGACGGATCGAGAATGTCGATAATACGCTTATGAATGCGCATCTCAAACTGCTCGCGCGCGTTCTTGTAAATGAATGTCGAGCGGTTGACCGTGTACTTTTTTATCTCGGTCGGCAAAGGAATGGGGCCCGCGACGTTCGCGTCATAGCGGAGCGCGACGTCGAGAATCTGGCGAATCGACGCGTCGAGCACTTTGTGCTCATACGCGCGAACTTTGATGCGCAGACGGGACGGCGCGGCAACCGCGGCCGCCTTCTTGCGGCGCGGAGCGGCCTTCGTCTTTTTTTCTTTCGTTGCCGTTGGCATTTATTTTAGATTACGCGACGATCTTCGTGACAACTCCGGCGCCCACCGTCTTGCCTCCTTCGCGAACAGCAAAGCGCTGTTTCTCTTCGAGCGCGACCGGCGCCACGAGCTTAACTTTGAACGTCACGGTATCGCCCGGCATAACCATTTCAGTCCCCGCGGCAAGCGTCACTTCGCCCGTCACGTCCGTCGTGCGGATGTAGAACTGCGGCTTATATCCGGTGAAGAACGGCGTGTGGCGGCCTCCTTCTTCCTTCGTGAGGACATAGACTTCCGCCTCAAATTCAGTGTGCGGAGTAACGGAGCCCGGCTTCACAAGCACCTGGCCGCGATGGACGTCTTCTTTCTTCATACCGCGCAGGAGAATACCCGCGTTGTCGCCGGCGATACCCGACTCGAGCTGTTTGTTGAACATTTCGATGCCGATGATGGTCGTCTTCGCGGTCGGCTGGAGTCCGACGATTTCCGCGTCTTCGCCAACCTTGACCTGACCGCGTTCGATGCGGCCCGTAACCACGGTCCCGCGGCCTTCAATCGTGAAAATGTCTTCGATAGGCATAAGGAACGGCTTGTCGAGTTCGCGAGCCGGAAGCGGAATGTATGAGTCGAGCGTTTTGACGAGCTCGAGCACTTTCTGCGACCATTCGTTCGTGATGTCGTTCGATTCAAGCGCCTTGAGGCCGGAACCGCGGATGATGGGAGTCGCTTTGCCGTCAAAACCCTGTTTGGTCAAAAGTTCGCGGACTTCCTCTTCGACGAGATCAACGAGGTCCTTGTCGTCAACCATATCTACCTTGTTGAGGAAGACGATAACCTTGGGGACACCAACTTGCTTCGCAAGGAGAATGTGCTCGCGCGTCTGGGGCATTACGCCGTCGGTCGCGGCAACGACGAGTATCGCGCCGTCCATCTGCGCGGCGCCCGTAATCATGTTCTTGATGTAGTCGGCGTGGCCCGGCGCGTCGATGTGCGCGTAATGGCGCTCCGGCGTCCAGTACTCAGAGTGGTGGAGCGCGATCGTAATACCGCGCGCCTTTTCCTCAGGCGCATTGTCGATACCGTCGACTCCTTCAACGCGCGCGCCGAAACCGTCCGCCTTCGCCATATCAAGCGTGTGGAGGATAGCCGCGGTAAGCGTAGTCTTGCCGTGGTCGACGTGACCGATGGTGCCGACGTTGATGTGCGGCTTTGCCCGTTCAAATGTTGCCATACTAAATTATGTATTAACTATAAATAACCCTTAATAATTGCTGCGTAATATGCCCCATTAATACCCCGCGTAAACGCGAAGTAAAAAACACGCACAGATGCGTTCCCGTCATACTAGCAAATATGCCTGGGGAGTCAACCAGCAGCATAGCTTCCAGGGGCCAAGGACTAGTGCCTAGCCGGAATGGAAACGAACTCTCCAATACAGGAGATTGACATATGATTTGCAATATGCTAGAGTATTACAGGAGTAAAAAGCGCGGATTTCCGCTATTTTTTGTTTTCTTGAAAGGGAGAATCATGAAGCGCATCCTTGCGTCATTGTTCATCACAATAATTCTATCGGTTCCGTCTGCCGCGTCATCGGCGCAATGGGCGGGGTACACCCCCTACTTGCAGCAGGGGTGGAATCTACTGGGCAACAGTCTCAACCAGCACATATCCGTGGCCGAAATGTTCGGCGATATGAACGCGACGGTCCCGGGGGTTACTCCGTATGTAAAATCCGTATGGCGGTGGAACGCCCAAGCGCAGACTTGGCTGTTCTACAGTCCGCAACTGTCGTATGAGGGGAATCTCTCGTACGCGGCGTCAAAAGGCTACGGAGTACTTGATGTAATCCCCCCAGGCGAAGGGTATTGGGTCCAGAGTACCAGTTCCGGCACCCTCTACCTTCCCCAACAAGAGGGAGAGACGTACGATATATTGTCGGGATTCCAGGCGGCATCGGCGGGATGGAACCTTATGGCGGCCCAGACGTACGGAACGCCGGAGGACATCAACAAAAACGCCACGCCGACGCCGCCGCAGCCGGATTTCACTCCCGCGAACTTCATTAGTTTGTGGGCATGGGAAACCAGCAACGCGCAGTGGTATTTCTATTCGCCGGGCATGTCGCCGCGGCAAAATACCGATTACGCCGCGGCGAAAGGGCACCTTGATTTCGGCACGACAGGGAAAATGCTGCTGCCGGGGCAAGGATTTTGGATGAACAAACCCTACGAGCCAAACGACGGCGGGAAAGGATAAGTTCTTCGGGACGCATAAGGCAGACTTCGGTCTGCCTTATTTCTTTTTCTGTATTTTCTTAGAACCTAATTAAATTTCTTTGAACGTCGGATTGAGCCGGCACGACGTCGATTTTTGCGTAACCGCTACATCGCCGTTGTGACAGATGAGCGTGTACGTAACGGGGGTCGTGAGATTGGGCGACGTGTAACTACCCGTCGGGACCGAGACACTCTTGGGGAGGGCTGGATCCGCGATATCTGAAGATAGTGTGCATCTCGTTACGTTGGAGATGTTCCAGTCTATAGTGCAGGAATTGCCGGGGTTCACCAGAGCGGGAGATGCTGTCATGGAAATATCCGGCGTCGCGCAACCGCCAGTTCCAGATTCTGGAGGCGCGCTAACAGGACAAACATCAGTCGTGCCGTCACAAAGAACCAGGCCGGTATTCGACATACCGCACGAATTTGTTTGGGTGCACGCCTTTCCCTTGTTTGGGCATATGGGACAGGTGTCATTGAGCGTTCCTTCGCCGCAACCGCTGATGAGTTTCGGTGAAGTTTTACATGTGTCATTGAGCGTTCCTGGACCGCAACCGCTCGGGATAACGGGGCAGGTATCATTGCGCGTCCCCTCGCCGCAGCCGCTTGGTGTTACCGGACATTGATCGTTGAGTGTCCCGTCGCCACAGCCGTGCGGCGGAGGGCATCGATCGTTCAAGGTGTTGCGCCCGCACCCGGAAGGGAGCGTCGGCTCCGGACAGGTGTCGTTGAGTGTTCCCTCGCCGCAACCGCTGACGAGCGGCGGGCAAAGATCATTGAGAGTTCCTTTGCCGCAACCAGAGGGCGGCGGGCACTGGTTGTTGAGCGTCCCTTCGCCACAGCCGGAAGGAAGTGGGCACTGGTCGTTGAGAGTACCAACACCACAGCCGGAAGGAGGCGGAGGAGGGCAGAGATCGTTCAATGTCCCAACACCGCAGCCATGCTGTGGACACCCCGATTCAGGCGGAGCACCGTACGTCGTCAGGTCGGTGGTGCCGCTCCTGCAGGACGAAGGGGTGGAGTAGCCGTACTCATCGATTGACGCGGGCACCACGGTCCCCGAGTATGACTGC
>Ga0172375_10011115_pt1 | contig 11524 bp, 15 predicted proteins | sample LakKiv1m_FD_114537 | JGI IMG/M metagenome (GOLD analysis project Ga0172375, IMG submission 114537) | Freshwater microbial communities from Kabuno Bay, South-Kivu, Congo - kab_092012_11.1m | ecosystem: Environmental > Aquatic > Freshwater > Lake | place: Democratic Republic of the Congo... | reverse complement strand
CGGCTGCGGGCCCGGCCACCTGACGCCGCTGATCGCCGCGCGCTGGCCCGGCGCCACGGTCCACGGCCTCGACTCGAGCGCCGAGATGGTCGCCTCGGCGCGCGACCGCGGTGGCGGGGCCGCCTACGACGTGGCCGACCTGCGCGACTGGCTCGCCGGCGACGAGCGCCCCGACCTGCTCGTCACCAACGCGACCCTGCAGTGGGTGCCCGATCACCTCGCGCTGCTCCCGGCCCTGGTCGAGCGCGTGACCCCGGGCGGCTGGCTCGCCATCGGGGTGCCCCCTCGACGAGCCGAGCCACGTGCTGCGCGAGCAGCTTGCCGCGGAGGAGCCGTACGCCGCCCACACCCACGGTGTCGCCTCGCCGGCCGCCCCGGGAGCGCGTGCCTACCTCGAGGCGCTCGCCGCGCTCGGCTGCACGGTCGACGCCTGGGAGACGACCTACCTGCACGTCCTGAGCGGCGAGGACCCGGTCTTCACCTGGATCTCCGGCACGGGGGCGCGACCGACGCTCCAGGCGCTCCCCGAGGACCTCCGTCCCGGGTTCGAGTCCGAGCTGAAGGCGCGGCTGCGGGCGGCGTACCCGCCCGGGCCGGCGGGGGTGGTGCTGCCCTTCCGGCGGGTCTTCGTCGTGGCTCAGGTGCCGGGCGACGACGCGGCGACCGGAGGAGCGGAGTGATGCGGCTGCACCACGTCCAGCTCGCCTGTCCGTCGGGTGGCGAGGACGTCGCCCGCCGCTTCTGGGTCGAGGGCCTCGGCCTGGTCGAGGTGCCGAAGCCCGCCACGCTGGCCGGTCGCGGCGGCGCCTGGTTCCGCTCGTACGACGACGGGCTGGAGGTCCACGTCGGCGTCGAGGACCCGTTCGTGCCCGCGCGCAAGGCGCACCCTGCCGTGCTGCTGGACGACGTGGCGGAGCTGGACCGGGTCGCGGCCCGGCTCGAGGTGCTGGGCCACGAGGTCGATGCCTCCGAGCGCGACACCTTCCCCGGGCACGTGCGCTGGCACGTGCGCGACGGGCACGGCAACCGGGTCGAGCTGCTCGCCCCGGCCGGGTGACGTAACCCCCGGGGGTCTCCGGCGTTTGACACGTGTCGACCCGTTCGCTGCGCCCACCGCGCGGCGGCGGCACGGTCTTGGGGGTCCGAGGGACGACGACCGCTTGTCGCGACGGCCCCAGGTCGTCTCCAGAAAGGGCCGACCCAACGATGGACGACCTCAACCGCTCGAGCGACCCGTCGCCCGTGGTGAACCGGGTCAAGCGCGCGCAGGGCCAGCTGGCCGGGGTGCTGCGCATGATCGAGGAGGACCGTCAGCTCGACGACGTCCTCAACCAGCTCAAGGCCGTCACCCGGGCCCTGGAACGGGCCGGCTTCGCGATGATCACCGCGGACCTGCGACGCCAGGTCGTGAACGGCGAGGAGATCAGCGAGTCCGACCTGGACGCCTACGAGCGGCACTTCCTCACGCTCTCGTGAGGCCGTGGGGGGTCTGGTGCACATAGGTTACTGACCGGTAGCATCCGGCGGCATGAGCCAGGTCCTCTCCCTGTGGCGTACCACCAGCCGCCTCCCCGTCATCGGCAGCACCGTCGGCACCCGCGCCTTCAGCCTCGCCTTCGGGCAGAAGGCGCCGTACTTCTCCTCGATCCGTCCGCGCTTCACCGTGCTCGAGCCCGACCACGCCGAGCTGGTGATCCCCAAGCGTCGCGCCGTGCACAACCACATCGGCACCGTGCACGCGATCGCCCTGTGCAACGGCCTCGAGGCCGCCATGGGCGCCCTGGCCGAGGTCACCATCCCCTCGGACCGCCGGTGGATCCCGAAGGGCATGGACGTGCGCTACACCGCCAAGGCGACCAGCGACATCACGTGCATCGCCGAGACCGACCCGGAGCAGTGGACCGCCGAGCTCGGCGACGGCTACGACCTGCCCGTCCGGGTCCGGGGCACCCGTGACGACGGTGCGGTCGTCATCGAGGGCACGATCAACCTGTGGGTCAGCCCGAAGCGCTGAGCCCCGGCCCCCCGGGTCGGCCGGTCAGAGCGCGCCGCCGGTGTTCTGGCCACCGTCCATGTTCCCGGCGCGGGTCAGCTCGATCGGGTTGGTCTCGCCGACGTACTTGCGCTGGATCCACGTCGCGACCATGGTCAGGACGGTGTTCATCGCGATGTAGAGCAGCGCGATGACGATGATCGTGGGCACCTGGTTCTGGAACTGCTGGTAGATGCCGCGCCCGACCTGTGTCAGGCCGGGTGAGGCCACGGCATAGCCCAGGCTGGTGTCCTTCAGTGCCACCACGCACTGGCTGATGATCACCGGGACCATGATCTTCACGCCCTGCGGCAGCTGGACGATCCACACGACCTGGGTCTTCCGCATCCCGAGGGTGTACGCCGCCTCCGACTGCCCCTTCGGCACCGCGTTCATCCCGGCGCGGAAGATCTCGGCCAGCACCGCGCCGTTGTAGAGCACGAGTGCCCCGACGACCGACCAGTAGGCGCCGGAGGCGTCGCGGGTGATGCCCCAGGTGTAGAAGATCAGCACCATCAGCAGCAGGACGGGCACGGCGCGGAAGAACTCCACGAGCAGGAAGCAGACCCAGCGGATCGGACGGTGGTCCGAGAGCTTGCCCAGACCCAGTCCCAGCCCCAGAACGACCGCCCCGAAGATGGCGGCGCCGGCCATGGACAGTGTGGTGAGCACCCCGTCGACCAGCAGCGCGGAGATGTAGCGCGGGGTGACGAAGGGTTCCCACTTGTCGTACTCGAGCTGGTTCTCGGCCCACAGCTTCCAGAACGCGAGGCCGAGCAGGGCGAGGAGCACGAGGACGGAGACGACGGTGTAGATCCGGTGTCGCCGGATCGTGCGCGGCCCGGGGGCGTCGAAGAGGACGGAGGTGCTCATCGGGCTGCCCTCCAACGCCGCTCGACGGCATAGGAGGCAGCGGAGAGCAGCTCCACCAGGACGACGAAGATGAGTGCGAAGACGACGAAGATCATGAAGGCCTGGGTCGTGTAGTCGTTGGTGAGGCTGCGCATCCGCGCGAACGCCTCGAAGACGCCGACCGCGCCCGCCACGGTGGTGTTCTTGAGCAGGGCGATCTGCACGCTGGTGAGCGGCGGGAGGCTCGCCCGGAAGGCCTGCGGCAGGATCACCTGGCTCATGGTCCCGTTGAAGGTGAGGCCGATCGCCCGGGCGGCCTCGGCCTGCCCGAGGGGAACGGCGTTGATGCCGGACCGGATCGCCTCGCACACGAAGGTCGACGTGTAGACCGTCAGCCCGACCAGGCAGGCGGTGAAGATGTTGTTGAAGCTGTAGCCCGCGATGACGACATCGATGAAGTCGAAGCGCAGCCCCACCTTGGGTCCTGCGATGCGGAAGAAGAGCAGCACCACCAGGAGCGGGGTGTTGCGGATGAGGGTGACGTAGATGGCCACCGCGCGGCGCAGCACCGCGATCGGACCGACGCGCAGTGCCGCCAGGACGGTGCCCAGCAGCAGTGAGGCCACCCCGGAGATGACGAACAGCAGGCCGGTGTAGCCGAAGGCCTTCAGCACTGCATCGCTGTTCTCGAGGACCGCGTCCACGCGCCCTCCTTCCTCTTTCCGGTGGGTCCCGCAGGACCGGGAAGCGGTGCGCCGGCCCGTGAGGACCGGCGCACCGCGGTGATCAGGTCGTGCTCCGGCCGATCAGGCCTGGCACTCGTCGAGCGCCGGGGGCTCCGGGGTCTCGACGTCCTCGCCGCCGAGGGTGGCCTGGAAGGCCTCCTCCCACGCGCCGCTGTCGTAGGCCTCGGTGAGCACCTCGTTGATCCACTCGCACATCTCCGGTGCATCCTGCGAGTAGCCGACGCCGATCCGCTCCTCGGAGAACTCCTCGCCCACGACCTTCAGCTCGCCGTCGTACTGCGCGGCGAGGCCCAGGAGGATGGCGCCGTCGGTCGACATGGCGGGCACGGTGCCGTTCACGACGTCCTCGGCGCACTGGCTGTAGGTGTCCGCGGGGACGCCGACCGCGCCGGCCGCCTCGACGTTGGACAGGGACGTGGAGCCGCTCACCGAGCAGACCTCCTCGCCCTCGAGGTCCTCGATCGACTCGATGTCGGAGTCCGCCGGCACCAGGACCTGCTGGCCGGTGAGGAAGTAGGGCCCGGCCTGGCCGACGGCCTGGCGACGCGCGTCGGTGATTGAGTAGGTCGCCAGGACGAGGTCGACACGGCCCTCCTGCAGGTAGGGCTCGCGGTTGTCGGAGATGGTCTCCTCCCACGAGACGTCCTCGGCGGCGATGCCGAGGTCGGCAGCCAGCAGCTTGGCGATCTCCACGTCGAAGCCGGTCGGCAGGTCCGACGAGGCGTCCTTGAAGCCCAGGCCCGGCTGGTCGAACTTCACGCCGATGGTGATCTCGCCGGCCTCGGCGAGCTCACGCATGCGCGTGCCCTCGTCGAACTCCTCGGCAGCGTTCTCGGCCACCTCGACCTCGGGGGCGTCAGCGGCCTCCTCGCCGGCGTCGCCGCAGGAGGCCAGGGTCCCGGCCATGAGCACGGCCGCCACAGCGGCTCCGATGAATCTGGTGCGCATCCTTCTCTTCTCCTTCTTCCGAGTTCGACAGGCGTCGAGGTGGGGGATCGCGTCGGGGGTGCGGGGGAGGGCCTGGCCTCGGGGGAGGCGGCTGCGCCTCAGTGCTTCAGGATCTTGCCGAGGAAGTCCTGCGCCCGCTCCGAGCGCGGGTTGGTGAAGAACTCCTCGGGAGTGCCCTCTTCGACGATCGCGCCGTCGGCCATGAAGACGACCCGGTCGGCGGCCGTGCGGGCGAAGCCCATCTCATGGGTCACCACGACCATCGTCATGCCCTGGCGCGCCAGGTCGACCATGACGTCGAGGACCTCCTTGATCATCTCCGGGTCCAGCGCGGAGGTCGGCTCGTCGAAGAGCATCACCTTCGGGTCCATCGCGAGCGCGCGGGCGATGGCGACGCGCTGCTGCTGGCCGCCGGAGAGCTGGGCGGGGTACTTCGCGGCCTGGTGGGCGATGCCGACCCGCTCGAGCAGCTCGAGGCCTCGCTTCTCGGCCTCGGCCTTCTTCTGGCCCCGGACCTTGATGGGGCCGAGCGTGACGTTCTCGAGGATCGTCTTGTGGGCGAAGAGGTTGAAGCTCTGGAAGACCATCCCGACCTCGGCGCGCAGCCGCGCGAGCTCCTTGCCCTCCTGCGGCAACGGCTGGCCGTCGAGGGTGATGGTGCCCTTGTCGATCGTCTCCAGACGGTTGATCGTGCGGCACAGCGTCGACTTCCCGGAGCCGGACGGGCCGATGACGACCACGACCTCACCGCGGGCGACGCTGAGGTTGATGTCCTGCAGGACGTGCAGGTCGCCGAACCACTTGTCGACGTGGTCGAGCACCACGAGCGGGTCGAGGGCGGACCCGCGGTCCGCCGAGTCGGACTGCGTCATGGACCCGCACCCTAGCCACAGCGGCATGACCCGCGCCACGGCCGGAGCAGCGGGGGAGGGTCCCGATCAGGTCACGATCGGGTCGCGGCGCCCGGTCCGGTCGCCCGTCACGTCGCCGGGCGCTCGCCCAGGAACACCGGGTTGGTCAGGGCGACCATCGCCAGGCCCGGCACGCCCTGGAGCGGGTCGAGCACCGGGGCACCGTCGAGACGGCGTACCTCGGCGCGGACGAACGAGGCGAGCCCGGCCGGCAGGGTGACAACGACCTCCCCGGCGCCCTCGTCGTCGGTCATGGCGGCACCGAGCACGCCGACCGGCCCGCGGACCTGGGCCAGGCAGCCGGGGGCGCCGCCGACGGTGAGGCGTAAGTCGACGAGGTCCGTCGCCGCGGCCCCGAGCGCCTCCCCGCAGGTGGCCGTGCGCTCCCCGACGGAGGCGGTGAAGGAGAGGTCGACGGCGCTGGACTCGGCGATCCAGGAGTGCCCGCCGCGCAGCCCGCGCACGACCGCGGGCGTCGACAGCGTGCCGGCGCGCACGACGGTCTGCGGCAGTCCGACGGTCTGGCCGTCGTGGTGGGAGTCGCTGCTGCCCATGACCGGCACGTAGGTGCCGGCGACCAGCAGCGTGTGCCACGCCTCGACCGCGACCTGGTCGTCGAGGGTCCAGGGGCCGTTCCAGATCTCGACGAGGTCCATGGCGGCGTACGTCGGGTCGAACCCCCACGTGGACCCCGGCCCGGGCGCGAACGGGTGCGCGGTGACCGCGAGGCCGCCGACCCCGCGGACCGGCTCGGTGAACGTCGCGATCGCGTCGTCCTCGGGGCGGTAGCGCCAGTCGATCCACGTGCCCGCCGGCAGCCCGAGGGCGAGCCAGTGCCCGGCGCGGGTCGTGACCTCCTCGCCGTTGACGACGAGGAGGTCGTCGGGGGCGTGCCTGCCCCAGGTCAGCTGGGCGGAGGAGGTGTTGTGCTCGGTGGAGCCGATGAAGTCCAGGCCGGCCGCGCGCGCGAGGGCGGCGAGCGAGGCCTGGGTGTGGCGGCCGTCGGAGTGGACGGTGTGGAGGTGGCAGTCGCCGCGGTACCACCCCGGGCCGGTGTCGCGGACCCGGCGCGGGGCGGGGTCGGGTCGGAACCGGCGGCGCTCGCGGCCGAAGTGCAGAGTCACGCTCACCTCATAGTCGACGCCAGGCGGGACGACAGCGAAGGGTCCGAGCGCGACGTGCCAGGTGCCCGGGGTGATCGGGCCGGCGAGGTAGCCCGGCGTGGCCCGGGCCGCGCTGATGCGGAAGGAGTCGCGGGCCCCGCCCGACCAGCCGCGGAAGCCGGTGGCACCGCTCCCGTCGTCCAGGTCGATGCCCCGCGGGTCGAAGATGCCGATGTCGATCACGTTGGCGCTGAAGCCGAGACCGGTGTCGGTCTTCTCGTAGGAGTAGGACACCTCGATCTCGCGCACCCCGGGCGGCACCTCCACCGGCAGGTAGTGCCAGTCGGGCGTCGCGACACCGCTGAAGGAGCCGGTGTAGGTCTCGGTGCGGCTCTCGCCGGCGGCGGCCGGCTCGAAGCGGAGCACCGCGGCGGTCGTCACCAGGCCGGTGGAGCCGGCGAGCAGCGCCCGGCGGCTCGCGGTCACGGGCCCGCGGGAGTGGCGCTCGCAGGTGCACATGCCGGGTCCAACGAGCGGCGGCGGGATTCGGGACGGCCGCGCCCGCCGCCGTACCCTGAACGGCGTCATGCGCACCTACGAGGTCCGCACCTACGGGTGCCAGATGAACGTCCACGACTCCGAGCGGCTCAGCGGACTGCTCGAGGACGCGGGCTACGCACGTGCCGGCACCGGCGAGCGGCCCGACGTGGTCGTCTTCAACACCTGCGCGGTGCGCGAGAACGCCGACAACAAGCTCTACGGCAACCTCGGCCACCTCGCGCCGGTCAAGGCCGAGCACCCCGGCATGCAGATCGCCGTCGGCGGCTGCCTGGCCCAGAAGGACCGCGAGACGATCACCCGCAAGGCGCCGTACGTCGACGTCGTCTTCGGCACCCACAACATCGGCTCGCTTCCGGTGCTGCTGGAGCGGGCGCGGGTGCAGCAGGAGGCCCAGGTCGAGATCCTGGAGAGCCTCGACGTCTTCCCCTCCACGCTGCCCACCAAGCGGGAGAGCGCGTACGCCGCCTGGGTGTCGGTGTCGGTGGGCTGCAACAACACCTGCACGTTCTGCATCGTCCCCGCGCTGCGCGGCAAGGAGAAGGACCGCCGGCCCGGGGACATCCTGGCCGAGGTCGAGGCGCTCGTGGCCGAGGGCGTCTCGGAGATCACCCTGCTCGGGCAGAACGTCAACGCCTACGGCGTGGAGTTCGGCGATCGGCAGGCCTTCTCCAAGCTGCTGCGTGCCTGCGGCGAGATCGAGGGCCTCGAGCGGGTGCGCTTCACCAGCCCGCACCCGGCGGAGTTCACCGACGACGTGATCGACGCGATGGCCGAGACGCCCAACGTGATGCCCAGCCTGCACATGCCGCTGCAGTCGGGCTCGGACCGGCTGCTGAAGGAGATGCGGCGCTCCTACCGCTCGGCGAAGTACCTCGGCATCCTCGAGCGGGTGCGCGAGCGGATCCCGCACGCCGCCATCACCACCGACATCATCGTCGGCTTCCCCGGTGAGACCGAGGAGGACTTCCTCGAGACCATGCGCGTGGTGCGGGAGTCGCGCTTCGCCAGCGCCTTCACCTTCCAGTACTCCAAGCGGCCCGGCACCCCCGCCGCCGACCTGCCCGACCAGGTGCCCGCCGACGTGGTCAAGGACCGCTACGGCCGCCTCGTCGACCTGGTCAACGAGATCGCGTGGGAGGAGAACAAGGCGGTCGTCGGGCGCACCGTCGAGCTCATGGTCGCCGAGGGCGAGGGCCGCAAGGACTCCGAGACCCAGCGGCTCTCCGGGCGCGCCCCGGACAACCGGCTCGTGCACTTCGCCGCTCCCGACGCGTCGCTCGGCCCGGTCCGGCCCGGCGACATGGTCACGGTCGAGGTCACGTACGCCGCGCCCCACCACCTGGTCGCGGACCGCGTGCTGTCGGTGCGTCGTACCCGCTCCGGTGACGCGTGGGAGGCCCGGACCGCCGCGCCCGCCGCTGCGTCCTCGGGCGTCGGGCTCGGCATGCCGAGCGTCGGCGTGCCCGCGCCGCTCCCCGACGCCCCTGCCTGTCGCTAGGCGATCTCTTTACCTATAGTCCGCCGGGTGCCTGCCGACCAGCCGACCATCCTGGCCACCTCCGGTGGCGCCGTCGCCGCCGACCGCATCCGGTGGGGCGTCGGGCCGCTCACCGACCTGGCCGTCGACCTCTCCGGGGTCTCCGGCCGGGCGCCGAAGGTGTGCTTCCTCGGCACCGCGTGCGGTGACTCGCCGGCCCTCGTGCGGGACTTCTACGACGCCGCCCAGGCCCGCGGCTTCCACGGCAGCCACCTGCAGCTCTTCACGATGCCCAACGTCGAGGACATCACTGCGCACCTGCTCGAGCAGGACGTCGTGTGGGTGTGGGGCGGCTCGGTCGCGGGTTTGCTGGCGATGTGGCGACTGCACGGCGTCGACGAGGCGATGCGCACCGCGTGGGAGGCCGGTGTCGTGCTGACGGGCGTCTCCGCCGGGTCGATCTGCTGGCACGTCGGCGGCACCACCGACTCCTTCGGTCCCGAGCTGCGGCCCATCACCAACGGGCTGGGGATGCTGCCGTGGAGCAACGGCGTGCACTACGACTCGGAGGAGCAGCGCCGCCCGCTCTTCCAGTCCCTCGTCGCCGACGGCACCCTGCCCACGGGCTACGCCACCGACGACGGCGCTGGGCTGCTCTACCGTGGCACGGAGATGGTGCAGGCCTACGCCGAGCGCGACGGCGCCGGCGCGTACCTGGTCGAGCGCGGCCCGGGCGGGCAGGCGGTCGAGACCGAGCTGGACGTCACCCGCCTCTGACCTCGCGGCCGCCCGCCGGTCCGCCGTCGGAGCGGCCCGCGCCGGCGGACGCGGTCGAGGTGGGGGTCGAGGTGGGTGTCGAGGCCCACGGACGCGAAGGAGTGCGTCCTCAGGCCTCGACTCCGGCCTCGACTCCGGCCTCACCCGGGACGCGCGGGCCTCGGCCCGGAACGTGCGTGCGGCTCATGCCGGGGACTCCTCGGGGTGGTTGCCGTCGCCGGCGTCCTCCTCGTTGCGGGTCGCCATGGTGCTGGTGTCCTCGCCCTCGCGGGTCCCGGCGGGCGCGCCCTCGGTGGCGGGGTTGGCGTCGGCGGAGACGTCCGGCACGAGCGGCTCGGTGATCCGGTCGAGGACGGCGTCGACGCCGCCGGCGTGCAGCTGCGGGGCCTCGGCCTCGGGCTCCGGCATCGGGCCGAGGTCGTCCTCGGCGCCGGCCGCCTCAGGCTGGGTCGTGCTCTCTGGTGTACTCATGGGTGACTCCCTTCCTGCCGGCCCCTCCGCCGGCGAACCCGAAGGTCGAGTAGGCCCCGATGGTTCCCGTTCGCAGCCCGTCCAGCACCACCCGCTCGTGCGGCACGACCGGACCGGGCAGGGAGTCGAGGTCGTCGAGCGGCACCCACCGCAGCCCGCCGGACTTGGTCGGCTCGATCACCCGAGGCTCCCCGCTCCAGGTCCGGCTGGTGAAGAAGAAGTCGACCCGCTCGTCGATCGGCAGGTCGTTCGCGGTGCGCTGCATGGTCGTGAGGTGCTCCAGCTCGAGCCCGCCCACGCCGAGCTCCTCGCGGGCCTCGCGGTGCGCCGCGTCGTACGCCGTCTCGCCGCGCTCCACGTGACCGGCGGCCCCGGAGGCCCAGTGGCCGTCCATGAACGGCACGCCCTGGCGCAGCTGGAGCAGCACCTCGGGGCCGGTGGCCCCGTCGCGCAGCAGCAGGACGTAGGAGGCGGGCACGACGACGAAGCGACCCTCGTGCGGGTCGCCTGTGTGCTGGTCGGTCACTGGCTGGGCTCGTCCTCGGTGGTGCCCGCGTTGTGCTCCTGCTCGGCCTCCTCGGCGGCCCCGGGCTCGGAGCCGTCCGTCAGCTCGCCCTCGTGCTCGCCCGGCGGCGTGCCCTCGGTGGGGAGGGTCGGCTCGTCGCGCTCCTCGGGGATGGGGGCGGTCACGGGGTGCCTCCCGGGGTGTCGTCGGTGCGCGGGTAGGTGCGGGGCGGGTTGTCGGGCGGCAGGTCGTCCTTCTTGCCGTCCAGCTTCTCCAGGCCGTCCTTGGCCGCCTTGACGCCCTTGGCGATCTTGTCGCTGTGCTTGCGACCGGTGCGCTTGTCGGCCTCGGTGGCGGCCTTGTCGAGGCCCTTGGCGATCTTGTCGCCGTGCTTGTCGACGGCCTCGGTCAGCTGCTTCTTCGCCTTGTCCAGAAAGCTCATCGGACCTCCTCGCAGGTGCGGACGGGGACGTTGCCACACTAGCCGCGTGAGCCTCCCCCCTCCGGTCGTCGCGGTCGTGGGTGCGACCGCCGCCGGCAAGAGCGGGCTCTCCCTCGACCTGGCCGAGGCGCTGGGCGGCGAGGTCGTCAACACCGACGCGATGCAGCTCTACCGCGGCATGGACATCGGTACGGCGAAGCTGCCCGTCGCCGAGCGGCGCGGGATCCCGCACCACCTCCTCGACGTCCTGGAGGTGACCGAGCCGGCGTCGGTGGCGGAGTTCCAGGGCCGGGCCCGGGAGGTCATCGCGCAGGTCCGCGGCCGCGGACGCACCCCTGTGCTGGTGGGCGGCTCGGCGCTCTACACCCGCGCCGTCCTCGACGAGTTCGCCTTTCCCGGCACCGACCCGCAGGTGCGCGCGCGGCTCGAGGCCGAGCTGGCGGAGGTGGGCAGCCCGGCGCTGCACCGCCGCCTGAGCGAGGTCGACCCGGAGGCGGCGGCGAACATCCTGGTCGAGAACGGGCGCCGGGTCGTCCGTGCCCTGGAGGTCGTCGAGATCACGGGCCGGCCCTTCAGTGCCACGCTCCCGACGCTGACCTACGTCGACCCGCGCAGCGTGCAGGTCGGGGTCGACATCGACCGGCCGACCCTGGACGCCCGGATCGAGCAGCGGGTCTCCGAGATGTTCGAGGCCGGCCT
>Ga0172375_10011114_pt1 | contig 11526 bp, 14 predicted proteins | sample LakKiv1m_FD_114537 | JGI IMG/M metagenome (GOLD analysis project Ga0172375, IMG submission 114537) | Freshwater microbial communities from Kabuno Bay, South-Kivu, Congo - kab_092012_11.1m | ecosystem: Environmental > Aquatic > Freshwater > Lake | place: Democratic Republic of the Congo... | reverse complement strand
GGGGCTTTACAAACCGCACCTTTTAAGGTGCGGTTCCCCATTGTTTTTTTGATTATAAATTTTCGCGAAGCAAACAAATTTTATCGTCGAGAAAAATAAAAAAGAAATAGAAAAAATAAAAAAATAAATTGTTTATAAGACTCTTCCAACTACATGGAATTCTCCATCAGTATATGATGCAGGTTCACAATTACTTGGAACATCTAATCTAAATCGAATAGACATATAGTCTCCTTCAGTTAAGAAAGATCCGCCCCTTATGTAATTGATAACTCTACACATATCTGCAATTTCTCCAGAGTGAGAAGGCATCAAAGTATATTCATCTGCTCTTGCTATACAAATTCCACTAGGTTCACCTAATCCTGGAACAGTGTTATCATTTCTACCAGAGTTAATAGATCCTTTTGAAGCATAGTAACTGAATCTATCATGTTTGATTCCATTACCATCCCCACAAATAGCCTCTTCATTGTTCGTATCTGTGAAATAATCGTCTGCATCAATATACATATCCATTACAACACCATCATCACCATCGTTCTCTATTCTGATTGGAGTTGAAGTAGCTACTGAACCTGGAACAACACTTCCAAAGTTGATAGTCCCAACTAAATCTACAGATAAGTCCGGGTTAAAGCTAATGAATTCTTTTGATTCTTCAACAATTCCGTAGTTTTCTGAATTACAAGTAGCATCTCCATCTGTTGTTTGAACAACAATTTCTCTTTGAGATTCAGTTTGACTTGCTACAATTACTTTACATTTGTATAAAGCCATTGTGTTAGCATTCCAAGCACTGATTCCGAATTTAGCTTGTGCATAAGCACTCCAAGTTGTGTATGGAGTAGGTATTACTGTTGGAACAGCAATTTCTGAACAAGCTCCAAGATTTTCTAATCTTGTAAAGTCAATGTCATCTTTGCCATTTGCGTCTTCAACAATAACATAGTATGTTAAAGTTTCTCCTTTGAAAACATAGTTTCCTCTTTCAGGAACAACGCAGTATTCATCTCCGTAGAGATTTGTTTGGCATTCACCATATTTTGTTGCAGTATACCATGTTTGGTCATTTGGATACCAAGCTCTTTGAGTTGGATCTTGGTAAATTACCGGACAACTATTTTCTGGTTCGTCTATATCTATTACAATTCCAATACCATCATCAGCTCCGTCAGCTAAAACTATAGGCATAACAGATGCCAATAGAATTACAGCTGTCATTAAAGCTAAAATGTTTTTCATTTGTTTTTATTTATAACCTCCTTTCAATTCCATAAGAAACTTTGTTAAACAAAGTTGTTATTTCCTTAAGGACATAACTATAACAATAATTTGCGAATTCACTCTCTTTCGCACCTTTTTTTGTCACCATACGAAATTCAGTGGCAACCAGTTTAAAAGTATTATTTTGATTGAGAATATATTTTTTGTTATCACTAAAAACAAATGCTTACTTAATCACTAAATTTATAAAGGTGTATCAACAGATATAACCATGTTGAATTTACTGAGAAAAGAAAATCCTCTTGCAAGATTTCCTAGATTAGACACTGTCCTAAAAGTTGAAGAGTTTATACAAAAACACGACGGAGAATTTAGAAAAAAACCACTTTGGGAAAAGTTAGATAAAAAAATAATGTATCAAACGTTTTCTATAATCATTGATTATCTAATTGTCTCTGGAAAAATTTCTGTTGATGCTGAGGGAAAAATCGGTTGGATTTATTATCCAAAAGATGTTGAAAAAAGATTAAATCAAACCCATTTATTTTGGAGAAAAAATAAATCCCATTTAAAATGAAAAGGGATATTCAATTTGCCGACGATAAAATAAAGAATTCTTTTGATAAACTCGAAGAGGAGAATCCGCGATTATTCAAATTTTTAACACGGGCTTTCGAAGACATTCAAGAAAATTGTTTTTGCGGTATCCAAATTCCAAAAAGATTAATTCCTTCGGATTACTTAAAAAAATTTAACGTAAAAAATCTTTGGAAATATAATCTTCCTGATGCTTGGAGATTGATTTATAGTATTCAGGGAAAAAATTTAATGGTTCTCTCAATTATTCTCGAATGGCTTGATCACAAGTCGTATGAAAAAAGATTTAATTATTAGAATATTTTAAATAGTTCTTGAATTAAACTCTGTGATGAAAAAAAAAGTTTACTCGCATTCTCGTCTTAGCACATTTGAACAGTGTAAAATAAAATTCAAATTTAAATACATTGACAAATATGTTCCCGACGTCGAGGAAACAATCGAGTCGCTTTTGGGAAAATGCGTGCACGAGTCTTTGGAATGGTTTTATAAAAAAATTAAAGAAAAAGAAATTCCTGCGATTGACGACTTGATTGTTTATTACACAGAAATTTGGAGAAAGGCGTTTACGCCTGATATTGTCGTCGTAAAAACTCATTTGAACCCGCAAGATTATTTTAACAAAGGCGTGAAATTTCTTTTGGATTATTATATGACAAATTATCCGTTCGCTGACAACACAATTGAACTTGAAAAAAAAATCGAGATTGTTTTAGACAAAGAAAAAAATTTTTTTATCCAAGGATTTATTGACAGATTAGTTTACAATCCGAAAACTGACGAATACGAAATTCACGACTATAAAACTGGCGGGACTTTGCCGACAAAAGAAAAAATTGACGACGACAGACAACTCGGGCTTTACGCGATTGCGATAAAAGAAATTTTTGGAAAAGAAAAAAAAGTTTGTCTTAACTGGCATTATCTCAATTTTAATAAAAAAATTTGCTCGCGAAGAACCGACGAACAACTTGAAAAACTTAAACGCGACACAATAAAACTTATTGAAGAAATTGAGTCGACAACTGAATTTCCCGCGCAAAAATCTGTTTTGTGTAGTTGGTGTGAATACAAAGAAATTTGTCCAGCTCACGGAAATATTCCGCCAAAATTAGACAAACAAAAAGAAATTTCAGATTTTTGGGAAGAGTGATCCACGAAGAGATTTTTTAATTTGTCGACGACAAAATAGTTTTTCTACGCAATAAAGTTTATAAACCAAAACAAATTTTATATAGAGATCAAAATTCTGATCATATTAAGATGGACAAAACAGATTACGATGCAAGTTCAATAAAAGTTTTAGAAGGTTTGGAAGGGGTGAGAAAACGCCCGGCGATGTATATTGGTTCAACTGGCAAAGAAGGACTGCATCATTTGGTTTATGAAGTTGTTGACAATTCTGTTGATGAAGCTCTGGCTGGCTGTTGCACTGATATAAAAATTACAATAAAAAAAGATGGAAGCGTAGAAGTTGATGATAACGGACGAGGAATTCCAGTTGACATTCATCCTGTTTACAAAAAACCTGCTGTTGAAATTGCGCTGACAAAATTGCATGCAGGCGGAAAGTTCGACAAAAAATCTTACGCGATTTCTGGAGGTTTGCACGGAGTCGGAGTTTCTTGCGTTAATGCTCTTTCAATAAAATTAATTGTTCAAGTAAGACGCGACGGAAATATTTACGAGCAAGAATATTCGCGCGGAATTCCACAAACAAAATTAAAAATCGTCGGCAAATGCGAAAAAAATCAAACTGGAACAAAAGTGACTTTCTGGCCAGATAAAGAAATTATGACTGTCACAGATTTTGATTACAAAATTTTAGAAAACCGTTTCAGAGAAATTGCATTTCTTAACGCGGGTTTGAAGTTGCATCTCTACGACGAGGTAAAAAATCAGAACGAAGAATTTTTTGCAGCAGGCGGGCTAATCGAGTTTGTTAAATGGGCAAATAAGTCCAAAGAAGTTTTTCACAAACCAATTTATTTTAAGAGAGAAGCAGATAAAACTGTCGTCGAAATCGCGATTCAATATAATGAAGGTTATCAGGAAAATATTTTCGGGTTTGTAAATACAATCAACACCGTCGAGGGCGGGACTCATGTCTCGGGTTTTAAAACTGCTTTAACAAGAGTGATAAATGATTATGTAAAAAAAACTGGAATGCTGAAAAATGAAACTTTGATGGGCGACGACACTCGTGAAGGTTTGACTGCAATTGTGAGTGTGAAAATTCCAGAGCCACAATTCGAGGGGCAGACAAAAACAAAGTTAGGAAATTCTGAATTAAAAGGTTATGTTGATTCAATTGTTACAAGCGCGCTCGCAGAATATTTTGAAGAAAATCCGTCGACGGCAAAAAGAATTTCGCAAAAATCAATTGACTCTGCAAAAGCTCGGCTCGCTGCAAAAAAAGCAAAAGATTTAGTCAGAAGAAAAAATGCATTTTCGCTCGGAGGACTTCCAGGAAAATTATCTGACTGTTCAAATAAAAAATCCGACGACACCGAACTTTACATTGTCGAAGGTGAAAGCGCTGGCGGTTCTGCAAAGCAAGCTCGTAATAAAGAAATTCAAGCAATACTTCCTTTACGTGGAAAAATTTTAAATGTTGAGAAAGCCAGTCCGTCAAAAGCTTTGTCGTCGGAAGAAATCGCAAACTTAATTACTGCAATTGGAACCGGGGTTGGCGAAGAATTTAAACTTGAAGATTTGCGATATAGTAAAGTTATAATTATGAGTGATGCAGATGTCGACGGAGAACACATTAAAACTTTACTTTTAACTTTCTTTTTTCGATTCATGCCGAATTTAATTGAGAACGGAAATGTTTATGTTGCCCTGCCCCCACTTTACAGAATTAGAAAAAATAAGGACTATTATGTTTATACCGACGAGGAATTAAAAAAATTAACAGAAAAATTAAATGCCAAGGACGGCGGAGTCACGCGGTTCAAAGGTTTGGGTGAAATGTCTTTACATCAACTTTGGGACACAACTATGAATCCTAAAACAAGAAAAATAAAAAAAATTTATATTGAAGATGCTGTTGAAGCAGATAGAATTTTCGCGATGCTGATGGGCGACGACGTGCAGGGCAGAAAAGATTTCATAGCAGAAAACGCAAAGGAGGCAAATTTAGATATATAAAATGAATGAGAAAAATAGTTTATTCAAAAAAATTTTATTGGTTTTAGTTATGTTAATCTCTACTTGGAGTATTTACCGATGTATTTATTTTGTTATTAATCCGGATAGTATGTTTAAAGGACTATACATTTTAATTGGCGTTGGAGGAATTGCTTTATGGTTATTTATAATTTTTCTTTCCATACTTATTTGGAAATGTGCGTATTGGGCAGAGAAATTTTTGATAGAATTATATTTTACCCTTTCCGGATTATTAATCGTTTACTTAATTTTTGATGGAAGTATGTTATCGCCTCGGGAATTAACTTTTAACATCACATATATTCTAATTTATTTAATTGTAGCAGTTTATTTATATTTAAATAGAATAATAATTAAAAATTAAAATGAAAAAATATTTTAACAAAAAAATAAATGTGGGTTCGAATGGAAAGGTCAAACACAATCGGTTGATACGCGGATTTAATATTAACAAATACCCGAAATATTTAAATCTTTCGATTAATTTAAATCAAAGTTGTGCTGGGATGGTGGAATGGTTAACACATCCGTTTGATACGCGGAACCCTTTGGGGTATGTAGGTTCGATTCCCGCTCCCAGCGCAACAAATTTTAATCTAAATAATTTAAAAATAATAAAATGAAAAATGAAATAATTAAAGTTTGGAATAACAATTTTGCAATTATGAAATCTAAAAAATTTTACCCGAATGCATTTGCCAATATAAAAGATAAAGACGAGTTAACTGTAGTTATGGAAGAAAATAAAATAAAAAAAAGAGATATTATTCAAATTGAACGTGGTTGGAGATTAATTACGTTTAATCTAATTTTAGATTTTAAATTAGTGGGTTTTATTTCAAAAATTTCTTCTTCATTAGCCAAAGCGAAAATTAGTACCTTTGTAATTTCTTCTTACTCAACAGATCATATATTTGTTAAAAAAGAGAAATTAAAAAAAACCATAGAGATTTTAAAAAAAATAAAAATTTAAAATGAAACAACAAAAATTAAAAATTTTTGAGCTTCCTCATTTTGAAGAAAGGGGCAAAAATGCCTAAGAAATCAAAACTCGCGACACCTGAATGGATTTTAGAAGGTTATGATTCTATTGACGAATACAACAAATCAAAAGGAATTTCAAAAGAAAAAAAATCTGGGAAAATTTTCAAAATAAAAGTTTGTCCTGAATGCGAAAGCGACGACGTCGGAGTGGTGTTGAGTGGAAGTGATGAAGAAGAAGGTGGTGGTGGGGAATGGGAATGTCGCAAATGCAAATGGACTGGAGAAAAAGTTATTGAAAAAGAATTAGATGAAAATGAATTTATGAAATATCTTGACGAGAAAGGAGAGGAGGTTGCGTGATGAAAGAAGACGAATTTGACGACGACAAAGAAGTTTATGAAATAGTTGGAACAAATGAAAAAGGTTGTGAGTGTGGAGAAAAGTGCGACTGCGAAGACGAAGAATGCGAATGCAATCACGCAGGATTTGAAGAAGTTGAGATTGATGTTTTAGAATTTGGATTAAATGATTCTGACATTGAAGAATTAATTACAAAACTTTTGGAGTTGAGAGAAAATAAACAGCAAGTTGAATTTGACTTAGACGACGAAAATAAATTTATAATAAATTATGAAAACGACGACGAATTTGAAGATGAAGAAGAAATGGAGGGTGAAGATGGCGACTAAAGAAGAAATAATGAAACTTTGCGAGATGTGTAAAATAGATGAAAAAGGTAAAGAGATATTGTTAAGAAATCCTTCCAAAGTATTAATTAATCCAACTGAAAAACAAAATTCAGAGGATGTTATTCCTTATCTTAAAAATAAAAAATTTGTTTTAAAAAAATGGAAAGTGCCAAAAGAGAACCCTAATTGGGATCACGACCATTGTGAAATTTGCTTTCAAAGAATTTCTAATTCTAATTATTCGGATGAAGAAAGAGAAGCATTTGCCGACGAGAAAGAAGAAGATTGGATTTGTAGAAAATGTTTTAATAAATATTTGGAGAATTTAAGATGACTGAAAGAACTTTGGCGATAAATCGAGATGAAGCAATTAACTTATTGAATTCAATGCCACAAGAAAAATCTGACTGGAATCATTATCTTGAATCAGAGGCAGTTATGAAAGAAGTAGCAAAAAAAATTGGAGAAGATGAAAATTATTTTGGTATGTTGGGATTGTTACATGATGTTGATTGGTCACTAACAAAAAACAATTGGGAAAATCATTGCATAGATGCAGAGAAAATCTTGAAAGATAAACAATTCGACGATAAATTTATAAAAATAATTCAATCTCATGGTTATGGTTACAAAGAAATTCCAAAACTTTTGAATAAAAAAAGAACTGAAAAAATAGAACACGCATTATCTGCATCAGAAACAATTACTGGATTGATTTATGCATATGCTTTAATGCGCGGAAAAAAAATAAGTGATATGGAAGTTGGCGGACTAAAGAAAAAATTCAAAGACAAAAGATTTGCAGAAAATTGTAATAGAGATACTATCTTGGAAATTGAAAAAGTTGGAATTCCGTTAGACGAATTTTTTGAATTGTCAATTAATTCGCTAAAAAGAATTAAAAATGAAATAGGATTAATTTAAGATGACTGAAAAAGATTTTTCCGACGACGAAATTGAAAATTCAGAAGAAGAAACTGAAAATTTAGAAAGTGAAATTGAAAAAGAAAATTCTGAAGAAATAAAAGTTGAAGAACCAAAAGATGCTTGCGAAATTTTAGAAGAAGATAAAGAAGAAATTAAAAAAGGAGTTATACCTACGGAGATTTCTGTTGAAGCCCGAAAAGCATATCTTGATTATGCGATGAGTGTTATTGTTTCGCGTGCGATTCCTTCGATTGAAGACGGGATGAAACCTGTTCAAAGAAGAATTCTTTATGCAATGAAACAAATGGGCTTGAAGCACGACACGCAGACAAAAAAATCAGCGAGAATTGTCGGAGATGTTATTGGTAAATTTCACCCGCACGGCGACAGTGCAGTTTATGACGCGTTAGTTAGAATGGCGCAAGATTTTTCACTTCGTTATCCTCTGGTTTTCGGGCAAGGAAATTTTGGTTCTATCGACGGTGATCCTCCAGCAGCTTATCGTTATACAGAAGCAAAACTCACGCAAATTTCTCAAGAACTTTTGCAAGATATTGATAAAGAGACAGTTGGATTTATTCCGAATTTTGATAACTCTTTGAAAGAACCTCTTTTGCTTCCAGGAAAATTACCGACGCTGATGTTGAACGGCGCGACAGGAATCGCTGTTGGTATGGCGACAAATATTCCGCCACATAATCTTACCGAAGTTTGCGACGCAATTATTTCTCAAGTAAAAAATCCTGAAATAAAAATTGAAGAACTTTGTCAAATTGTTTTGGGACCAGATTTCCCGACTGGCGGAAGTGTTTCTGGCGATATGCTCGAACTTTACAAAACAGGAAGAGGGAAACTTTTGATGCGCGGAAAAGTCACGACAGAGACGACAAAAAATAAAGAATTGATTGTTATCACAGAAATTCCTTACATGTTAAACAAGTCGAGTTTGGTTCAGCAAATTGCGGACTTAATTCAAAAGAAAAAAATTAAAGATATTTCTGATTTGCGTGACGAAAGTTCAAAAGGAAAAATTAGAATTGTAATTGAATTGAAAAAATCTGCGAACTCGAAATTTGTTATAAATTCTCTTTACAAATACACGCGACTGCAAGATAGTTTTGGTGTGAATTTTTTGGCGCTTGTCGACGGGCAACCACGAGTTTTGGGTCTGAAAGAAGTTTTGGAAAATTATGTTAAATATAGAAAATTAATTATCACGAAAAGAACAAAATATGATTTGAAAAAAGCAGAAGAGCGACAGGAAATTGTCGAGGGGCTTATCATTGCTTTGAAAAATATCGACGAGGTTATTAATTTAATTAAAAAATCTAAGTCAACTACTGAAGCGCTCGAAGGTTTGATGAAAAAATTCAATCTTACAAAAAGACAAGGACAAGCAGTTCTTGAAACCAAGTTGCAACAGTTGACTTCTTTGGAAAGAGACAAATTAGATAAGGAACACGAAGATTTGGCGAAGGCGATTGAAAATTTCAAAAAAATTTTGGGTGACATAAAAGAAGTTTTGAAAATAATTGTGAAAGAAGTTAATGAACTGAAAAATAATTACGGGGATTCGAGAAAAACTACGATTTTGAAAAGTATAAAAGAAATTAATGAAAAAGATTTGGTTCAGAAAAAAGATGTGGTGGTTACAATTACTGACAAGGGTTATTGTAAAAGAATGGACGTGCAGTCATACAAAGAACAAAAACGCGGGGGCAAAGGAGTTATTGGAAGCAATCTCGCGACAGGCGATTTCACTAAACAATTAATTTCTTGTTCAACTCACGACTACTTAATGTTTTTCACGACGAGAGGAAGAGTTTTGTGGTTAAAAGCATACGACATTCCAGAAGCAGAAAAATACAGCAAAGGAAAAGCTCTGATAAACATTTTGAATATCAAAGACGAAAATATCACGAATGTAATTTCAGTAAATTCTTTTGATGACTGTTTGTTTATGGCGACGAAAAAAGGAATGGTTAAAAAAATTTCACTTAAATATTTTTCAAAACCACGAGCCTCTGGAGTTCGCGCGATAAATCTTCCGCCAGATAATTCTGATTTTTTAATCGGAGTTGAAGTTGTAAAAAAATCGCAGGAAATTTTGCTCGCGACAAAACACGGATTCGCGATTAGATTTAATTCCGACGACGTCAGAGAGATGGGACGAGCGAGTTATGGAGTTACTGGAATAAAACTTCACGAAAAAGATATTGTTGTAAGTTTAGAAGTTTTAAAATCAGACGCTGTTTTGACAATTACTGAAAAAGGTTATGGAAAAAGAACTGCTGTTGCGGATTACAGAAAAACCGCGCGCGCTGGAAAAGGCGTGATTAATTTAAAGGTTTCAGAAAAAACAGGAAATGTTGTGACAACTGTTTCAGTAAATCCGCAAGACAGCGTTATTATCACGACGTCAAAAGGAATTGTTATAAGAACTTCTCTCAAAGATATTAGAGTTATGGGGCGCGCAGCACAAGGCGTGAGAATTGTGAAACTTCAACAAGAAGATTCTGTTACAGATTTAGTTCGAGTTCAAGAAGACGATGAAGGGGAATAATTAGGTAAGAATTTTTATTATCTCTTTTTTATTTTTATTATACCACTGAGCAACTTTGGAATAAAGTTTTAGTCGATATAATTTTGCCCTTTTTGAATCGTTGATTAACATCCAATATGCATAACTAAAATCTTCAATCGAGCCAGCGGTTATTATGTCTGGTATAAATTCAATTTCTTTTTTTGATAACGGGTGGTATTTTTGATATTCGTTTATAAAAAATTTTGCGAGTTTCAGATCAAGTTTGTGTTTGTGATTTTTATCTCTGCAAGAATACTGCAACATTCCCGCAATATCTTTTATTACGGTGTCATTTTGTGAACTGACATTTTCAAAGTCAATTATTCCTACGAGTTTCTTATTTTTCCAAATTGTATTTTCGGGATTGATATCTCGATGTAGGGGATATTTTGGAATTTTAAAATATTTTTTTCCGTCTAAACTTTTTAGCAACGGGATTAAAACAGATGCTTCCTTGAAAAAGATTTTTTCTTTTTTTCTTTTTTTGGTTTTTTCAAAATGTTTTTTATAAAATTCTTCGAGTTCTTTCAAAACAGGTTTTCTGTTAAAGACATCTCCACACCCTTTTTTATTATTTAGATTTGAACCTTCGATAATTTTATGATAAATCGCCATCATTTTTGCACATTCTTTTAGTTCTGCATAATCAAAATTTTTTAAGTTTTTACCCTCGATAAACTCATAAGCCCAAAATAAAGAATTTTCTTTTTTTATTAAAAATTTTCCTTTGTTGTTTTTTATTGGTGCTGGAATTTGATAAGGAAAATTTTTATTTTTTAGATAATCTAAATATTTTAATTCAAATTCTAACTCTGAAATTTTTTTATTCTTGTTTACTTTTCTAAACACATATTTTCCATTCGTTGTTTTTACAATCCAATTTATATTCACAATTCCTTTTTTTGCTTTTTTGAAAGATAAAACTTTTCCGAGATTCCATTCAGAAATTATTTCTTTAATATTTTTCATACTCTTTTTATTTACAAAATCATTTTGTTTTATTAATTTATTGAATACTTTTGATTTTCACGTAGACAAAACTCGCGCAAGAGCGAAAAATAAATTTGCTCCGAAATTGATTTCATCAAATTTCTCCGCAAGGAAATTTATTAATATGACGCTGAATTTTTAATTTAATTTTATCAGAAAAGATTAATCTGATTTCTCGTCGACAAATTTGTTGAGCAAAGATTATTGCAAGTTCGTTGAGTAAAATTTATTGGGAGTTAGTTGAATAAAGATTTTTAGAAAATAAAAGTTTCGCGACTTCGTCACATTTATTTTGCTACGAAATCCGCGTTGCTTGATTTCTCCGCAGGAAGAATATTAATGTAACGCCGGATT
>Ga0172375_10011113_pt1 | contig 11526 bp, 6 predicted proteins | sample LakKiv1m_FD_114537 | JGI IMG/M metagenome (GOLD analysis project Ga0172375, IMG submission 114537) | Freshwater microbial communities from Kabuno Bay, South-Kivu, Congo - kab_092012_11.1m | ecosystem: Environmental > Aquatic > Freshwater > Lake | place: Democratic Republic of the Congo... | reverse complement strand
CATGGTATTGAGTATCGGCAAGACCGATGTGTACAACCGGGCGGCCATGAGCTGTACCCGCAGCATGAAACCAGTCGGCCAGATCCAGATTCTCGCCGACGACTTCGCCGGCGCGCCCCAGCCCGAGGTAAGCACAACCGTGCACAATGGCGTGCACAGGCTGGCGTTGGCAAAGGGAACAGCCGAGGCTGAGCTGCAACTGCTGCTGACCGAGAAGGAAACCAACGTCTTTGCCGTCAAGGCGAGCTTCTCCAACCTGACCAGGCCACCGGCCGTGCGCCTGTTCCGGCACGCCGATACGCCCGGCGAATTGCCGAACCCCGAAAGCGGACACGACGGAGAGTTTTTCTGGATCCATCAGACATTTGCCGCTGAGAAAACATTCCCGCAGGGCTTCGATTACTACCTGGTCGCGACAATCAGCGGGGCGTCCGCTGCCATGCAAACCGCGACCATGCAGCCCGGGCTGGGCGCGCCGGTGCCTTTCAGGGTGGACGACGCTCCCGGTTCAGCCGCCACCGCCACGCTGGCGCAGGCGCGGGAACTCGACGTTATCGTTTATGCGACCGTGGTGACGCGGGCGGAGTCCGACGATCCGTTGGCCGAGGCCAAACAGCGGCTCAACACCGCTGCGCGCGCCGGCTTCAATGCGCTGGTTGCGCGCAGTGAGCAATGGTATCGCGGGCTCTACAACCGTCGTGAACACGGACGGATTTTCACCGGCAACTTCGACGATGCCAAAGACGTGGCCCTGCCTTTCATCTTTCAGAGCGGCTATCTGTCGCGCCACACCTATCACAGCAATCCCGACCCGACCCGCTTCGAGGGCGACGGCAACTACAACGTCATGGAATGCGACGAAGTCTTCTGGAGCGGTCTGCAGTGCTTTAACGAGGAGTTGTTCACCGGCGATTACGTGGCCGCGCGTGACGAGACAGTGGCGAACTATTATGTCAAGCTGTTCAACTTATGGCGTCAGGCGTGGGAACAGCTTGCGCGGACGGAAGGCAAGCCCGGCCTGGTTTTCCTGCGCGGCTATGTGCCGCCGATCAAGGCTGACGTATACAGCTCGCCGGACCCATACGCCCAAAGCGACATCGCCGGACATCTTTCGGGCTGCGACTGGGCCACCCTGATCTGGGCGTTCAAGTGCGTCTGGGACGCCTACGACTACGGCGGTCACAGCGAGGATTTCCTGTGCGATTCTGTCTATCCCTGCTTGCAGGGTATAGCCGATTACTTTGCCGCCAAGGTGACGCTCGGAGACGATGGCTGCTATCACATCGAGCCGTCGCAGGTACGCGAACACGCCATCGGCCGCGACGCAATAGATTGTATCGGCGCGATCAAGTGGGCGTTCACGACCGCTATCGCCGCCGCGGAACAGATGGATGTGGATGCCGACCGGCGTGCGACTTGGCAGGAACGTCTGGAGAAGATGAAACCTTACTACATCATGGCCGACGAGGACGGGCAACCTGTCTTCGTCTCGATTGTCAAGGATGGCAAACCGGTCGGCCGTGGTGGACAGGCGGAGTTCATCGTGAATCTGGCTGATGAAATCAATTTGGAGTCGCCGGTGGAATTGCGCCGGATTGCCCAGCGCTCGAATCGGTCCGGCTACGCGGGCTCGCCGTTGTCACGCCTGGTGGATTGCCTGCTGGGCGAACACCCGGATATTCTGTGCATGGGCAGCAATCCCATGTGGATCTGGATGTTCGCGCATCCGGCCTGGATGATGTACTACGCGCAGAAGAGCGGTCACGGCGAGTTTGCCCGGGATCTCGCCCTGCGGACGCGGCCGCAGAAGGCGATCGCCTGCTGGCTGGAGCCCGAGCGGTTGCTCAACTCCCGCAGCGGGACGATGTTTTTCTTTCCCTGTGTGCCCGGCGGGTTCGACGTGGCGTTCCGCGACTTCCAGGCGCGGGGCGGGTTCCGCGTCTCGGCCGAATACCGCGGCGGGACCGTCACCCATGTTGAAATCACCGCGCGACGGGACGGCATCTGTTCGCTCATGAACCCATGGCCGGGCCGGCCGCTCTACGTTCTGGAACAGCCGGGGAATACGCCGGTGAATATTACGCAAATCGGCGGGAAGTGCAGGTTTGCAGCGAAAGCGGGATGCACCTACATGCTGGTGACAAACTAAAGGATCAGAATACGTGCAGGCAGACCTGCCATGGCGTAGCTGCTATTCGCGGGATAGCGACAAAGCTGCGTCTCCCGACTTCGTCGCTGAGTAGTTACGACTAATCTTCCATTACCGGGACGGAATTTATGGATGGCGTGATTGTCCGGACAAGTCCCGCTTCGGACTCGAACATTGGATTGGCGTAAAAATCGCTGATTATGTAGGTCCAACCGCCGTGTTTTGCATTCCACGACTTTACATCTGCCGCGCTTTTTTCGTTTTGTCCGATCCGGGCGAGTCTGGCCGATACTGCGGCTGTGTCGGTGGATTCCGGGGTGTCGGAATCTGGTTGGGGCTCCGGCGGCGGATTGAATTCGGCCTTTACCCGGGCGTATCGCCGCGATCCTTGTTCCACATATTTCCCAATCAGGATGGTCAACGTCCTTTTGTCACGAAGTTCTGCCGAACATACGACAGGCTTGTCCATGCCGGTTGCCTCGTCCGAAAGCGCCGGGTCGGCGACATCTTCAAACTGGAGATTGCAGAAAGCAGCCGAGATCCTGTGTATTTTTTCCTCGTCCGGCACCTGGTTTGTAGCGATGTTCTGCGGAGCGAGATCGCCGGACCCCGGTATCCTGACGAGCACAACCGGCTGCCGGCCCGGCGCGGTCATTGTGATCCGGTCAATGTCGCCGATTCGCGCGGTCAGGAGATCCGTGTCAAGCCACTCGACGACGCTTGCCGGAATATTGGCCGGTATTTCGCGTATCAGGAAAATATATTCGCCGCTTTTGACATAACGCCCCCCCGGCATATCGCCGGCAAAGGGATTTTCTTCCATTCCGGAAAACCGCGAGTTGAATTCTTTGCCGGCGATGAACGAAACAGCCTTCGCACCTTTGTCGTCGGCAAGTTCCACGGACACACCGGCGCCCGTAACTGAGGTGGAAGGCGATGCGTCTGGACGGAGAAGCGACAGCTTGGGAAGGTCCGCCTCCGAGACACGCACTACCTGGCCGATGCGTATTTCCGACAGTCCATTAAGAAAGTTGCCTATCTTGTCTGAATTCGCCGGGTACCCGTATTTTGCAGGGGCAATCCAGGAGTTGTTGGACCATGTCACGGCGATCGTTCCATTTGCGCGCGTGAAGGAAATGCCTGAGATTGCCTGCGGTTTGAAATCCGGGAACAGCTTTTTGCCGACAGATGCGCTGGGCGCCACCGCCATTTGCTTGTGTTCGGACGAGCGGTACGCAAGGGCTGCAGCGACACAGAGAATCGCGGACAGGATCAAAATTGTGCGAGTCTTCATTCCTGATAGTCTCCCGTATTATGAAAATAGCGACGCGGCGCATAGAACCGCTTTATTTCCTCGTCATGCGTCTAAGGCCGAACAAGATGCCTCCAATGACCACAAGCAGCGGCGCTAACAGCATGTTTGCGGCCTTGACTCCGGTTCCGAGCAGCACAACGTTGCGGCGCATATCGCTCTTGACCTGTCTCTGCTGGTTGCGTATTTCGGATGCATCCTTTTCCAGGGCGATTATCGTCGCCTTCTGTTCGTCGCTCCACGCAAAACGCTGTTGAGGATCCTTCTTGCCCTGCAATTCCGCGAGTTTCTCGTCGGTCTCGCGGCGCTTTTGATCCAGTTCGCTGTCCTTCTTGCGCAACTCAAGGCGCGCATTCCGTGTAAGATGCTGGACATATTTGAACGGACGCATTCTGGTTTTTGCCTTGATGCCGGCGAGATCCGAGCCGCGTCCGATCTGGTCCACCAGGTTTATGAAGAAGATGATGTTGTGATTCACCATCTGATAACCGCTAGGGCGGCCGAGGAAAAATGCCGGTTCGACGCAGAACTGGTCATACAGCATATCGCAATCGCCCACGATAACGGCGGAGCAGGTTCCGGCGCTTTCCTTCAGGCCCGGCCCTGCGGTTTGAGGCGGTTCCGCCTCAGGCTTCGCGCGGTCACTTTCGCCGTCAGGCGCTTCCTCGGTTTTGGGCCGCCCATCGGGAAACGCGGTTTTGAATTTGCCCTCGACCCGAACAGCCAGCGCATAGGTCTTCTCCTCGCCGGTATTCATTCCATCCCTGAGAGCCTTGATCCCGATCTGGGCCAGATAGGCCGGGAGCAGGGAGGACTGTTCTGATGAGCTGATAAGGGGCGTGATCTTAACGTCGTTCGTGCCGTCGGCCGAGAATGCACCGGCCATGGGCATGAAAAGCATGTCCATCCGGGACATCAGTACATCCGCCGTATTCATGTGCGAAGCGTCCAGGCCGAGCACTGCCGGATTGTCGTTCCATGCCGCGATGGCATCGCCGACGATCATGCTGTTGTTATATTTAACGCCCCATGCCTTCAGCAGCCGGTCGATCGACGATTCTTCCTCCGGCATTGTGAACTGGCGCGGTGCGATTTTCAGCAACTGCTCGGTATAGCAGATGGGATCCACGAAAATAGCCACGGGTTTTCCGCTCAGGGCAAACTGGTCTATCGCGTATAACTCCCCAGGGTTGAGATATTTCGCGTTGAGCAGGATCAGCGCATCCAGATCGTTGGTATTGATCTGGTCGGCCATGTCTATCCGCCGGAAATCGTAGTCTTGTTTCAGCCCTTCGAATGCAACCCACGGTTTCTGCGCATCCTGGGTCTGGCCCGGCAGCGGGAACGGCAGTTCCGGCCGGCCAAGAACGCCCATTATGCTTACTACCCCGATCACCGGCCGTCTGTCTGCAATGACACGAGCGATATTCCTCGTGATATCGTATTCGAGCTGGTCTTCAAGTTTCGGGTCCAGGAGCGGAAGGGTGGAGAAAGTGCCGCCGCATTCGGCCACGATTCCCATGTACAGGGACGGTCCGAGTTCCTCCAGCGGTATTCCAGCCACGCCATACTGGCGTGCCCAGGTTTCGGCACTGGAGCCGTAACGCGGGTCATGCCTCTCAACGGCGATCTTCCCGCCGGAAACGATCCTGTATTCATTGAGCAGTTCGTCAACCCTGCGCGCGAAACCCTTTACTATCGGGAAATTCGGCAGCGACTCGGGTATGTCCGGATCGCCGGAGGAAAAGAAGAACTTCAGCGTCACCGGTTTGTCCAGCCTGGCCAGGACATTTTTCGTACCGGGCGAGAGCGAAAATATCCGTTCGTCCGTGACATCCGCACGCAGCCGGGTGTTATGAAAGGCAATATTGACGGCAATCAGAATGCAGGCAAGAAGCAGAAGTCCGGCCAGGCTGCCCGTGAGGCCGCCGCTTTTACCGCTTCGGCGACGCTGCAGGGTCACATGCGTGGCTGTCAGCATCAGGATCATGAGGCCGGCGAAATAGCCGATATCCTTGATGTCAACGATACCCCGGCGCATCGAATCGAAGTAGGTTGTCACGCTGAAAGCGGCAACGCCATCCACCAGCCAGCCGGGCGCCCAGCGCACGAACATGTCGGTGATAGGTCTGAATCCCGCCAGTACCAGTACCAGACCTATTGTTACAGACAGCACAAAGCTTATCACCTGGTTCCGCGTCAGGGCTGAAGTCAGCATGCCGACCGACAGGAATGTGCCGGCCATGAGGAAGCTCCCGAGGTAACCGCAGGCTACTGCGCCTCCGTCCAGGTTTCCACCCAGAAGGACCGTCGTCAGCACGATCGGAGAGGTTAGCGCCAGGGCGATGCCGAGGAATATCCAGGCCGCAAAGAATTTGCCCAGCAGCGCCTCGGTAACTTTAATCGGCAGGGTGAACAGCAGTTCGATTGTGCCCGATTGCCGTTCCTCTGCCCACAGCCGCATTGATGCCGCAGGAACCAAAATCAGGTACAGCCACACGTGCCATGTGAAAAACGAGCGGTCAAGATTGGCCTGTCCCTGTTCGTAATATTTTTCGACGAAAAAGGCAAAAAAGGCCATCAGCACCAGGTACGCCACCAGGAATACATAGGCAACCGGCGATTCGAAGTAAGCCTTCAACTCACGTTTCAATATTTCGAGAAAGCGTTTCATCGATCTGTCCTCCCCGCGGTTTTGCCCGTTGCGCCGGTCACCATGCGGAACATGTCGTCAAGCCGATGCGAGGGACTGCGCTTTTTTAGCTCGTCCGGGGTGCCGGCCGCGACGATCGAGCCGCTGTTGATGATGATCGCGCGCGTGCAAATCGCGTCGACCTCTTCGAGGATGTGAGTGGAAATGACAATGGCCTTTTCCGGTGACATCTTGCGAATCATCTCCCGGACGGTTAATTTCTGGTTCGGATCAAGGCCGTCGGTAGGTTCATCCATGATCAGTACCGGGGGATCGTGGATCACAGCCTGGGCAAAACACGCCCGCTGCCGGAATCCTTTCGACAGGGTGCCCACGGACTGGTTGAGTACCGCCTCCAGTGAGCATTTCTCTATGGCTTCCGCAACTTTCCTGCGGCGTTCATCTCCGGTGAATCCCCTTATGCCGGCGATGAAATCCAGGAAGCCCTTTACGGTCATTTCGCGGTAAACCGGGGCGTTCTCGGGCAGGTAGCCCATGCAGCGCTTTGCTTCGAGCGCGTTTTCGATTATGTCATGCCCCAGGATCGTTGCTGTGCCGGACGTCGGTGCAAGGAACCCGGTGATAATCCGCATGGTAGTTGATTTCCCGGCTCCGTTGGGCCCGAGGAAGCCCAGTATTTCACCTTTGCTGACACTAAACGATATGCCCCGGACCGCCTCGATCGATCCGAATCGTTTACGCACATCTTTCACTTCGAGCATATTACGATTCTCCCTTTGGAACCGCGTTGGCGTGACATGCCCGGTTCCGGTAATAAACAGACAGCCGTCACCCGGGGAAATACCATTACTGTTTTCCGGGAGCCGCCTGTTTACATGATTCCAGTTACTTTGTCACCTTCCGAAAGCTGCGCTGCCTTTGGAGCCGTTACCTTGAGCATTCCATTGGTAATCAGCGCCTCGGTTTTATTGCCGGCAACTGCGCCGGGCAGCAATACGCGTTTTTCGAAATACCATTCCGAATTACTTTCATCGCGCCGGCCTGTGACCGTGAGCATCCTGCCCTCGATACTCACAGAGACGTTGGAGGGCGACATGCCTGGCAGGGACATGGTTACCGTGTAACAGTCATTCATTTCGCGCATGTCAAGGGCCGGAGTCAGCACCAGCATGTGCGAAGCATCCTGCCGTCCGGGAAACACTCCCGGGGGCATTGCTTCCTCGAACGCTTTTTCTATGCTTCGGAGGGTCCGGAGATGCGCCGGATCGGAAAGGCCGTCACCCGGTCGCGCGCCCGCGAGCAGCATCTCGCCGTTTTTCATGCGGAACGGGAATCCGGGTATTGCGTTGCCGTCGAAGGCGGCCTGGAACAGCAGATCAATTTCGCGTTGCATCATGAAACACTGCGCGGTGGTGTCGTCAACGTTGAAAAAAAAAGCAGGCGTCCGGTCTGGTGTTTGTGCCGGAACGTCCAAGGCCGCCGCGTGAACCGCGGCGTTTTTCCGCTCGGCGCTTTTGTTGTCGCGTGCTGCATTTGTTTTTGATGTGCCACCGAACGCCTGCCACAGGAGTAAGACTATTAAAATCTGGGTCGCCAGTATTGCCGCAAGCAGTATTTTAACCAGCGATATTGTTTTTATTCTGTCCTTGATCATTGCATGCATCTAATCAGCACATGTCGTGCCAATTCCCGGCCCAGGGGCATATTCGACATCAATTGTTGGCCGTTCCTGTCATTTATGTCCATTATGACCTGCAAATGCTCATGCCATGGCGTTGATAACAAGGCATTGAGATTTTATTGCCAGGTTTTGCGGCTTTTCTTGCGCCATACTGCCGCGCTCGTGCGACGAAATGTCGCGTCAGGGATGTGCAGGGCGACAGCAATTCTAATTTTGGGTAAAACGGGAGCTTTTTGTCGTAGACGCGACGCCCTCGTCGCGTGAAAACACAAGGAAAGCGGCGGGGGCGCCGCTTCTACAGGGTAGGTTCGACGTCATAATTGCTGGCAGGGCGAGCCGGTTTCTTGACAAAGGAGTGGCCTTCTGGAAAACTTGTCGCGTTTTTGCTGTTTTGTGAGGTGTGACTTGGTGTGATAGCCGCTGGTTCGGAGGACAAATATGACATTGAAAACCGGAATTCCCGTGGAATTGCCCGAATGGCAGGAACTGGAAAAACATTGCAGGATGCTGCAAGGAGCGCATCTCAGGGATTTGTTCAAGAACGATCCGGCAAGGGCCGGCCGCTTCAGTGTCGAGGCCGCCGGTGTTTTCCTTGATTATTCGAAAAACCGTGTGACGGAAGACACGATGCGAAAATTGTTTGCGCTTGCCGGCGCCTGCGGCATGAAACAGGCGATCGGCGATATGTTTTCCGGCAAGGCCATAAATGAAACCGAGAACAGGGCGGTTCTGCACGTTGCGCTGAGGAATCGTTCCGGGCGTCCGATCCTTGTCAATGGCCGGGATGTCATGCCTGAGGTTAACTCCGTGCTTGCCAGGATGGCGGATTTTGCCCGTTTGGTCCGTGAACGGCGCTGGCGTGGTTTTGCTGGCGTGCCAGTCAGGAGCATTGTGAACATAGGGATCGGCGGTTCGCATCTTGGGCCGGCGATGGCATTCGAGGCGCTGAAACCGTGGTCCAGTCGCGATCTGGAAGTGAGATTCGTGTCGAATGTCGATGGCGCCGATTTCTTTGAACAGACTCGCGATCTGAATCCCGCCGAGACGCTGTTTATTGTGGCGTCCAAGACCTTTACCACCGAGGAAACAATGGCCAATGCCGATCTGGCGCGGAAGTGGATCGTTGACGGGCTGGGCAGCGACAAGGCGGTGGAGCGTCATTTCGTGGCTGTATCGACCGCCGCCGATGAAGTGCGCAAATTCGGGATATCAGTGGACAATATGTTCGGGTTCTGGGAGTGGGTTGGCGGCAGGTATTCACTGTGCTCCGCGATCGGGTTGCCATTGATGATAGCCATTGGCCCGGATAAATTTGGTGAGATGCTGGACGGCTTTCATGCCATGGACAGGCATTTTGCCGAGGCTCCGGTCGAGAGCAATATGCCGCTGATCCTTGCGCTTCTCGGTGTATGGTACAATAACTTCTTTGGCGCGGAGACATGCGCTATCCTGCCGTACAGTCAGCACCTGCACATGCTGCCGGCATACCTGCAGCAGGGGGATATGGAAAGCAACGGAAAGTGTGTGGATAAGCAGGGCAATCGCACTTCCTGGCAGACCGGGCCGGTGATCTGGGGTCAGCCCGGCACCAACGGTCAGCATGCCTTCTACCAGCTCATTCACCAGGGCACGAAACTGATCCCGTCCGATTTCATAGGTTTCCATCGCGGTTATCCCGAGGACGGCGACCATCACGACAGGCTCATGGCAAACTTCTTCGCTCAGACAGAGGCCCTGGCTTTCGGGAAAACCGCCGAGGAAGTGCGCGCCGAGGGTGTCCAGGAAAAATCCGTGCCGTACCGGTGTTTCGATGGCAACAAGCCAACGAACACGATCATGGCCGATTCGCTCACTCCGAAAACACTGGGTGCGCTCATAGCGCTCTACGAACACAAGATATTTGCCCAGGGTGTGATCTGGAACGTCTATTCGTTCGATCAGTGGGGCGTACAGCTCGGCAAGGTGCTTGCAAAGAAGATACACCCGGAATTGACGGCTGCAATCGAGCCTGCTTTGAAGCACGATTCTTCCACAAATGCGCTGATTCGCCTGTACCGCACCAGACGGGCAGCCGGGTAAGTTGGAAAGAAGAATGTCTGATTACTTCGTTTTCTTGTCCTTGTCCTGACCCTTTTCCGGAGAATCTCCAGGCGCCGGTTCCGGCTGATTGGCTGGCTCGACCGAGACAATATCGGCATTCAAGGCAGTGATTTGTATCCACCACTTGCCCATGGCTTTGCCGTCTTTCATCTTGTCGTTGTACAGCTTCACCGTCATGTCCACCGCGCTTATGTCGTAAACATTGGCATTCTCCAGGGGATACGGTTTGCCGTCCACCAGGAGCCGGTTCTGGTTGCCGTTGCCGTGCGGCTTGACATGCACCGATGCGGCCCTGCCGGTATAGCCGGCATAATTCCCGGCGAGATTGTCGCGTGTTATGGTCGTCCCGTCAGGCAGGATCATTACAAATTCATTCTTATCGCTGTTGCCGGGATTGATGTTGATCTTGCCGGAGATCGAATGCTTGCCGGGCACCTGAGCGCCGGCATTGCGCACAGGCCTGAGTCCGACATGTTTACCCCGGTGCATGGGATCCTTGTGGCCGCGAGAGGCGCAGCGCAACTGGCCTATGTCCCATGCCCAGCACCCGCCGCGCCTGCAACGCTCGGTCCCGGCTTCGGGGCCCGTCGGATTCTTCTTCGGGGAAGAGGCGTAGTATGTCGGCGAATAGTAATCGTAGCACCACTCGTGGATATTGCCGGCTGCATTGTAAAGCCCGTAGCCATTGGGCTCGAAATATTTCACTGGAACGGTATGGGGCAGCGGCCCCTTTTCAAAAGGATCGCCGCTGTTTCCGTAGTTCGCCTTTGTTCCGTCAATATGACTGGAATACGAACCGCCCTCGCTTGGCCAGGGGTAATGCTGCCCCTTCATTCCGCCACGAGCGGCCTTTTCCCATTCCGCCTCGGTCGGCAGGCGATAGCCGCTTTTTGAGAAATCGCATTTCCATGTGTTAAAATCAACGCATGGCTCAAGCCCGTCTATATCCGACCGGAAATTGCAGTAAGCAAGGCATCCATACCATCCGTTTTCAATGGATGGGAAATGGGCTTTGCCTTGCTTGGGCGAAAACGCCCCGCCGCTGAACACGATCTGGCAATCCTTGTCGTTAAGGTCAACAAGCTCCATTGATTTGCCGGCGGTATTGAACACTCCGTCCGCAATGCCGTTGGGCAGGTATCGCACTTCAACGAGATTCCTGTCCAGCGCCCATTGAAGCGTCCGGCACATCTCGATGTTGGATATTTCCCACTTGTCTATATAATACGCGTCAAGTTCGACAGTATGCACGGGGCGCTCAGCCGGATCGCCCTCGGAATAGGTGTCTCCCATCTCGAATTCACCGGCCGGTATCAGGACCATTTCCGGGCGGGCGGACAATGGTCCGGCAGCCAGCAGCATGGCCAGGCAGCTAATGAACAATGCGGTAGTTTTCATTGCATACCTCCCATAGAACACGCCTTTTGTTTCAAGCGTAAGAGCAATGCCACAATCTATATTGACCCTATTCCTAGGACCAAAGAAGTCAAGCTCAAATCAGCAATTCTAATTATGACGTCGAACCCACGCTGTAGAAGCGGCGCCCCCGCCGCTTTCCTTGTGTTTTCGCGCGACGAGGGCGTCGCGTCTACGATAAAAAGCTCCCGTTGTACCCAAAATTAGAATTGCTG
>Ga0172375_10011112_pt1 | contig 11526 bp, 14 predicted proteins | sample LakKiv1m_FD_114537 | JGI IMG/M metagenome (GOLD analysis project Ga0172375, IMG submission 114537) | Freshwater microbial communities from Kabuno Bay, South-Kivu, Congo - kab_092012_11.1m | ecosystem: Environmental > Aquatic > Freshwater > Lake | place: Democratic Republic of the Congo... | reverse complement strand
CGAATTTTTTGGTGACGCTATTCTAGAATATTGGTCCTCAAAACATTTATTTAATCTCTTTCCCAAATTTGACGAAGGTCAGTTAACCAATCTAAGAAGTTTGGTTGTATGTACTCAAAATCTAGCCCAAATTGCCAATAATTTTGACCTTGGTTCTTATATTTTACTAAGTCGAGGTGAAGAAACTCATGGTGGTCGAAAAAATATCTCACTTTTAGCCGATACTTTTGAAAGTATCATCGGTGCTATTCATCTTGATCAAGGTTATGAAGCTGTTGATATCTTTTTAAACAAATTCCTTAAAAAGAACATCAGTGCCCTCTCCAAAAAAAATATTTATAAAGATGCCAAAAGCCAATTTCAAGAAATAGCCCAATCTAAAAGGGGAATCACCCCCAAATATTTGACTATTAGCCAAAGCGGTCCTGACCATCAAAAAATATTTGAAGTCGGTGTCTACCTTAACGATGAACTTATTGCCTCGGGTAAGGGTAATTCAAAGCAAAGGGCTGAGGAAGATGCTGCTACCAAAGCTGCCAAAATTATTGTATAATTCCATCCATGCTAAAAATCAAATTAAAACCAAAGGGTAAAATTCACCAAAGGAGTTTTCGAATTGTCGTCTCTCCCGACCGTAGTAAATCAAATGGAAAATTTGTTGATGATATCGGTTTTTATACCCCACAAACCAAAACTTTACAAATCGATAAAGAAAAACTAGCTCAATGGATTAAAAACGGTGCCCAAATGACAGAAGGTGTCGATAAACTATTAAATCCCGATAAATATCCCCGAAAAAAGAAAAACAAAGAAGTTGAAAAAATAGAAAAGAAAGAGGAAAAAGTAGAAAAAGTCGAGACAGCTGAAGTGATAGAATCTACACCAACAGAAACTGTTACAGAAGAAGTACCAACTGAAGAAACAAAATAATATGACAGATATTAAAAGCGCTGCCGAATATATTATCAAAGCCATTGTTCTTGAAGACAACAATGTCACTATCGAATCGAGAATTGAAAATCAGCTGACAATTATCGAGGTCTCCGCTCCACCAGAAATAGTTGGTCAAATTATTGGTAAAGAAGGTAAAATTATCAAAGCGGTTCGTACTCTTCTAAACTTAGCCTTTCCTGAAACTCACTATATTCTTCAAATTAAGGAATAAAGAAAGGATCTTGTCTCTCATATTTTGTATAAGTAGCTTCTTTGTTCGTTGTCTGTACCGTCATAACCTTGTATTCATCAATTAGCGAAAGTAGTGCCCGTTCATCCTGTGTTGGGGTCAAATCAGCCAAACTCAAATTTTCTGGATTTGTAACACTGAGTTCTGGTAAATAATAGGCCATAACATTGAGCTTAACCGTCGATATTCCTCCCTCACTCGCTCTCATATCAATCTTTTCTATCGACATTATCGGTAAACTTCTCTCAATAGCTTTCACCAATTCAATATACTTTTCTGTTCGTCCAACCAAAGTTACCGAAACAGGTAATTTATCAAAATTCGTCGATCCTTTCTTTGGACTTTGAGTCTTACTTGAAATCATACTTAAAGAAAAGTCGTCAATGGCATAACCTAAATCTGCCGCCGCCCCTCTAACAACACCAACTAGCAAATAGTTACTTTTTTCTGGTAACAAACCCATGCTAAGTTTAAAAGAATTGTTTTTTATATCTTCCTGGTCAATACTTTGTAAATATTTTATTTTTTGCTCAACATCGGTAATTTTGGCTTTCGTCTGTTTTATCTGTGCCATTTTTTGAGGTACTTCATTTATCTTTGGAATAATTACTAAGGCCATACTCAGAAAAATAACCAACCCTAAAGCCATGGGTTCCAACCATAACACAATTAACCTTGTGTCTCGACCAAAAAGTTTATCAGGCAAATTTATTCCTTTTATCATTCGATTTTTACCCCCATATTTACCGACCAATTACCATCATTGGTATAGGCTACATTATTAATTTCTACTTCTTTTATTCCCTCAATTTTTCCCTTATTGGCTTCTTCAACCCTACTTTCTATATAATCCACACCCTCTTGATTGTTTGTGGTCACTGTAATTACAAACTCTTTATTTTCATTAATCTGAAACTTGGACACAGTTGCTTTCTCAGAAAAGATTGTGGTCACTCGTTCAAAAGCTGTTGAATATTCAAAACGGTCCTTTAACACCTGCCCTAAAACCTTTATCCGGTATTTAATCAACTGACTCAAGGTAATCTCGTCAGTCATTCCCTTAAAAGCTTCCAAATTTTGTTTATATTTTTTATTCTCCGCTTCAAGAGACACTCCCACAAATATATGTGAAATCACTGTCCCCACAATCACTAACACCCACACAATTGCTCCAATTGCCATATAACGTCGAAAAGTCTTTTGAAGTTTCATCCTCGCGGCTTGAAACTTTGCCTGACTAGGTAAGAGATTTAAATTAAAACTATCACCTGTTTTCATAACATTCCTCTCATGGCCAAACCAGCGGCAGTGGAAAACTTATAACCATCAACATTCAAATCAATTGGCAACACAATCTGTGTCGAGTCTATCTTTAAAAATGGCTGTATTACTTGAACCTCAATTCCTAGCAATCGAGTTAATTCCTCCGCAAAACCAGGCATTTTTGAACCACCACCACTTAGTACCAACAACTCTATCGCCTTATCACTACCCTCATTATACTGGGCCATAGCTCTTCTTATTTCTTCGACCATACTACTAAAAACCGGCATAATAGAATTTTTAATTTTTCCTTCTAATTCCATCTCTTTTATACCGTAAGCTTTCTTATATTCTTCAGCACTAGCCATGTCTAAACCAAGGTTAACCGATATGGCCCGAGTCAAAGATTCACCTCCAACTGGCATTGATCTTGCAAAATAAATATTTCCATTCCTAAAAGCCACAATCTCTGAATACTTTTCTCCAATTTCTACCAGCATAGTTGCCACCGAGGCTGTTGCCATTTGTTTTAATATTCGTCTCATCGACACCGCTGGAGACTCTATAGCCAACAAATCAATTCCCGCTGTTTTAAATATTTTTATGTAATTTGATATCAAATCATTTTTGGCAGCTATGGCAAATACCATCAGTCTTCCTGCTTGATCTTCTTCAATCACCTCATAATCAATTGAAACCTGGTCAAGAGGGTAGGGAACAAAGGTTTCCGCTTCAAAACGCAGAGCATCCTTTATTTCACTTTCCTTTAAAGGTGGCAAAGATACCAAGCGACTCACAATCTCATATTCAGGTAATGCAGTAACCGCTTGCCGGCCACTAATCTTCAAATCCTTTAACAAATTTCTTAGAGCCACCCCCACATCTTCAACACTTTTTTTTGTTGAATCCGACTTCATCCATTCACTATTTGGAGTCTTTATCTCACCAACCGCAGACAAAACAAAATTTTCTCCAGATTTATTCAAGGCAACAACCTTTATACTTCCTAAGCCTAAATCAATACCAACAATATCGCTCATTATTTAAGTATATGCTATTTCCCCTCAATCACTCAATATGGAAGATTCTGAAACCACACCCATTAGCAAAAAGTAGGGGATTTTGTATCGTTGAACTACTCTTAGTTTTTTGTTTACTTGACCTGAAGATACTTCTCCTACCTTTCCGGTTGAACTAATATCAACTCCTTGTGCAGGAAAAGTGCCAATTCCTGATAAATAAAAACGGCCACCATTAAATATTGGTGTTAGGGTAATCAATATTGGATCAACCACCGCATTGTTGGTGTTTATAGTGACACAATCACCTACAAAATCAGTAAAACCATTTACTTTCTTGGTTGGATCGCTGCTAAAATTGTAACCAAAACGACTGACTCCAAAATTTGCCCCTGACTTGTAGTAATAGTTTATTTCCAAAGAACCGGTAAAACCAGTACCACAAACATCTACTGTCGCCGAGTTGTAATAAGAGATACCCATATCTCCATTATCAAGATGATCGACTAGCCAATAGAACTCATTGTCATTTACTCCTACATATTCACCAAAGTCTAGAATAGCTCCATCAGCCTCAATTGGTCTGGCATTTATATTAGCTGTTGATTGATTATCTGGAGATGAATATACAGTATTCCCTGTGCCAAGATAATAGTTAATCCCTGATTCAGCCGCATTAAAAGCCTTCTTTAGAGATTCTTCATTGATATCAATCTTTGTCTCCGTGGTTACATCCTTTGATAGTGATAAACCCACAGTCATCAAGACCGCTGAAACCAATAGCACCACTATTACTACTTGGGCACTTCTAAATTTTTTCTCCACACTTTTAATTAATTTCATAATTTTTTAATTTAGATTTCTATTCTTCCTTCCATCCAGACAGAACTCTCATCACTGTCCCCGGAAGATTAAAGATTAAATTCGGTTGATAACTTACCACTACTGCTGAATTATCGTTATTGTCAACTTTGTTTGTATAACTACGGGACAATTGAATATTCCCCTTTGAATACAAAACTCCATTAATTACTAGTTGGTTAGCTGAACTACCAGATGCAATTATGCCTCCATCAGCAATAAAGATTCCATCAACACGATCTACTGTGTCACTGATGGTAATCGTCCCTCTGACCACTACTAACAAGGTTTTTCCTGCTGCTAGAGTAAAATTACTATCAATAGTCAAATTTCCATTGACATAGTAGATACCCTCACTTGGTTTTGAAATCCAGTCAGTCCCTGTCGTACCCAAACCCCTATTTACATATAAATTATTATAAAAATATTGATAATTGTAAGTAGTGGAATCGTTGGTATTCCTATTAATCCACCAATTATTACTCAAACCATAACCAGAACTTTCATTAAATCCATTAATATTACTAAAGCTGGTAAAAGAAACCAAACCGTTATCCGCCAATGCCTTTGATAAGGTTAAAGCCCTAATTGCAATCGGTGCCGTTACTGGAACACCACTACCGATTTGGTTCTTCGCCTTTACCCCAGCCCCAACAACTTGAAACCATCCATCCTGAGTTCTAATAAAAGAAAAATCCATTTTTGCGCTAGGAACCGCCGAATAGGCAGAAACTGTTGAATTTCCAATAGTAAACTCACTATTTGACGGACAAACAATAGCTCCAGTACCCATGTCAATAATCCGAGTTACTCTGTTCGTAGCTACTAATTCTCCATTTGGATTTCCAACATCACCCCCGTTAAATATTGGCAAATATGTTTTTCCCCAAATTATCGTATCTGGACCATAGCTATTTGGCATCACTGTTGTCATTGAAACTCCATCCGAAACTACGGCGTTCCTAAAATATAGACTGCTATAATTAATGTCACTGCCAACCAAAATATCAAAACCAGTGCTGTTGCACACCTGCCCAGCACTACCATCATATAGACCTCCATCTACTACAACCTCACAATTCCACACCTTCCACTCTCTGCCAGTAGTGATCCAACCAGTAGTTTTCCCATAACTATCGGTTACGTTAATTTCCACCGGATAAGTTCCACTGTTATTATCACCGGCCAAATAATCCACGGTAACTCTATATAAAGCAGAGAAATCTTCACCCAAATATAATGACATATTATAAATATTTCCATTCCACCTTAATTGAACACTGCTTATGTCAGTATATCCATTAAAATCCGTAATACTTGCTTCAAAAATTACTTTTCTGGGATCTGCACTTTGGCTAAACCATGAATCACAAATATTACTTCGATTACTGGCATCAGGCACGGAATCAACTTGATCAGAACTTAATATATCAAAATCTTCAAATACTGGAACATAACAAGAAATCGAACCTACACAATTACCCCCGCAGGAACCTATACAAATCGAATCTGTACATGTATTAGCCCGACACGGATCATTTTCACATGTAGGTGTACAACCGGGATTAACTGTCGGTGTCGCCGCTACCTGTGTCGGATTCAAGGGAGTACCACCACCACAAGAGTTACAACTATATCCGTCAGGGTCACAACCCCAAATACTTCCACACCCATCACTACAAGGCAGACCACAGACATTAGAACATGAAAAATCTTGACATACAGGTATAATTTGACCTGGTGTTGGAATAGGGGGAGTCACATTGGTGGCCGGACAATATCCACAATGTATAGAGTCAGGAATTCCGGAAAATGTACTGCATCTTACAGTGCAACTAGTTGAATGACAATAACCTTTCTTTGTTCTTGCCGTGGGAGCACTTAGATTTGTTGGACAAGATTCACAAGCTTCAATTACACATTGATAAGGCCATGCACTTGAACAAATACCATTACCATCATTGTCACAAGTTGAAGGTATAGTAGGAGTTGGGGCTTGCTTACAATAACAAGCGGGAGATGTACCAGCGCAATTATACCCCACACCACACGTTCCCCCACAATAGAAGTATCCGTTAAAATACTGGACACCGCATGTATGCACCGCCTGAACCTCCATCCTTACATCATTATCAAAATCAGCTTTTGTTTTAAAAAAAGTCAACACTATTACTCCAACTCCCATAAAAAATACTATTTTACTTAAGATATTTTTTTTCATTATTTGTCCCTAAATCCACAAGTCCTATAACCATTATTGATTACAAAAACCACTTCTTTTCCTGCCAATTTAACTACCACCTCATCGCTCGGACAAAACCCGGTTCTCCAATTAGGATCACTTGTCTCCGCTACCGATAATGATTTTGTTGATTCTTTTATACTATTTACCAACATAGTCGCCTTTGATAAATCAATCACTACTTGCCACCTTTTCCCATTTGAATCAAAGTCTAATAAACCCTTTTCTGGATTCCATTTAACCACCTGACCAACAAGTTGCACCGTCTCCACCCTCTTTCCCGTTTTATCTGTATAAAACATATTTGGTAAATCTGCTGTCTTCACTTGAATTTCCTCTTCTTTTACAATACCCACCTTGGTTGACCTTTTTTCACCAAATTGTTGCAAAATCCACCAACCCAAAACAACTCCTACCAAAACAACCAATACATACCACCACTTCATATAAAAATTCTATATGAAACTCCAACAATTGCAAGAGATAAAGCAATATATTCCTCTATGGACGATCATAAACAGCTATTTGACCAAGAGCAAAATTGACTCGATTTTCTCCATCCCACCATCTCCCACCCATCGATTCAATCATCGAACCTGGTTGACCAGTGATTGGAAAACTAGCAAAAGTTGGCCTTTTGTGTAGATATATTCCCCAAATGTTTGCCGATTCCCGTTGAAACCACTCCAGCGATGCTGTCCCAGACATACCTACACCACTATAATCATTAAACAATGCCACACAAAAAGTTTGGTCAACCACATCGGGATAAAACCTTGATACATTAACAACTAAAACAGGAAATATCACACCCGACGACTGGAAATAAAAAAATTCCGGTTGGCCAATTATCTGGTTATCAGTAGCTGTCATATCGTTTTCTGCAGTATAGTTTTCGTCATTACTTGACAAACCGTCGGTATAATAATTTACTTCCCGCTCAGAAACCGGACCTAAGGCAGGTATCAATACCTCCCTAAACCAAGCATCAAAAGCTTCAGGCTCACTTATTGGATCCGGAGAACGTATATACTCACCATTACCAAAATTATTTTCTAAATATTCAATACTCGGAGGTATATTGTGTAATTTTTCCATATCAATTCCATACTCTGGAGTGGGAGTTGCAGTTTCTGTTGGTACTACAGTATTTGTTGGTATTCTTGTTTCAGTAGGGGATTGAGCTTCTGTTGTTGAAGTTCCTCCAGGACTAACAGTTTCAACAATAGGTACATCAGGGGTTACTGTATTCATATCCACTATTACCGGTGCACATGATGAAACTAATATTGAGGCTACTCCCAAAGCACAGGCAATTTTTATCCTTTTTCCTTTCTTTGTGTCAACCCTTGATTCACTTCGTGCAGCTGCTTGCTGTACGATTTGAGCTCTGCTGTCGACAATAAATCGGTGAGCATCTCTTACTTCCTCAGTAATTGTACTGTCTTGACTCTCAACAACTGTTGTCATCTTAGCTCTTTTTTCGATTGCATCTCTTCTCTCAACTTCTCCATATTTAATTCTGCCTAGTTTTCTTCCTAGTGTTTTGTAAAGATCTTCAATCTTGGCACCTGCAAGATACATTCCATCATATTGTCTTAAAACTTCTTCCTCTGATAATTTACCTTGTTCAAGCAGAGATAGGTTAGCTGCCATCAAGGCTGTTTCTCTAAACTCTTGTCTTGGATTCCAATAATCACCAGTTGGTTTTTCATTTGTACTTCCCTGTCTTGAGGCAACTACTGGATCAATAATGCCAGCTGCTCTCTCGCCATAAAATTCTCCTACCAATAAAAACTCTGACTTTTTGAAATATTCATGAAACAAATCCCATTGGTTTCTTAGTTCACCTTTTTCTGTTTCTAAAACTACAGGTCCTTCTCTCATCACTGTTCTTGGAGCATTTACCACCACTGGATCAATTTCTTTTTTTCTCCCTCTTTCACTTCTAAATCTTCCAAGTTCCATTGATGCTATGGCCATATTTATTGAATAAAATAAAACCTATAATATTACGAATAATTATAGCACCCTATAGTTTTATTTCAAGATAGAAGATAGCCTATAATAAATACACATCTGTTACACACATGTAATCATCATCACCTAAACCTAGTCTCTCGGAGTTACTGTTTGCCAAAACGATGCTGTCGTACCTATAGCTCCGCTAACTGCCTGAAGATTCAAACTAATTCCAATTGAAACAACGTCGGATTCACCAGAAAGGTTACACCTAAAAAAACTAGCACAGCTTATAACTTTTACATCACCACTAGTACCCAACCCAAGTAATCCAAAAGTTGATTCTGCAGAAGAAGAAGCGATTTCATTGTTTATCTCGTCGCAGAGTAGGGTAGTCATCCCTCCATCCTTTGTCTCAAAACCAATTGAAGATCCAATACCACCAACAGTATCTGGACAAATAATAGTACTTTTTTCGGCATTCAAAATATTATTTTTCAATTCACTTAAAATAAACGAAGCTCTTGCTGACATCTTTTCGTTGGCTTCCGTCGAATCCTTTGCCTTAAAAGACATCGACATCACCCCCACTGTCATCACCATCAACACCCCCAATATTCCAATTGCCACCAATATTTCCACCAATGTAAAACCATGCCTTAGGGCAACTATATTATTTATATTTTTTTTCATATTTATTATTCTTTTTCTAGTATCTAAAATCTAGTTTCATTACTATTTTTTAGTAAAAAATCGATTAACTATTGTACTTTGGGGTTCTTTCCCCGGCCAATCAATTCTTATCCACACTTCAGCACAATCAATCTTTCCAGCTTCGCCACATGTTGGGTAACTTGGGTTTCCACTCACATTTGTATACCCAACCGCATAGGTATATCCCGTAAAACCATCTTTTGTGAGACCTCCAACCCCATTATTTTCATATAACCAAAAATGTTCTGGATCATTTTGACTTTTAGCAATCAATTCCTCGCTTACAATTGTAATCAATTCCATTGCCTTTCTTCTATCAAAACCAGTCTGTCTACTACTGACACCCATTACAATTAATATAACCGCACCACCCATCAACAACCCTAGCACACCAATGGCAAATACCGATTCAACCACCCCCTGCGCTCTTCTAAAAATTTTTTTATAAAATTTCATTTTTTTAATATATTCTTAAAAAATTCCCACCACATTCACCTGTCCCAAAGAACTAACCTCAATTTTTCCATAATTTGTAATATCACTGCTCGCCGTCACGTAAAAAGTTGCCTTTTCACTGCTGGTATAAGCAGTACCGTTAGTATCACCCACCAGTCTTCCACTCCCTGGCCAAAAATATATTTCTGTGGGTGTACTTCCTACCTCTATTTCGTCAGTGTTTACCAAAATATGAAAATAAGTCGAACCAACCCCATTGGCATCTGCCACCAAATACTTATCATCCTCTATCAACACCCTAATATAGTTCAAGTCAGTTTCACTAGATCCTATGGGTAACTGTCTAGTTTTAGCGTAATTCTGCGCTAATTTTAGAGCTGAACTTACTTCCCCAACACTTTTTTGTAATCTTTGTCGACTACTATATTGATTCAAATTTACCAACGCTCCACCAGAAATTATCGCCACAATAGACACCGATACCAAAATCTCTATCAATGTAAATGCTCTTCTCATCAATAAAACTTTATCACAACTAAGGACTACTTACCTGATAGGCTGTTGAGCCCGTCTCTGAAGAACTTGGATCCTCTAATGTCGCACCTATTGTATAGCGATAACCACTATTGAGTTGAGTATAGGTATAGGTTAGTCCGGTTTTTGGATCAAGTGGTATTGCCTGAATATAGTTAGGTACTAATTTGGCACTATCTGCAGGATAAGTTTTTCCAATTTGTCTTGCCATTTCCAAAGCCAGTCTCATTTTTTCAATATCAGAAATTCTGCGAGAATCACGAGATTTTTTGTTAACACCACTAAAACTAACTACACCCACCACACTCATAATTGCAATTATGGTTACTACCACAATTAGCTCAATAAAAGAAAAAGCCTTTTTATTTGTTCTTTTCACTTTTTTACTATTCAACTATTAAACTATTTATCTAATTATTGTTGGCTTCTAACACAATAATAATCACCTGATGCCGCAAAACTACAAGCATCATCACTAGAATTACCCGTGGCCGTGTTTTCCACAGCAGCACAAGCACAATAAGTTCCGCCAACATTGTAAACATAAGGAGTACTTGTCCCACTTCCTTTTGGATCAACGGGCCATTGTTGCAACACACCACTACTAACAAAATCTGCCTCTGCTGGGGGATAATTATACGAATGAGTGCTGTAATATATCTCTGCTGCCTTTTGAATTGCGTTCATATCTTCCATTCTCCGTGAATCTCTCGCTTTTCTTTGAGTCGAACCATAAGCAGTTGAGGCTACTGCCACCAAAATTCCAATAATCGAAATGCTAACCAATAGTTCAAACAATGTAAAAGCTCTATTTTTGTTTATCATATTTTTTTAAATTTTTATATCTAGTTTCTAATTTTAGAAGGCGCAAACATAATAATAAGCCGGATTTGTAGTCGCAATTCCACATCGACTTTGACTTTCTAAATTTTCTGTATTGTTTGTTGCTTCAGTCTGAGTCCTCAACCAGAAACCATCACCTCCAGCTGTCTGTGAATATTCATAGGTATATCCAATACTATTAATACTTGGCATATAGGGCAACAAAGTTGTCCCCAGTTCAGTCATATCAGCCACATCAGGATAATTTTGAGTATCATTATAAAAAAGTCTCAAAGAATTTTTTATATTAGTCATTTCCTGCTTTTTCTTGGAATCATTACCTCTTTCTCTAGCTCCCATTAAGTTTGGCAACAATATCGCCGTCAAAGTTGCAATAATACTTATTACCACCAAAAGTTCAACCAAGGAAAAAGCTTTTTTAATAATTTTTTTATTGAATATCTCCATCT
>Ga0172375_10011111_pt1 | contig 11526 bp, 7 predicted proteins | sample LakKiv1m_FD_114537 | JGI IMG/M metagenome (GOLD analysis project Ga0172375, IMG submission 114537) | Freshwater microbial communities from Kabuno Bay, South-Kivu, Congo - kab_092012_11.1m | ecosystem: Environmental > Aquatic > Freshwater > Lake | place: Democratic Republic of the Congo... | reverse complement strand
TGTTAGAGGCTAAAATTCTTGAACAAGGCGCTGATGTCGGCGTGACATTTGACGGAGACGCGGATCGCATGTTTCTTATTGATGATAAAGGCCGCTTTGTTCCGGGAACCATAACAACAGCTCTTCTTGCTCGGTACATTCTGGAAAAGCATCCGAAAGAAACTGTCCTGTATAACGCGATTTGCGGCCGTATAGTCCCCAAAATTATGAAACAGTACGGGGGCAATCCTATTCGGGTACGAGTTGGACATAGCATTATAAAGCTAAAGATGCGGGAAACAAACGCCGTTTTCTGCGGAGAGCATTCCGGTCATTATTTTTACAGAGATTACTACTTTGCAGAAAGCGGAATATTAAGTGCTCTTATGATATTTGCGCTGTTATCCAAAACCGAAAAAAAGCTATCCCAATTGGTTGATGAATTAGACATCTACTCGGCAAGCGGAGAAATTAATTTTATAATTTCTGATATTCCAAATGCTATGGAAACAATAAAAGGCGGATATCCGGATGCAACATCCATAGATGAACTAGATGGGATTTCTGTGTGGTACCCGACATATTGGTTCAACATTCGTGCCTCTAAAACAGAGCCTTTGCTTCGACTTAATGTTGAAGCTGATACAAAAGGCATTCTGACTGCAAAAACCAATGAACTTATTGCAAAAATTGAATCTCTCGGAGGAAAACGAAAATGATTCCCAATCCAAAAAAATATTATTTAGAATTGCAAAAAGACTCCGAGGAATTTGCCCGCGGTGCCATGAAAATTCTGGCATCCATGCAGGGAAAGGAAACCCTCGAAGTACAGAAGGATGAAATAGATCAGTCTACGACCGCTGATACAAAAGCGGAAAGCTACATCGTGAAACGCATCCGGGAAAAGTACCCCCGCCATAGCATTGATTCGGAGGAAATGGGTGAGATACAGGGATCGGAACCGTATCGCTGGATTATCGATCCGTTGGACCAGACCAAGGAATATATACGTGGACTCCCTGAGTATAATTGTCTTATAGCTGTAGAGCATAACGGGGAAGTGATAGTCGGAGTTACCCTCCAACACGGGGTTGAGTCATTATACTCAGGTTCAAAAACAAATGGATCCTTTCTGAATAACAGGCGGATCCATGTCTCAAACCAGTCAAATTTTTCAAATTCGTTTATCGGATTTAATTTGCCAAATAGAAAAATGCCAACTCCTGATATTCAGAAGGCAAAAACACTATTGTTGCCTCTTCTTGACCTGGTATACCGTGTCCGGCCTTTTTGGGATCAAAGCAAGGTCATGAGCTGGGTGGCCCGCGGGATTATAGATGGAAATATCGCGCCCCCGCATGTTTTCAAATGGCATGATATCGCAGCGTCAATCATTCTGGTAGAAGAGGCTGGCGGAGTTGTCACGGATTTCTACAACAATAAAGTCACTGAAAAAACCAGTCATAATGGTGTCATAGCCTCAAACGGGATACTACATGAAAAGTTATTACAGATCGTTCATATACTATAGAAAGGATTCCTATGAACTCACTGGACATGGTAGAAGAAATGAAAAAGCTTGATCCGTCAGGCGTTTTGCAGTCTATCGGTATGTTCCCGGATCAATGTTTAGATGCATGGAGGAATGCCTCCAAAATTGATTTTCCTCAAACATACAAAGAGGTTAAAAATATCGTTGTCTGCGGCATGGGAGGATCGCGATTTACTCCCCGGACAATTAAAGAATTATATGCGGATGTAATTACGGTTCCGTATGAAATTATTGACGGATATGAGCTTCCCGGATATGTCGATAATAATTCCTTGGTTATTCTCTCATCTTATTCCGGATCGACAGAAGAAGTCATATCGTGCGGCATCAAAGCTGTAGAAAGAAAAGCCAAACTTACAGGACTGGCAAACGGAGGAAAAGTGATAGATTTATTAAGACAGTACAAATGTCCTCACTATCGATTTGAGGCACAATACAATCCCTGTGGACAGCCAAGGGTGGGTGGAGGATATCTTTTGATGGGTCATCTCGCGATACTGTCAACATTGGGATATATACATATTTTTGAAAATGATATTTTGTCTGCAATTGAGTATGCACGCACCATAGGAGTAGGAATAAACGAGCGCATTGCTACAAAAAATAATTCTGCTAAGCAGTTAGCAGGCATTCTCAAGGATAAGCATGTATTTCTTGTTGCAAGTGAATTTTTGCGCGGTGCAGTAAATGGATTTGCCAATCAAATCAACGAAACAGCCAAAATGATATCGGATTTCCGATATATTCCTGAACTCAATCATCATATGATGGAGGGGTTAAAAAGACCGGATACTCTCCATCAGAATGGACTATTCGTATTCCTAAGAAGCTCACTGTACTCCGAAAAAATCCAGAAACGATATATCATCACGAAAGATGTGATAAAAAAACAAGAGGTGCAATCATATGATATTGAACTTACCGGAAAAAATAAACTTGCCCAAGTGCTGGAACTTTTTGCTATGAGCGGTTATATAACATTTTATCTCGCAATGTTGTATGACACCGACCCTGTTGCTATTCCTTGGGTCGATTATTTTAAAAAGCAACTCGCTACAGCTTAATTCAACACTTGCGCGAAAGCCGGATATTCCGCATACTAGAATATATGAAAAAACCGTACGTTGTGATGTTCAAGGAAGTCGATAAGGAAGATATTCCTCTTGTAGGCGGAAAAGGAGCAAACCTGGGCGAGATGACCAAAGCAGGGTTTCCGGTCCCCAACGGATTCATCGTGACATCTGCGGCGTATTTCCATTTTCTGGAGGTGACGGGCATCAAGGCTACTATTGACGAGCTCCTGTCCAAATGTTCGGTGAACAACCAAAAGGAACTGCAGGAAACGTCGGATAAAATCAGGCATCTCATTATGAAGCAGGACTTCCCCGAAGACATTTCAGAACTGGTCATACAGAATTATTTTCATATGGATAAGGGGCTTATGAAACATGCCATCGTCGCGGTACGCTCGTCTGCTACTGCAGAAGATTTGCCGGATGCGTCTTTTGCCGGACAGCAGGATACGTACCTGAATGTCTACGGTGAAGCAGAGCTTATTCAGAAAATCCGTTCCTGCTGGGCATCGCTCTTTACCCCTCGTGCGATTTTTTACCGCTCAACGAACAAATACGACCATTTCAAAGTGGGTATCGCAGTCCCGGTCCAGAAGATGATTCAGTCTGAAAAGTCCGGCATTATGTTTACGCTTGACCCTGTGACCAATGACAAAGAGAAAATCACCATTGAGGCAATTTTTGGGCTGGGGGAGATGATCGTTCAGGGTAAGGTAACACCGGATCACTATGAAGTAAACAAAAAGACCATGGAAATTACTGCTAAGGAAGTGAAAATCCAGGAAAAAAAGATGGTGAAAAAGCATCTGGAGAACCGGATAGTCATACTGAATCAGAAAGACGGCGGAAAAATAAAATTATCGGACTCTGAGATCAAAAAGCTAGCGGAATTAGGCATCAAGCTGGAGAAACATTATTTCTTCCCTCAGGACATAGAGTGGGCAATTGAAAGCAACAGAGTATATATCGTGCAGACACGTCCTGTTACGACCACCGGTAAAAAGGCCGATATCCAACAGTCTTCTCATCTGCTCGCAGAATTAATCGTCAAAGGCGATCCTGCCAGTCCGGGCGTGGCAGCAGGTCCTGTAAAAATTTTAAAAAGCGCTAAAGAAATACATAAAATCATGCCCGGTGATGTCCTTGTCGCCGAACAGACCAATCCGGATTATGTACCCGCCATGAAAAAAGCCGGCGCAATTGTCACCGAACGGGGGGGACGGACATCCCACGCCGCTATTGTTTCCCGAGAACTTGGGATTCCGGCCATCGTCGGAGCCCCAAAAGTACTCAGCATCCTTAAAGACCGTGAAGTAATTACGGTAAACGGAGCAACCGGAGAAATTTTTAAAGGATCTATTGCGTCAAAATTATCTTCTTCAAGTCCCAAGGAAGAAAAAAAGATACTTAAAACAGCAACACACGTCTATGTCAATCTGGCAGAACCCGAACGGTCTCTGGCAATCTCAAAGCTACCAGTAGACGGGGTCGGACTTCTGCGGGCAGAATTTATGATCGCAGGGATCGGTACGCACCCCAAAAAATTTATTAAGGATAAAAAACAGACAGTATTTATTAACAGGCTTGCTGAGCAGCTCCAAACATTCTGTAAGGCATTTTCTCCCCGTCCGGTCATTTACCGTGCAACGGATTTCAAAACAAACGAGTACAGAAATCTCAAGGGGGGCAAGGAATTCGAGCCGGAAGAACCCAATCCGATGCTGGGATTTCGCGGAGCGGCCAGATATATCGCGGATCCTGAAGTTTTTTCCATGGAGCTTGAGGCGGTTAAAAAAGTACGCAATAAAATGAACCTGAAAAATCTCCATATAATGATCCCGTTTGTCAGAAACCCGAAGGAGTTACAGGGCGTAAAGGATCTGTTGAATAAAAACGGATTGACCCGCTCATCAACGTTTAAATTATATTTAATGGTTGAAATTCCCTCCAATGTCATCCAACTGGATGATTTCATCGATATAGGTATCGACGGGATATCCATCGGGTCAAATGACCTTACCATGCTCCTTCTCGGAACCGACAGGGACAACAGTGAGGTTGCCCATGATTTTTCAGAGATGGATCCGACTGTTCTTTGGGCTATAGAAAAAGCAGTAAAGACCGCAGTAAACAGAGGCATTGCGGCATCAATCTGCGGTCAGGCACCGTCTGATTATCCGGACCTTGTGGATAAGCTGGTTTCGTGGGGAATTACCAGCATATCCGTCAATCCCGATGCGATCTACCGCGTACGGCAAACGATATTTGATGCTGAAAAAAAACACATTACAAAACGAAAATAATTTCGTTCAACATATACAAAATCCATACATGTACAGTGGAACTACGGTTCAGTAATATGGAAACACCGGTAAATACAAAAATCTACAGTATCCAAGCCCGGGAAATTCTTGATTCACGGGCAACACCCACACTCGAAACTACAGTGATTCTGGAAAGCGGATACAGGGGAACAGTATCCGTTCCCTCGGGAGCATCAATCGGAAAATACGAAGCCATTGAGCTGAGAGACGGCGATGAACACCGATATCATAAAAAGGGCGTTTTAAAAGCAATAGAAAACGTAAATACCGTTCTAGACCAGAAATTACGCGGTATGGCGGCCACGGATCAATTTACAATCGATAACACCATCATTCAGCTAGATGGTACAGGTAATAAAGCCCGCCTGGGAGCAAATGCCATCCTCTCTGTATCACTTTCCGTTTGCGCAGCCGCCTCTCAGGCAATGCGTATGCCTTTATATCACTATATCAACCGCCTGATAGCCCCGACATTTCCGATCACTATCAAACGCATTCCTGTCCCGCTGTTTAATATGATTAACGGTGGTAAACACGGCGCGGGAAACCTCAATTTCCAGGAATTTCTGGTTATTCCCCCGAGCAATATCACCTATCGGAATGCCCTTGTTCGGGGAGTTGAAACATATTCAGCCATCAAACAAATCCTTGAATACAGAAATGCCATCCACTCACTCGGAGATGAAGGGGGTTTTGCTCCGAATCTTTTTACCAACGAGGATGCACTCGAAATTATTAACGAAGCGGTGCGGTCCAACAATCAACAAATAGGAATTGACGTATTCCTGGGTATGGACGTTGCCGCGTCCTATTTTAAAACGGAGAAAGGGTATTTGATAAAAGACCGTCCCACGGCATACAGCACGAAGGAATTTATCGGATACTTCAAAAACATCCATAAGAAATATACGCTGCTTCTCCTTGAGGACCCCATAGATGAGGATGACTGGAGCGGATGGCAGGAAATTACCAGGGAAATGGGAAATGAAATTCTTATCGTGGGAGATGATCTTATTGCAAGCAACTATAAACGGCTAGAACAGGCGATACGGGATAAAGCATGTTCCGCGGTTATTTTAAAGCCGAACCAGATAGGGACACTTACAGAACTTTTGTCCACAGTCGTTCTTGCAAAGAAAAATGATATTAAATGCATCGTCTCCCATAGAAGCGGGGAGACCAATGACACGTTTATAGCTGATCTGGCTGTCGGCATCCAGTCCGAATACGTCAAATTCGGAGCGCCAGCAAGAGGCGAACGGGTCGCGAAATACAACAGACTTTCCCAGATTGAAAATGAAATTCTGCCCGTATGAATAATACTCCGTTAGTTCTGATCGTCATGGACGGTTGGGGGATAGCACCCAACGGTCCGGGTAATGCCATATCGCAATCCCATCTTACCACTATCCCGATGCTATGGAATTCCTATCCGCACACGACATTGAGTGCCTCAGGGACTTCAGTCGGTTTGCCTGAAAAAGAGCCGGGCAATACGGAGACCGGCCACATAAATATCGGAGCCGGACGCATCGTCTACCAGGATCTTCTCAGAATCGACGCCACGATTGAAAACAAGTCTTTTTTCATGAACGATGCCTTTATTGGAGCAATAAAGCATGCAAACGAGCATAATTCAAATATCCATGTGATGGGTTTATTTTCCGATTCAGGAGTTCACACAAGCAGTAAGCATCTCTGCGCCCTCATGGAAATTTTTAAGGAAAAACGGGCTGGCCCCGTCTATCTTCATCTATTTACCGACGGACGGGATTCTCCACCGCAATCCGCACTCAATTTTTTTAAAGAGGCTCATACTCTTTGTGATTTTTTTACCTTTGCAAAAATTGCCACCGTCATGGGACGATATTATGCAATGGACAGGGACAGGAGATGGGAGAGAACAGAATTGGCATATAAAGCTCTCACGGAAGGCTCTCAGTATACCGCCTTAAATCCTGCTGAGGCCATAGAATATGCGTACAAAAGAAACGAAACGGATGAATTTATCAAACCGACTATTATTCTTGACGGAAACGGAAATCCATATCCGCGGATAACGGATAACGACGCCGTCATTTTTTATAACTACCGGATAGACCGGCCGAGACAATTAACACGTGCATTTGTGCTTTCTGATTTTGAACAGCACGTTTCTGACTTTTCCTTTGACCCGTACGCGACGAAATATTACAAAAAGCACATCGTCACCCCGGCTTTCACAACGTTGCCGTTTATCCGCGCAAAAATACTGAAAAATCTTTTTTTCGTCACGATGACGGAATACGAACGTGACATACCCTGCGTTGTAGCGTTTCCCCCGCAAAGTATCACTAAATCTCTGGGGGAGGTCATAGCAAATAAGGAAGTAAGACAGCTTCGGGTTTCCGAATCAGAAAAAGAACGTTTTGTAACGTACTATTTCAACTGCATGAGGGAAGAACGGTTTGCAGGAGAAGACCGCCTCATCATTCCTTCTCCAAAAGTATCCACCTATGATTTACTTCCTCAGATGTCAGCCGAAGAGATGACCGACAGGCTTTTGGACCGTCTGTCATTGGGAGTATACGGATTTATACTGATAAACTTCGCAAATCCTGATATGGTTGGTCATACCGGTAATATCAACGCAGCAGTGAAAGCGTGCGAATGTGTCGATTTGTGTGTCGGTAAAATCGTGGCTTCGGTTCTTGCTAAAAACGGTACTTGTTTCGTAACAGCAGATCATGGTAACGTAGAAGAAATGCTGACAATAACAGGAGGCATTGATACGGAACATTCACGGTATCCCGTACCGCTTATCATTGTCAATAAACAATATGCGGGTAAATATATGCATCTGCCGACAGGTAAGCTCGGTGATTTGGCGCCAACAATATTATGTATGATGGGATTTTCCGTTCCCGAAGAAATGACCGGTACAAATTTATTAAAAGACATGATCTAAGGAGGATTTTTTTATGAAAACCACACTTTCTCTTATAAAAGCCGATACAGGGTCAATCGGAGGACACAACAGGCCAAGTGATGTCATGGTTTCAAAGGCTCGCGATGCTATGGAAACCGCCAAAAAAAATAATCTCGTCATAGATGGAAAAGTTACGTTTACGGGAGACGATATCGCACTTCTTATGACCCATACACGGGGGGTAGATAATTCTGATATTCATAAATTTGCCTGGGATACATTCATCGAAACAACAAAAGTAGCCAAATCCCAGGGGCTTTACGGAGCTGGACAGGATCTTCTTAAAGATGCATTTTCGGGAAATATCCGCGGCATGGGACCCGGATCGGCAGAAATTGAAATTGAAGAACGTGCTGCAGAACCTTTTATCGTATTTACAGGAGACAAATGCGGCCCGGGGGTATTCAATTTTCCGTTGTTTGAGGGGTTTGCCAGTCCATATCACAATGCAGGCCTCTTGCTTGCTCCTGAAATGAAGGCAGGTTTTACCTTCACGATAATGGATGTGAATAATACCGAAGCGGATAAAGTGATCACGCTAAAAGTACCGGAAGATTATTATGATATTTGCATCCTTCTACGAGATCCGAACCACTATGTCATTGAAAGTGTCGTTGAGAATGCAAGCGGACTGACTGCAGCAGCGGCTTCTACCAGCCGGCTTCATAATATCGCAGGGAAATATGTAGGAAAAGATGACCCGTGCGCCATTGTCCGAACACAAAAACAATTTCCGTCAACAGGAGAAATTCTTTCTCCATGGGCAGCAGCGTATTATACACTCGGATTTGACAGAGGATCTCATCATTCGCCTGTCATGCCGCTCAAACAAAATTCCATAATTTCCTATTTCGACGGACCTACAATTATTGCAGCCGCCGGATATTGTGTTCATGAAGGGAAATTAACCGAGGCCGTAGATATGTTTGATCAGCCGTTCTGGGACTACATCAGGACAAAGGCTTCCAAAAAGGCTTTGTCCATACGATCGCAGGGGTTTTACGGACCATCAATGGCTCCAAGTGACGAAATGGAGTATACCGGCGTCATCGACAATCTAAAGAGGCTTGAAACAAAATTCATAGAGCGAAAAAAATGAACAACACGTCTGCTCTTGAAACATTTTTTCAGCCCCATACAATAGCTGTCGTAGGAGTTTCGCATGAAGCATCCGCAGTGGGATCAACGATTTATAGAAACATTCTTGATGGCGGATTTAAAGGAGAGGTATATCCGGTAAATCCGTTTTTATCTACATTTCAGGGCGTTACTTCATATCGATCCGCTCTGACAATCCCGAAGGCAATAGACATGGCCATAATCGTGGTCCCTGCTGCTATCGTTCCATCCGTTCTTGAGGAGATCGGAAAAAAAGGTATTCCCGTAGCTGTCGTTATATCCTCAGGATTTAGCGAAATAGGGTCCAAAGGATCTGTCCTGGAAAAACAAATCCGCGATATTTCAAAAAAATATTCCATCGCACTTCTCGGACCGAACTGTCTTGGTGTCATACACCCCCATGATAAATTAAATGCTTCATTTGCCCGTACAAAACCATTGCCCGGTTCCATAGCGTTTCTGTCCCAAAGCGGGGCACTCGGTACCGCATTATTGGATATCATTACGCCAAAAGGAATAGGTCTTTCACATTTTATCAGTCTGGGGAATAAGGCTGACATCAACGAATTGGATATTCTGGAATATTTAATGCATGATTCCAGTACATCAGTCATAGGCATGTATGTGGAACAACTGACAGATGCAGCAAGATGTATCCGGATCGGTAAAAAAATATCCGGAATGGACAATCCAAAACCCATTGTTGTGCTCAAAGGCGGAAAATCCAACGAAGGAAATACGGCAGTGCGTTCTCATACCGGAGCTTTAGCAGGTATACCGGAAGCATATTCAGCCTTATTTGTCCAAAGCATGATGATCGAAGTACAGTCAACACAGGAATTCATCAATACGCTCGTAAGCTTTTCCCAAAACCCCTTACCTATAGGGAACAATTGTGTCACTGTTACAAATGCGGGGGGACCGGCAATTCTGGCAACAGATACGCTTGTCTCTCAGCAGGTATCCGTCCATCCTCTTTCCTATACACACAATCCTATTGACCTTTTAGGCGATGCGAAAGCATCTGACTACCAAAAAATCCTCGGGGATCTCGAAGCGGATCCATCCGTAGGAAGCATCCTCGGAATCGTAACACCCCAAAGCGTGACGGAAATAGAGGATACAGCAAATGCATTCTGTATACACAAAACCAAAAGCAAAAAACCGTTGGCAGTATGCTGGATGGGAGACGGGGTTATGAAGGTGGGCCGGCAGTTGCTTGACATGGGAAACATACCAGGCAGTAAATATCCCGAACAAACAGCAACTATGATTGCCAATCTTCATAGATTAACATCCATGCGTTCGGCTTACTCACAAAAAGATGTTCAAAGCAGTCTGCCTGCTCAGATTAAAAAAACTCAATTTAACAAGAATGACCCGCTGTCACTATGCACGTCTCTGGGAATTCCCGTACCCCGATATGTATTTACGGATGATATCAGTTCTCTTCCCGATAAGATTTCATTATTGGGAAAAACTACCGTCATAAAAATTATTTCTCAGCAGATTGTTCACAAATCCGAAGCCGGAGCAGTTCGATTAAATATTCCCAAAGATCACGCATGCGAAACAGCCCGAGATATGATAAAGCATATCAAAATAACCGTTCCCGGCGCCTTCATTGACGGCATACTCTGTATGGATATGGTAGATACCGGTAAAGGCATCGAATGTATCGTGGGAATCAAGAAAGAAGAAGGATTAGGCACGCTTATCATGCTCGGGATGGGAGGGGTTTTTGTTGAGGTTATGAAGGATGTAACATTCCGTTTCGCTCCACTTAGTGCGAAGGATGCGTCTGATCTCATATCGGGCCTGAAATCATCGGCAATTTTTGACGGGATACGCGGAAAACCGCTTCTGGATAAAAATGCTCTTATAAAAACGCTTCTGGATGTTTCCGCATTTGCTATAGAACATCAGACCGTAACGCAGCTTGATATTAATCCTTTACTTGTTCTTCCTCAGGGAAAAGGGGTTATGGCTCTCGACTGCCGGGTAACCCTCTCAGAGTGAAAAGGAGAGAACAAATTCTCCCTTTGGATGGACAAAATGCTCCTTTGCATTTTTCGGAGTACCACGCCAAAATTCCTCATGTACCTTTGTCAACTCACGTGCTATATGAATCTGAATTTCTCCATATGCACGCTCCAAATCTTCTACTGTCTGATGGAGTTTATGCGGCGCAACATAACAGACGTAGGTTGATGGCAGAATTTCATGCGATTCACGGATGTGAGCATACAGGGCTTTTCTATGTGACTGCTTCTCAGGGAGGTATCCCAGGAACGTAAAAATATTTACCGGTAAACCGCTTCCTGTTATAGCCGTGAGAAAAGCCGAAGGCCCGGGAACTACGACGATCGGCACGGATCTTTTCCGCAGTTCGTGAACAATCCGGTACCCGGGATCCGAAATCAGCGGTGTGCCGGCATCAGATACAAGTGCGATATCGTTATCTTTTTCCAGCACATTGATAAGTTCTGGGACTACCTTCTGTTCATTCAT
>Ga0172375_10011109_pt1 | contig 11528 bp, 30 predicted proteins | sample LakKiv1m_FD_114537 | JGI IMG/M metagenome (GOLD analysis project Ga0172375, IMG submission 114537) | Freshwater microbial communities from Kabuno Bay, South-Kivu, Congo - kab_092012_11.1m | ecosystem: Environmental > Aquatic > Freshwater > Lake | place: Democratic Republic of the Congo... | reverse complement strand
GCGGGTTTTGAGAACACGGTGCTATGGGACAAGCGTGGGAACGCATGTGGTGTTGACTGCCGTGACAAGGGATGTGATTTTAACCTAGTGGAATTGGCGCGGAAACATGGCTATGCCGACTTGCATGACATGCTGGAAGATGTTTTTGACCATGTGTCCGTTGACTACCGCTTTACCAGTGATATGTATTATCATTGTGAGCGGAACAAAGTTGAATGGGATTATTGCGCTGTTTCGGAAACGGAGATGCAGTTGGATGATTATTCCTTTCCAGAACTGCATGCCTATATATTGGGATTGGACGATGATGGATTGCGTGAATTTTCCAATGAGTGCGACTGTGTTATTGAATTCCAAGGGAAAGGATATCGTAAGCCGGAGGACGTGCTGATTGACATTACTATCTATATCGGTGGCGCGATTGTCGTGTACAGCGAATTGGATGCGGTGCTGGAATACTTGGAAAACAAGGATAAATAATTGTTGACAGATTGGGTTATCCGTGATACAATGAATTATCAAGAGGAGATAGGAATATGAAATTCAAGGCTTTGCAGTGGGAAAGGACATACGGCAACCATGATGAAGTGTATCTGCCGTTTGGACTGGATATCGATGTGTTTTCGAAAGACGGAAGATATCTATGGCAGTTTGGCGATGCATTGAATCGTTTGAAGAAAGGCGCATGTGCGACTAGGGAGAAAGCCATGGCGCAAGGTGAGAAGGCTTTCCATGCGTATATTGAGGAAGGTCTGGAAAAGATACTTGAAAAATAGTTGTTGACAAACTGAATTATCCATGATACAATGAATTATCAAGAGGAGATAGGAAAATGAAAACGAGCGTTAATTATTACGACTTTGCGAAAGCGTTTGAGGATTATGGCCGTGGTAAACAGTTCCCGACTGGATTGAGTGCATTGTTCGATTACCTTGAGGAGTTGGAGAATGACCTTGGTGAAGAGTTCGAGTTGGATGTAATCGGGTTGTGTTGCGAATACACCGAATATGACAATATTGAGGAATTCCAGCGTGACTATGGTGCTGATGATTATCCTGACATGGATTCCATCATGGATGTGACCACCGTGATTCCGATTGACGGCAGTGATGCGTTTATCGTAGCGGATTTTTGAAAAATAGTTGTTGACAGATTGAATTATTTATGATACAATGAATTATCAAGAGGAGATAGGAATATGACAGTGCGGTATGTGGTGCGTGTGTTGACCTTGAATCGTGGGGATATGTGGTTCAGTGAATGCAGTCCGAACAAACTGGACTTCCGCTTCAATTTCGCAAAGCGTTTCATGACCGAGGCCGATGCTAGGGTATGTGTGTTGTCGAATCTGCGGAACCGCAACTGCCATATTGAGAAGATTCAAGCATAGGAGAACAGAATATGGCAAACAGCAGAATACTGGATTACAATCATTGGACAACCTCGACACGGACTTGGAACATCACCCATGTTGAATTATGGGCACGTGATTCCAACACGTATGAAGATGTGTTCCGTGTAGTTGGCATTAATAAATGGTGCAACAGGCCATGGGAAAAATATGATGGCGAAAGTGCCTTACGTGAGGCATTAGGCAAATTGCAAGCATCGCCGGAGAATATGCAACAGGTGAGGGAATGCAGTTCAATTGGTGAGGCCATGGAATATCTTTCAGAACATCTGCATATCAAATTATCGGGTAAGAAAGAATACGTGTATTATCAGGAATACAACACTTGACAGAATTACTTATCCGTGATAGAATTCAAGCATAGGAGAAAATAGTATGCAGAAAGAAAAGTCTACGGCAATAACTTACGAACAAATCTCATACCATGCTTTCAATATTCTTATGGCTAGTGAAGATTTGGGTACTGCTGGAATTATGGCTGTATGGTTGTATATGAAGCATGAGTATCCTGAAAAGATTGTAAATTTCTATGATTTGGCTGGTAGATTCAACGAGTATTCTTCTTTGGAGGACTGGAACGAAGGTTTGGCTTATCCATACGATAGTTGGGAGGAATTGGCACAAGACCACACCATTATCATGTTCGACGGAATTTTTATTATAGCTGACGAATGCGCAAGATTTAAGTGGGGATTGTTCGTGTATTATCAGGAATACAACACTTGACAGAATTACTTATCCGTGATACAATTTCAATATAGGAGAAAAGAGTATGTACAGGCAATTTCGTAAGATGCAAGCGTATTGGGATTGGGCTAGTGAATATGTGTTGCGGTTCAAGAGTTATGAATCGGTGGTCATGGATATTAATGATTTTCAGCGTGTGATTACGTTCTATCCGCAATGGCACTACAGTCAATCCACCATCAAGCAGATTAAGGCGTTCTTAGAGGAGCATGTCGGATATGTCACTACTTCTGATTTGCACAAATGCCGAAAGAATCCAGATATCGGGTTGCGTGGTTATTCAGTGGTGTTTTCTAATGATTTCCCTTACGGATACTAAATTATCCACGTAAGGCCAAAAGATTTTAAACGCCCATAATCTGACTTGCTATTTCGGTGATTATGGGCATGTTTCAAGGAGTGTCAAATGACAAGAAATGAATGTATGCAATTATTCACCAGTCTAGCGTATAGCCAAGGGTCTTACGGTAGGTTGTTGACAAGGATACAGGAAGCTGATGAAGACACACAAGATGAATTTTTTGCACAATTTGAATCATGCAAGGATTCGTTGGATATTATAATGCAGTTGGAGGGATAAGCACATGTCAGTGATTTTACGGTTTGAGGCTGAGGTTTTTATTGGTGGTTCGTCGGCTGTTGAGAAGAAAACTATTGTCCTTCCCAAGACACGGTATTGTACGCCGGAAAGCATTGAAGTGAATTCCGAGGATATCGTCAGCATATGGCTTACCATGGGTAGGTTGACAAACGCATTCCATATCAAGACTTGGATGGAGCGTAATCTGATTGATTATAACGTGAATAAAAAGATTTATCTGGATACTGGTACATTGGATGTATTGCGTTCCGCTTGTGTGGAGGCTATAGACAAGCCGTACAAAAGGGAATCCATATTTCCAGACCCGCTATGGTCAGTGTATCCTGAGAAATATACTGCAGACATCAATCAGTTGTTGCTGATTATTGGCAAGGCGCAGGAATATGTCGATTTGCATGATGCGGATTTGTATTACGCAGTACTATAGGAGTTATCATGTATATCTATCGTATGCAACATGTGGATGATGGGAAAGGGCCGATACATCGTGGTGGTCTTACACTTACACATTTCAACAGTCGGAGCAATCCATCAACAGATAATTATCCAACACCGTGGTCTGATAATGGTATAGGGCTGTATCGTGGTGAGCAATGCGGTTGCAAATCGTTGGAGCAGTTGCGCCATTGGTTCCCCGAACAGGATGATGGCAAATTATTGAAAGCTGGTTTTCGGTGCATGAGATTGAAGGTTGATGGCCGTGGTGTACGTAAGGGGAATTATCAAGTGGTGTTTAAGCCGGAGAAGATAATGGAAAGAAAGATTATTCCGTTATCAGTGGAAAATAATGCTTGACAGATTCTAATTACCATGATACAATAAATTATCGATAGGAGATAGAGAAATGAAAGGAACATTTGTAATAACAGCCGATTATTTAAAAGAACTGAATCCTTGTAGCTGTGGTCTGGACGCCTTCCTGAAGGCGTATCCAGACGGTGGCAGGTATCAGGACATTCTTGACAACTGCTGTGCCAACGGGCGTAGCGACTGGGCTGGGTGGTTGCTGTATAGGATAGGTGTTACTGAGGATGTGCGCGTGTACGATGAATCGGTTTCCGATGGAAACCTCGACATCGTGTTCGCCGGAAGCCTTGAGTTCAAGCAGGCTGCGATTGTACGAAGCATCAAGGCTGGTGATAGTATCACTGCTGGTGAAGGCATCAAGGCTGGTGATAGTATCACTGCTGGTTGGAGCATCAAGGCTGGTTGGAGCATCAAGGCTGGTTCAGGCATCAAGGCTGGTGATAGTATCACTGCTGGTTGGAGCATCAAGGCTGGTTGGAGCATCAAGGCTGGTTGGAGCATCAAAGCTGGTGATAGCATCAATGCTGGTTGGAGCATCGAAGCTGGTTGGGGCATCAATGCTGGTGGTAGCATCACTGCTGGTTCAGGCTATGGGATTTTCGCCGGATTGAAGGTCAAGGTTTCCGACTGGCCGGAATATGCGCAGGTCACGGCCAAGGAGAAACCGGAGAACCTTATGACCGGATATTGGGTGCAAGCATGAAGGATATAGCAGTAATCAAGCGTAAAATTGGTTGGCTTGTGTGGGATATCAAGGACTTGGAACAAGATATTCAATCAGCGAAAGAAAAGAAATTATCACTGATACAGATTCAATACTTAGAGCGCGATGTGGAGCGGTTGAAAGACAAACTTGACATACTCATGTGGGTATTGGATGAGGGGGAATGATGGAAAAGATTGCTGTTGGTTCGTGGGTTGGGTACGCTGGTGATTATTGGCTGGTGAATCACGTGGAATGTGGCAGAGCTTGGATAGGCAATCACATGCATAAGCCAAGGCCAGTTCCCCTTATCTTGCTTCGGCCTGTGAAGATTGAGCCGAAAGAATTCAATGACCCTTGTGTATTCGAGTAAAAATGGGGGATTATAAACAATGAAGTCACCGAATAGATTCATAGACACATTCAACGAGTTGGTGAAAGAGAAATACAGGGTACTGCCATTGGAAGATGAAAGACGGTATCAATTGTACAGTGAGTATCAAGAGGCTTTGGCTAATCAGACCACATATGAATTACCAGCACGTATAACAAAGAGCGGTGTGCCTAGGTGGATTGAGTAGGGGTAGATATGAAAACAGTAGTGGACGAGAAACAAAAGTTTGATATAGGTAGGACTATTAATCCGTTCAAGTGTGAGTGCGTGAAATGTGATTTTCTTAACTGCACTAATTATGCACCAAAGATGAAGCGTGTTGATAGTACGATTGATGAATTCATTGCTGAGAACAAAGAGGCGTTGATAGAGTCAAAATATATCATTGACACGGATGATTTGCTTTATGCATTCTTTGAAGCATTCAATTTCGGCTTGGGGAAAGGCTTGTATTGGGGTTCACGTACGTCATGGAATAAAGAGATTACTATCTTGAAATTCGTGAATGGTAAAGAAGCTACTTGTTGCCATGTTACGTTGGATGATAGTGTGCGTAGGGATAAGGATGGGAATGCTATCTATGAATATGGCGCGGTTATCGAAGGAAGTGCGTATTTTGTCAATGCTAGGTCTGTGAGCATCGCCAAACGTATTGCAAAGAAGTTGTTGGCGATAAAAAATAAAAAAGCTTGACATATCGGGATAACCATGATACAATGAATTATCAAAAGGAGAGGAACATGAATCTATATCAGATATTGATTATAGATGCTGATGGAAAGCATTGGTTGCGGAAGTTGGCCGATTGGGACGAATACAGATATATCTGGACTAGGGACGAGATTGAAGCTGGTGTGTTCAGTGCTAGGGATTCATTCATGATTGAAAAGCTTATGGCGTTGAATCCGTTGGTCATATCCTGTGTGCGGATAAAGATGTAGGGGGTATCATGGAAGTGAAAAGTTTATCATTCGATGAGATTGTGGAGTTAGCAGAACAAGGTAATAATACTATCTATTGTTTGGATGACTTGAATAATAGGTATTATTTTTATATCGAACGGGAAGAAAATGAGTATAGTATTGATATGCAAGATGAAATTGTTAGTTCTCCGCGTTCCGCACATATTGCAGTATTAATAGCCAATTTTTTAGGTGTGCTATGGTGCAATTGGCATATTGATAATATAGTTGCTGTGAAAAATGATGAAGAGTTTCATCAGTCATGGATATTAGAATAGTATTGATTTAGACTGTATAAGGAGGAATTTTATGAGTGGTGCTGATATACATATGTGTGAGGCTTGTGATAGCATTCAACATGCGACTGTGGGCATGGGTAGCCAGAAATTGGGCGAAATCAATGAACGGTTGGAGAAATTGCTGGTGGAAAACGCTAGGTTGCAATTGCGGGTGGCTAAATTTGAAGCGGGGAAAAAAGATGCTGAAAAAACACGAGAGTATTTCCGAGAGTGCATGAATTTCTCTGAGGGGGAATTAGCTAGGCTTAGAGAGGAACTTGCTGGTGAACTTTCTGACCATAGCATCGAACGGTACGGCTTAAAAATCGACATCGACGTTTTGCAACGGGAGAATAGAGCCTTACGCACTAGTATGGATGCTTCTGAGGAAAATCTGAAACATGAGATAGCTAAGTTGGAAGCTGACAAAAAGGACTTGCAACAGCAGTTGGATTCATTGCAGAGGGAATTCTTGCGGAACTGACTTGACATAAGGAGGTTCGATGAAATTTGTTAATCTTGTATTGCTTTTTATAATGGGCATGACGTTGATGAACTATGCGGTGATACCAAATAGATGTTCAATGGAAATGCAAGTGTGCGTGGTGTCTTGTGATATATACCATGGTTTTATGGCCGATGAGCAAGCATCCTCTATCTTCTATATCCAGCATGGTAATAATTTACTGGTGGTTGAAAATCCTTTTATAATAGTGTCGGGTTACGTACCGACAACTGGATTCACCGATACCATGGTTCTGGATTGTTCGGATACAAATATAACTAACACATGCTTGGTTAGTTGTCACGTGTGAGTGTGGTGGTGTAACGGTAGCACAGGCGTAAGGTGAATCTCGCGGGTTCTGGTTCAATTCCAGACCACACTTTAAAATCACTAGAAAGGAGTACATATGAAAGGGATATATGAAGTACGGACATTACGTTGGACTACTGGTGGCGAGGCGTTATTGAGCGGTGGTCTAGGCTTCAACGCCTATATCAGCAGAATGAATGATGGAAAATTCGGTCTGGTTTGCAAGAGCACGATGCGCAACGGCATACTTCTGGAAGCGACTGCTACTGAGGCAAATGAACTCATGGGGAAGGCGCAGGAAGCATATGAAGGGTTTATAGCTGAGAATGTCACATTGCTCGTGCCGGAGGATTTGTTCGTGCTCATGCGCTGTACTGTTATGGAACAGAATGATGAGTATGTGTTGGTGCATATCACTGGTGGGGCTGAGGATACCTACATCATCATATGCAAGTTGTCCCATGATGTGATGTACGTGGAGCATTATTGGGAATATATCGAGCCGTTGTGGAAAGGTTGTTGCGAATAATGCTTGACAGATTCTGATTACCATGATACAATGGATTATCAATAGGAGATAGAGAAATGAAAGCGGACATAGTATTGGTTGAAGGAGCATGGTTCGGGGACAAGTTTATTGATGGCGTGAGTATTTACATCAATGGAGGTTTATGTTTTTGGACTAAAGACGCTACGGCCTTTGCCAGAAAGATAATGGGATTGCAGAGATTCGGGTATGACATCATATGGCCAGTATGAAGAGGATGTTGGCGACATTGTTGCTGTTCTATATCATGACTGGTACGTTTCTACTATGTATGCCGATTCCTGATATAGCGTGGAGAAACGGATTCATTCCATGGGCACAAACAAATGTGACAGCTAGATATAAATAAGGAGAAAACATGAAATATTATGTACAATACGACAGGTTCATAGAGAATCACAATTTCACCAGCACCGTGCCAAGCTATGGCTTTGCGAACACGAAAGAGGCGGTTGCATTTTCCACCAAGCAGAAGATGCAAGCATTCATTGACGCTAGACCGAATGATTTGTCTTGTCGCAGAATCTCAAGGAGAGAGGCATTCCAAATGGCTGCGAGAGATGGAAATAATAATCTGGTGTTGCCTTTGGATGATGTGATTGACAAGTGTGTCTATTTCGTGACAGTTCGTAAATCAAATTATTGAAATACTGCTTGACAGAAGTCATGGCCCGTGCTATGATGCTTGTATAGGAGGACGATATGAGATTATGGCATGAGGCTTTGATTCCGGTGTTAAGTGACCAGAGGTTGTTGGGGCAACACAGGGAATGTTGTGCATTGCGTGGGAAAGGATGGGGGAAGAAACACAGCACGGTCGATTATGTGTTCAAGCATGACTATTCTTTCCTCTATCTATACCATATGCAAGTGATGATGGAAATGGAGGTTTCGCGTAAGTTCAAAGTAAACCATAAATGGCTGGATTGTTATTATCGAGGTGAATCTGCACCCCGAAGTATTCAACCCAACCTTCATGAGGATGTGCCACTTCCATATATCTACCCTGAACACAACGATGAATATTTGGAAGAATGTAAAGATTTGCTACGTGAACGTGGCGATGACAAACTAAAAAGGAGTAATGTATGAGTTACAGTTTTGTGTATCTGCTAAGCGCATGGTTAGAAGGTGTGCGTGGATTAGGAATTGTCATGATAATAGTTGACGCAATAGTCGGGGGCGCCCTACTTGTATTATGGTTGTCTGACGATTTGTTTGTTGACGTGGCAGACTGGGATAAAGAAGATTCTAAAGTTTCGGCCACTACACATAATAACAAGATAAAGCGGTGGATAAAATTCGGGATTATCACACTGGCAATAGTTATAGTGATACTTGTATTCGTACCATCCCAAAAACAATTCCTGACCTATGTGTCCTTACGTGCGGTGGATAACTACAATGCGTCAGTGGATACGTCAAGCGTGAATGCTGAGGGTATTGTGCAGGTGATAGACATGACATTGCAGAAAATCACCATGTTGTTGAAGTGAGGAGTAATGTATGAAGATGGTATTTCATGGCAACGAGTTCACAGCGGTGTGTGAGGCAACGAAGTATGCGGTGGAGCATGGTCTGGTGGTCGGTAGCATGGCGCGTGATATGCCGATGGGATTGGCAGATGCTACTAAATACGATTCCGTGGCCAAATGGTATAATTTGGACGAGGAAGAGAAACTATTGCTATCCGGCGTGATTGTAGGTGATAAGCGTAACGGGCCTGTGGCTTTGATTCTGTTCGATGAAGAAGACAATCTAGACAATATTCCTAATTTTAGGTATTGACAACCACTGTATCATATGATACAATGTAAGCAGATGGAGGAGATAACATGACTGAGAAAAGACGAAAGGCGTTGGATGCTTTGCAGACCAAGTTGATGAACATCGGTGATACATTGGCTATGTTTGCATATGAAGAGAGTGAGGAGCAAGATGATTTGGATGAGTGTGAACAAAACTACGACCATCTTGAAGCAATCGAGGATGCGCTGGTGAATGTGGACGAAGCCATCGAGCATCTAGGTATCTTTAGCAAAGGGGCGTAATTGATTTTATCGGGGGTGTAAGGTTTCGACTAGGATGTTGTTGACGCGACGAAAGGCCCACATGCACGAAAGCCGAGATATCCTAGGACGTGGCTTCAATGCCACCACCTCCAATCACAGTGGCGTGGAAACAAAATCGATAGAATGGAAAGGTGTGAGTCACAATATATTTTGAACCCAATATTGCAGGGTAGTTCCCTGACCACTATTCTTGATTCATTCGCTATATGGTGGGATGTGCAGACCTATATATCATCATTACGCAATGACAGGAACGTGGATGCTAGGATGACGGATGTGGCGAAGGCCGAGACCCATGGGTTTGATAAGAATTCTTTTAGGAATCCGATAAAATTGTGATTGACAAATGACGATATGTATGGTAGTATGAATCATCGAGGAGGATGATATGATTGAAGGCAAGATAGTGGCAAGCGGTACGGATTGGGTGGTGTCTTTGAGACCGTTCCATGACGATGAGTGGTATTATGTAACAGTGGCGAACAAGGATTTGAATATTGTGTTCATGACGGAGATTGAGGCGGTGCTAGAGGCTATTGCCAGAACATACGTGTACCAGAAAGGGTGGAAGCCTATCGACGTGTATTACTATGAGCAATATGCTTATGCCATGTTGAAAGGATTGCACAATGAGTAAAGCGGAGTCATTGTTCGCTGGTGAAGAAAAGATATCACTCAATGTCAGCAAGAGCAAGGAACGTGCTGTAACGTTGCTCAAAGGGGCCTATGATTTGATAGGTCAAGCAGAGATGGAAGCGCAAAGCACACCGTGTGTATTGCGTTATCATACTTTATATGCTGGTGTACCAAAAGATGGATTTGATTGGTTGGACGATGTACGTGATTTTCTTGTACACCTTGGTGAAGAAACATAAGGAGATATGAAATGAAATCATTGGAAGAAGTGAGCAAGACCGGAAAAGAAACAGAGAAACTGTATCATGTGCATTTCCTCGACAATGGCATCGCACGGTATGTAAAGACAACTACAAGTGCATTGTTTCCATTGAGCATGACACAGGATTCAGCTTGGATAGCGTATTATGCGTTGCAAAGTGCTGGTATCAAGCCATACATCGAAGAAATACCTATGCGGATAGTTGAGTAAGGGGGATATCATGAGCGAACAGTATATTGTCAACGTATATGAGAAATGGTATAAAGAGTACAGCGTGGTGGCTGATAGCGAGGACGAGGCATTGCGTTTGGTTGAGCAAATGATGCAGAATGATGAGGAACCAGATGATTTTGACTTCCTTGGATACGATGAGCCATGGGCTGTTGCTACTAGACGTTGTGAGATATAGGGGGATATATGCATACGACAGAAGAAGTGAGGTCAGCTATTCTAGAGATAGTGTTCGCTGATGAATGGGATGTTGGCTGTGGTTGGTCATTGTTTGATTTGCACTATTCGTTGCAACAGGACGAAGATACGGAAGATATTTCTGTACTGGATATATTGAAAGCAATAAATAGTATGATTTTAGAAGGGAGTGCAGTAGTGACTGGTATGGAAGAGCATATGGAGGGTATTATTACTTACACCCCTGAATTCTTGATATCGTTTAACAGGAGATAGAGAAATGAAAGGAACATTTGTAATAACAGCCGATTATTTAAAAGAACTGAATCCTTGTAGCCGTGGTCTGGACGCCTTCCTGAAGGCGTATCCAGACGGTGGCAGGTATCAGGACATTCTTGACAACTGCTGTGCCAATGGGCGGAGCGACTGGGCTGAGTGGTTGCTGGATAAGGTGGGTGCGACTGAGGATGTGCGCGTGTACGATGAATCGGTTTCCGATGGAAACCTAGACATCGTGTTCGCCGGAAGCCTTGAGTTTGAGCAGGATGTGAATGTGCGGAGCATCAAGGCTGGTGAAGGCATCAAAGCTGGTGAAGGCATCAATGCTGGTTCAGGCATAACTGCTGGTGAAGGCATCAATGCTGGTTGGAGCATCAATGCTGGTTCAGGCATAACTGCTGGTGAAGGCATCAAAGCTGGTTTAGGTATCAAAGCTGGTTTAGGTATCAAAGCTGGTTGGAGCATCAAGGCTGGTAAAGGCATCGAAGCTGGTTGGGGCATCACTGCTGGTGAAGGCATCAAAGCTGGTGATAGCATCAATGCTGGTTGGAGCATCAAAGCTGGTAAAGGCATCGAAGCTGGTTGGGGCATCACTGCTGGTGAAGGC
>Ga0172375_10011108_pt1 | contig 11529 bp, 10 predicted proteins | sample LakKiv1m_FD_114537 | JGI IMG/M metagenome (GOLD analysis project Ga0172375, IMG submission 114537) | Freshwater microbial communities from Kabuno Bay, South-Kivu, Congo - kab_092012_11.1m | ecosystem: Environmental > Aquatic > Freshwater > Lake | place: Democratic Republic of the Congo... | reverse complement strand
TTAATAAACAAAAGGACGGCAGATTATATATCGAGCACCAAACCATCACGCCGGTGCGCGACGAAAAAGGCAAAATAGCCCATTACATCTCGATCAAGCAGGATGTGACCGTGCGCAAACATACCGAAGAGCAATTGCAGTTATCCACGCAACGCTACCGCGATCTCTTCGATAACGTATCGGACCTGCTCTATACGCACGACCTGGAAGGCCATTTTTTGAGCGTAAATCAGGCGATCAGCCGGCTGCTGGGATTCGACGCGAGTGAGGTGGTTGGAAGGAAAATCCAGGAATTCATTCCGCCGCCTTACGACCAAAATTTCCCTGAATACATGAGGAACCTGCTAAAGGACGGGGAGGGGGAAGGCCTGCTTTACATACGTGCGAAAGACGAAAACATTCGTGTGCTGGAATACAAAAATTCATTATCCGCCGAGGGTGGACAGCCGCGCCACGTGCGCGGCTCGGCCCGTGATATTACAAAACAAATTGCGGCGGAACGAGCCTTGCGGACCAAACTCAGGGAAGTAACGCTATTGAGCGATGTAATTTCCCTTACCGCCAAAGCAGAAAATCCCATTAACGTACTTAATGAAGTTTGCACGCAACTGGCGGGATTTTTCCAGTTACCCCAATCCGCCTTCGCTTTAATGAATGACGAACGGACCGAAGCCAGGGTCGTGGCTGAATATTGCGCTCCGGGACGTCCGTCTGCAATGGGAGTGACGCTTGCCGTGGAAGGAAACCCATCCTCCATGTGGATCATCGAACATAAGCGCCCGCTCGTCATTGCAGACGTTCAGACCGACCCTCGAACCGCCCCCATACAGGAAATAATGAAACAGCGTGGAGTGGCGTCCATGCTTATCGTGCCGCTGCTTGTCAATGACACGGTATTGGGAACGATTGGGTTGGACGCGACCGAGCCGCGCGAATTTACGCCAGAAGAAATCACGCTTGTTGAACATATCGCCAGCCAGGTGGGGCAGGCCATTCAACGAAAGTGGGCGGAGGTTGAAACAGCCCGCCAAAAAACATATTTTGAAACCCTGGTGCAAAACAGCCCGGTTGCCATTGTCACCACTGAAAAAAGAAATATCGCCGCCTGCAATCCCTCCTTTGAGAAGTTATTTGGTTACAGCGAAGAAGAAATCATCGGCAAGGACCTGGATTCAATTGTCGCCACACAGGGGAGCCGCGAAAAAGCGGAGGAGTACTCCCGCCAGGTGATGGAAGGCAAGGTTCTTCACGTCATCGAGCAAAGGCGCCGCAGGAATGGCGAGGCTGTGGACGTTGAAATATTCGGCGTCCCGGTCATCGTGGATAACGAGCGGATCGGAATATTGACCCTCTATCACGATATCACCGACCTGGTCAATGCGCGCAAACAGGCGGAGGCAGCCGTCAGGGCGAAATCCGAATTTTTGGCGAACATGAGCCATGAGATCCGCACGCCTCTCAACGCGGTAATCGGAATGACGGGACTGATCCTGGATACCCCCCTCAACAAGGAACAACGCGATTTCGCCGAGACCATCCGCACCAGCGGTGATGCCCTGCTTGGCGTAATCAACGACATACTTGATTTTTCAAAGATAGAAGCGGGCAAGATCATTTTGGAAAAACATCCCTTCCATCTCACTTCCTGCATCGAATCAGCGCTTGACCTGCTGGCATCCAAGGCGTCCGACAAGGGGCTCGACCTTGCCTATATGATTCAGGAAAACACGCCAAATAAAATTTTGGGTGATGTAACCCGCCTGCGGCAGGTGTTGGTCAATTTGCTTGGCAACGCGGTGAAATTTACCGACAAGGGTGAGGTGGTGATCCTGGTTGCAGGTACACATCTTGAAAATGACAATTTAGAACTTCATTTCACTGTAAGGGATACCGGCATCGGCATCCCCGCAGAACGCATGAACCGCCTCTTCCAGGCCTTTTCACAGGTCGACTCTTCGACCACGCGAAAATATGGCGGGACGGGATTGGGATTATCCATCAGCCAAAGCCTCGTTGAAATGATGGGCGGGAAAATCTGGGTGACAAGCCAGTTGGGAGTTGGCTCGGAATTCCATTTCACGATTCGCGTGGAAATTGCGTCGGCCACCGCACAATTCCAGCGGCGCGGCGTCCAGCCTGATCTCGAAAACCGAAGCCTGCTGGTTGTGGATGATAATGCCACAAATCGCCTGATCCTCTCGAAGCAAACCGCCGCATGGGGCATGAAAACCCTGGCCGTGGCATCAGGGACCGAAGCCCTGGAATTGCTTCGCAAGGGAGGAAATTTCGATGTAATTGTCCTCGACATGCAAATGCCTGGAATGGACGGTTTGACGTTGGCGCATGAAATCCGCCGTCTGCCCCGGGGAAACTCCGTCCCGTTGGTAATGCTCACCTCGCTGGGACGCAGGCCTGACATCCAGGAAGATGCGGGGTTTGCGGCTTTCCTCACCAAGCCGGTTAAACCGTCTCATTTATTGGATGCGTTGGGAACCATCCTGGCAGAGCGTCCGCGCACGATTTTACAAAAACCGGAAGCGCCGATTTTCGACACATCGCTGGCGGAACGGCATCCACTGCACATTCTGCTGGCGGAGGACAACGTCGTCAATCAAAAGGTTGCGGTCAGTATTTTGAAACGGATGGGATATCGGGTGGATGTTGTTGCGAATGGACTGGAAGTTTTGGAGGCCCTGAGACGGCAGAGTTACGATGTGGTTTTACTGGATATGCAAATGCCTGAAATGGACGGCGAGGAAACTGCGCGGCAGATCAACAAGGTTTGGCCGAAGAAAAAAAGACCGCGCCTGGTGGCGATGACCGCCAATGCGCTGGAAGGCGACCGCGAGCGTTACCTTGCGGCGGGCATGAACGATTACGTCAGCAAGCCCATTCATGTGGAAGAACTCAAGCGCGCGCTCGAAGAAACACAGCCCCTTCCCAGATCGTGATTTCACCCGAACCAGGAGAATGAGCATGACAATAGACCCTTCAGCACTTGAAGCGTATCGCGAAGTGATGGGCGAGGAGGCGGACGCATTCATCGCCGACATCAAGGAAACATATCTCAAGAATGCGCCGCAACTCTTCAGCGCGATGCAGCAGGGACTTGCAACGGAAGATGCGGTCTCCTTCACACGCGCAGCTCACACGTTGAAATCCAACAGCGCCACGGTGGGGGCGCACAAACTGGCAGGGATGGCGGCCGAAATGGAACAGCAGGGGGAAAAGGGAAACCTTGAGGGATTGAACGACCAGATGATCAAGGCCGCCGAGGAATTCCTGCGCGTTGAAGCCGCCCTTAAATCCTGACCTCCGGCAGGACTGTCACACTGTCCGCAGTCGCAGATGTGGCTATAATTGACCGGGACGATTGCCGCGTCGAAATATCGACGGGAAGGAAATCAGTTCATCCCAGGAGGCCTTTTTATGTCGAATGTCCATGCATCGAATCACCCGCTCGTTGCCCACAAACTTTCCCGCCTGCGGGATATAAACACCGAGCCGAAAAAATTCCGAGAACTGGTACGCGAGATTGCCGCTCTTCTCGCCTACGAGGCCACGGCAGATTTGCTCACGGTCCCGCGTGAATTCGACACCCCCATGGCAAAAATGACCGGTGCGGAACTCAAGGAGAAGATTGGCCTCATCCCCATCCTGCGCGCGGGGCTTGGCATGGTGGAGGGAATTTGGGAACTGATGCCCGTTGCAGAAGTCTGGCACATTGGACTCTACCGCGATGAACACACGCTCAAACCCGTTGAATACTACAACAAACTTCCCGTCGAGCCGACCGTTTCTGTCTGCCTCATTCTTGACCCGATGCTGGCTACCGGTGGTTCAGCCATTGCCACCGCCGACGTTTTAAAGCGCTGGGGCGTGAAGAAGATCAAATTTGTCGGCCTCATCGGCGCGCCGGAGGGAATCAAGGCCATGCAAAGCGCGCATCCTGACATTGACATTTACCTCGCCGCGATCGACGACCACTTGAACGAACGCGCCTACATCGTACCAGGGCTGGGCGACGCCGGCGACAGGCAATTCGGAACAGGATAGAATGTCCAAATTCATTACCACGCAATTGGTCATAATCGATTCCTGCGGGCATTTCCCGATGTACGAAAAATTCGATGGGTATATCAAGACATTGAACGAATTCCTTAAATAGGCCGGAGGATGAAATGTGGAAAGTCATCGCCTTCGTTTTCTGCAGTCTGATCCTGATCCACATCTCGCGCGCATCCCTGCGTTCGGCGCGCCTGCACGGATTCCACCGTTTCTTCGCATGGGAATGTATTTTGGGGCTGTTGCTTTTGAATGTGGGGTATTGGTTTTACAGGCCCTTCGCGTGGAATCAAATCATTGCATGGACTTTGTTGTTTGCGTCCCTTGTTCCGCTTGGGTTTGGGGTCCATTTTTTGCGGACAAGAGGAAAACCCGTTGAAAAAAGGGAGGGCGATGATTCCTTGCTGGCGTTCGAAAAGACGACAACACTGGTCACGAGCGGGATTTACAGATACATCCGCCACCCGCTGTACAGTTCGCTGTTTTTGCTGACATGGGGCATCTTCTTCAAAATGCCATCGGTGACGGGCATCGTACTTGCAGTCACCGCCGCGTTCTTCCTGGTTTTCACCGCCAAAGCAGATGAAGCCGAATGCACCAGTTTCTTCGGCAGGCCATACCAGGATTACATGCGGAACACAAAGATGTTCATTCCATATATTTTTTAAGGGAAGATGTTTACAAAATCATGAAAGCCATGCTCCTGCGCGCGACTGCAACACTCGCACAAAACCCAGTTCCTCTTTCGTTTGAAGATTTACCAAAGCCAAAGCCCGAGGCCGGGGAAGTATTGATCCGCGTCATGGTATGCGGGGTTTGCCACACAGAACTGGATGAAATCGAAGGCCGCATAAAACCGCGCCTGCCAATCGTACTGGGGCACCAGGTGGTGGGGGTTGTCGAGGATGGAGGTAACAAAGGCCAGCGTGTGGGCGTGGCGTGGATTGCATCTGCATGTGGGGAGTGCAATTTCTGCAAATCGGGGCAGGAAAATTTATGCCCCCAGTTCAAGGCAACGGGGCGTGACATTGATGGAGGGTATGCCGAATACATGAAAGTCCGCGCAGACTTTGTACACCCGATTCCCGCATCGTTTTCAAATGGCGAGGCCGCCCCCCTGCTATGTGCGGGCGCAATTGGATACCGCTCGTTGAGACTTGCAAATATTTGCGATGGGCAGTCGCTTGGGCTGATGGGATTCGGCGGGTCCAATCATCTTGTGTTGAAAATGGCAAAGCACAAATACCCATCCACAAACATTTACGTATTCAGCAGAAACGCATCGGAACGCGAGTTTGCGCTTTCTCTGGGAGCGGGTTGGGCGGGCGCGATGGATCAGAGTCCGCCCGAGGCGTTGGATTCTGTAATTGACACCACGCCGGTTTGGGGTCCGGATATGGAAGCGTTGAAATACCTGAGGCCGGGAGGCAGGCTGGTCATCAACGCGATCCGCAAGGAGGAAACGGATAAGGATGTCCTCCTCGAAATGGATTATCCCGCGCAGTTGTGGATGGAAAAGGAAATCAAATCGGTGGCCAATGTCACGCGGCAGGATGTGCGCGAATTCCTGGGCCTGGCCGCGGATGCCGGGATAAAGCCCGAATACCAGGAATATCCATTGACGGATGCAAACCGCGCCCTGGTTGAACTCCGGCAGGGTAAAATTCGTGGATCAAAAATTTTAGTGATTGGAGGTTGAAATGGCTGAGTTGAAGACCAGGGTGAACGATGCGGCGAGCGTGGACGCATTTATCGACAGCGTCGAGGATGAAGAAAAACGCAGGGATTGCCTGCAAATCATGAAGATGATGAAGCAGGCCGCCAGGGCGGAACCGAAGATGTGGGGAACGAGCATCGTTGGATTTGGCAATTACCATTATAAATATGCCAGCGGACGCGAATGCGACTGGATGTTGACCGGGTTCTCGCCGCGCAGGCAGAATATCACCCTTTACATCATGACGGGATTCGAACGGTACAGGGATTTGTTGAAAAAATTGGGGAAACACACCAGCGGTGTCTCATGTCTTTACATCAAGAGATTAAAGGATGTGGATGTGAAAGTACTCAAGGAATTGGTGAGCGAGTCCGTAAAAGCGATGAAGAATCAATGAGTTGTTCGCGATCCAGCCAGTTGTCCTTTGAGCAATATGTTCTGGGTGTCGCAAATGCGACGCGTGAACAAGGCGGAACTGCATCCAAACCATCCGCCCGCCGCTTCCTGCCCATCGCAGATTCGTGGAGTTTTCCCAAATACCCGGAACGGACCGTCATCCTGCCGCTAAACGCGGACCTCGTTGAAGCGTTGAGGAAATTCGTCAAGGACAATGAAGCATATCTGGACGAGCCGGACTGCTGGCTGGGAACGTGGGTCAACCCCGGAACCGGGCGCGTTTATCTCGATATCGCCACCGGTTGCAGCGACCTTGATCAGGCCCGCAGGACAGCCATCGAGACCAGCCTTCGCAACGGGAGGAAAATCGTGGCGATATTCAACCCAAAACCCAACCGGACGATTTATCTATGGGATGGGGTGGGCGAATAGAATTACAGGTTACCTGACATCCACCCCGGTGAAACGCGTGAGCGCACGATGAATCAGCATCACAGGCAGGACCAGAATCGCATGGACCGCCGCGCTCAAACCGAACAGGACGGCAACCGAACTGAGAAAACCATCGAAGATTGGGGCAAGATTTTCCAACATCCACGGACCGGCACCTGCCAAAATCACCAGCGCAAGCAGGACCACCACCCACAGCCCCAGGGGCATCCAGGCGTGCCTGTCCGATTCGGAAGGCATCATCGTGCTGGATACTGTAAATATCAGGTAAAACCACAGGAAAAAATCCTTCACCTGCGGGAGCAGGCCAATTCCCATCCAAAATAGTTCAAATTGGCCGTTGCGAAATACATCCCAAAGCGCGTTGAGGCGCAAGTGATCGATCCCGATGAATGCCACGAATAAACTCCCCGCAATCAATGGCGCCGCGCCGATGAGCGAATCCCTGACCACGTCGGTTTTGAACGTTTCCACATAACCGAGTTGCAGCCGTCCGTTCGGCAGGGGGCGCGGGATGACGGAGAATCCACCTGTGCGGACGCCAAGCAGTTTTGCCATGATGAAATGACTCAGTTCATGCAGGAAAACGCCGGGGAGGAACAACACCGAGAACAGGCCAATCGTCAACGGCGGGTTGCGCGTGGCAATCAGGATGACCGCCTGAATCTCGCGATGCAAAAGCCGCTGGAGAAAGACCAGCGGCAGAAGCATAAGTACGAACCAGAGCAATCCAGTGAACTGGGTCAGCATTTACAGCCCCAATACAGACAATGGAGGACAGGGCATCCTGCGTCCATCATCCGCGATCCGTCATCTATTTGGCGGCGGCTTTCGCAATCGCCACGAAATCGTCAATTTTCAGGCTGGCCCCGCCTACAAGCGCGCCGTCGATGTCCGGCTGGCCAAAATACTCGGCCGCGTTGGCGCCCGTCACCGACCCGCCATATAGAACGCGGATGGCCTGGGCAGCCGCATCCCCATACAGCGCGGCCAGCGCGGGGCGGATAATATCCTTCACCACCGCATTTGCATTCCCGGCAGTGGACGCCTTGCCCGTCCCAATTGCCCACACGGGTTCGTACGCAACGACCATGTGCGGTGCGAACGCGGGATCCACATCCTTAAGACTCTGGCTTGTTTGACGCGCGACCACTTCACGGGTCTGGTTTGATTCGTATTGATCGAGTGTCTCGCCCACACAAACGATGGGCGTCAGGTCAAATTTTTGGGCGGCGAGAAGTTTTCGATTCACAGTCTCATCGGTTTCGCCAAAGTAGGCGCGCCGTTCCGAGTGGCCGAGGACGATATATTTGCAGAATTCCCTCACCATTTGCGGGGATATTTCGCCGGTGAAGGCGCCTTTTTCCTCCCAGTGCATGTTCTGCGCGCCGAGGCCGATATCCGTGCCTTTGAGCAGGGCGGAAACCGCAACGTGCGCTGTAAACGGCGGGCAAAGCACTTTTTCGACGCCTGCGATCTCACGCAATTGCATGCTCATCTTGAAAACCAGGTCGCGGGCTTCCGCGACGGTTTTGTTCATCTTCCAATTACCTGCAACGAAGGGTGTCCGCATTCAATTCTCCTAGGGAATTTTTTTAAGCAGGGTATTTGCCATTTCACGAATCCAGGGCGACGCGCCCAGATCCGATGAAAGGCTGAGCAGGATTCCTTTTGCGAGGTCGGCATGGTCATCCTTCATGTTGAGTTCTGCCTCGAACAGGAATGCTTCATACAAATCGGGCTTCATTTTCTTCACATTTTCCAGATAGATCTTTGCGTCTTCCATGCGGCCATTATAAAGGGAGTGGCGGCCGCGCGCCACAAGGCCAAGCGGCTGGTCCACGCGATCGATCCGCTCGAAGAAAAGGAAGAGGGGCATTTCCGGTTCTTGTGAGGCCTTGTAGACCGATTCCCTGAAATTCATCATGATTTCCGGCGGCACTTCGCCTTCGGGATAAGTTTGGATGACGCGCAGATACATGCCGCCCGACGCGACCCAGGCCTCACGCATCATGAATTTCTCCGCCGCTTTCAGGAAGAACTCCCGGTTCGATGGACCGGCCAAATTGGCGGCCTGCGCCAATTCCTCCAGCGCGGAACGCGGCTGTCCCTGATCCCACAACACCAAAGCCAATTGAAGATGGGAATCAGGGTCGTTTGGATTCCTGTCCACCGCCTCGCGCGCGGCAAGGATCTCCGGGGATTCTTCCAACCCGCCCGGAGGCGGGGTCGGCAATTCCGGCTCGACCTTCTGCGGAAGCGGAGGGTTTGTCGCGGTTGCCTGCGCAGGGACTTGTGTGAACTGATCCGATACATCAAGGACCTTGTTGCGGAAAACTGCCATAACAAAGAGACAGGCAAACAGCGCAACCGCCCCCCCGGCGACCAGCGGCCATGCAGAACGTTTCTTTTTCGGGGACTTTTTGGCGGCCACCGTTGCCATGACAGGTTCAGCCGCTGCGACTTTCCCCGCGGTTCGCGCAGCCTGCTTCATGGTGGTCGGCGGGACGATCACCGCCGTCCCCTCCATCGGCACACCGGCTTCCATCCAGGCATTCTTGAACGCCCCGATCATCTCATTCACAGAGGCGTAACGATCATGGCGATCCTTTGCCAGCGCCTTTAAAAGCACGCGTTGAACAGGCTCGGGAACCTTTGGGTTGACATCCATCGGCAAAGGCAAAGGTGTGTAGATGTGATCATGAATAATGGAGAACGGCGTATCTGCGCTGAATGGAACCTGTCCCACCACCATTTCATACAACATGACGCCGAAGGAGTAAATATCCGTACCGGCATCCAGGTCCTTTTTGCCGAGGGCCTGTTCGGGGGAAATGTATTGCGGGGTTCCCATGATCGAATCGGAGGAAAGCGTGGACTCTCCAGCCTGGGCGATGCGCGCCAGCCCGAAATCGGCCAGGTACATTTCACCATCCTTGGCGATCAACACATTGGATGGTTTGATATCGCGATGCAAAATTCCCTGTTTATGGGCGTAGGCCAGCGCCGAGCCGACAGAGTTCACCACGCCTGCAATCTCATCCGCGGATAATGGCCCCTTGCTCAAGCGCGCCTTGAGAGTATCGCCCTCGATGAACTTCATCACCAGGTAAGGGCGTTTTTCGTGCTCGGCATAATCATAGACCGGCACGATGTGCGGGTGCTCGAGTTTTGCCACTACGCGCGCTTCGCGTTGAAAACGCGCCGCAAAAGTCTGGTCTTCGTGAAATGCCGGGTGCAAAACTTTCAGCGCCACATACCGATCCAGTGCGGCATGATAGGCCTTGTAAACGGTGGCCATGCCGCCCTGCCCCAACTGTTCCATGATCCGGTATGGACCGATATTTTCACCAACGTTGAAGGACATTCCCGTTCTCCCTGTCAGGAAAAATTTTTACCATTATAGCCCATCCGTAACTCAAACGCGCGCCCCCGGCGTAAATTGTATGTAAATTGAAATTTACGGCCCGGCAAACACATCCCGCAGGAAAAATCCCGCGGGATGTGTTCAAGGCATGGGGAGGTACTCCGCCCACTCCAGTTATTTGGCGTTCAACGCCACGACGCCAGGCAATTCCTTCCCTTCGAGAAATTCGAGCGATGCGCCGCCGCCGGTGGAGACATGCGTCATCTGTTTAGCAACGCCGGCCTTCTTGACCGCGCTCGCGGAATCCCCGCCGCCGATCACGGTCGTTGCGCCGGAACCAGCCAACAACTTCGCGAGGGCAAACGTCCCTTCCGCAAACTTCGGCATCTCGAAGACGCCCACGGGGCCGTTCCAGACTACAAGTTTGGCTCCGTTTAATTGGTTTTTATACAACTCAAGCGTCTTCGGGCCGACATCCATCATGCGCCAGCCCGCAGGAATTTTATCCACATCAACGACCTGCGAATTGGCCTCAGCCTCGAATTTATCTGCAATAACCGCATCCACAGGCAAAACGATCCTGCCGCCAATCTTCGCGAGAATGGACCTGGCTGTTTCCACTGATGCCTCTTCCACGAGGCTGTCCTGCATATTACAGCCCTGCGCGGCGAGGAAGGTGTTCGCCATGCCGCCGCCGATGATCAACTTATCGCATTGGGAAAGCAGTGTCTCGACAACCAGGATCTTGTCGCTGATCTTTGCCCCGCCGAGGATCGCGATATACGGATGCTCCGGGTTGGAGACCGCGCGGCCGAGATATTCCAGTTCCTGTTCCATCAGGAAACCGGAAACTGCGGGAAGAAAGCGCGCGATCCCTTCCGTGGAGGAGTGGGCACGATGAGCCGAACCGAACGCGTCGTTGACGTACACTTCGCCCAGCGCTGCCATCTGTTTTGCAAGATCGAGGTCGTTTTTCTCCTCGCCCTTGTGGAAGCGGGTGTTTTCCAGCATAAGCACGTCGCCCGGTTTGAGCGCCTTTGCCATCTTCTCCACTTCGGGACCGATGCAATCGGGAGCCATCTGCACCGGCTTTCCAAGCAAAGCCGCCAGCGCCTCGGATGCAGCCTTTAAACTAAACTCGGGATCGGGTCCGTTTTTGGGACGGCCCAGGTGACTCATTAACATCAACGAGGCGCCCTGCTCCAATACATATTGGATGGTTGGCAGGGCGGCCTTGATGCGCTTGTCGTCGGTGACTTTGCCTTCGGCCATCGGCACATTGAAATCCACGCGCATCAGAACGCGTTTGCCCTTAAGATCGATATCTTTTACAGTTTTTTTGTTCATAACTTCCTCGGTAAAATGGGAATTAGAAAAATTGGTAGATTGGTTTCCCAATCTACCAATTCACCATTTTGTAAATTACAGGCTCTTCGCCATCAACGCGGCCAGGTCAGCCGTGCGGCACGAGTAACCCCACTCGTTATCGTACCAGGTAACCACTTTGACAAAATTGCTCTTTTCCTTGCCGAGC
>Ga0172375_10011107_pt1 | contig 11532 bp, 8 predicted proteins | sample LakKiv1m_FD_114537 | JGI IMG/M metagenome (GOLD analysis project Ga0172375, IMG submission 114537) | Freshwater microbial communities from Kabuno Bay, South-Kivu, Congo - kab_092012_11.1m | ecosystem: Environmental > Aquatic > Freshwater > Lake | place: Democratic Republic of the Congo... | reverse complement strand
ACTGCATTGGGGGCTTGCGTGCGTCCTGCCAATATGTTGTCAACAGGATGAGGCACTTTGCTTAAGTCCGGCGCCTGAAGCCCGAATGCCTCGCATAGCATTCGTCCGCGCCAGTGAGCCTCATCCTCAATCCGACGATCGCGCCAGTTGACCCAAACATTTTCAAACAGGGGTTCACCCAGTCGTGTTGCAGCCCGCTCCGCGTCGGACTCAAGCAAACGAGCGCCACGATTGGAAAGCGGATGAAAGCTGTTTACTCCAGCCACGCTAATCCAGAGATGCTCAAAAGAGCGGTCGTCGACATCGTGTCGATCAGGGTGTAGAGCATCAGGTTTGAGACACGCAATTAAATAACCTTGATCATCAGTAACCGGCAGGTCTGGCGTGCTGGCCATAAGTGCATCCATACCTCGTTGATCCTCATATCCCTCCACCCAAACTACACGCCCCGAACAGCGAAACCAGCCAGCGGCAATCCAGCGAATCCATTCGAGATAAGAAACGGCAACTGTGTACATTAAAAAAATTCCTCTTCATCATCTCTTTGTGACGACTGATGTGACGCAACGTTTGCCACCACACTTTCAGGCAATCCGTTTAGCAACGGGTGAACTCGCGGGCCGCTGTAAGTGATGAAAAGATTCTCCCGACTTCGGGTGACCGCTACAAACAACAAGCGTCGATCAAGTTCAGGATCGGACTCCAGCGCCGTCCGATTTACGATCGTCGCGCCTTCACGCATTCCAGGTATAAACACGTTCCGGAAGTCGAGGCCCTTGGAGCTGTGAAAGGTCATCAGGTAGACCATCGGTTGGGTTTCGCCTTTTGTCAATTCCCCGTGACTATTACCGAAGTACATGAGCCCGACACCCTCATCCTTCCAGAACTCGTTGAAGGGACCGTAGTCGCCCTTCGCTCCTCGAGGGGGAGGCAGTCCGAGGCCAAGTGAATCGGCTACCTCACTTGCGAAGGCAGCAATCGCTTTATGCGTTGGAAAGAGAATGACCGATGGATCCGCAGGTCGAGCTCTGCGTTTTGCCTCGTTCCAGACCCATTGCGCTTCGGTGGACTGGTACTCATGGCGCATCAATAAAACACTCACTTCAGCGCTCCTCGATGAGTGCAAGCCTTCAATTAACTTGGTCCTCGGCAAGATCCACTGCGCGACTTGTTGCAAAGCTTTTGTTAGACGAAAAATCTCTAGTAGCCTCCAAGTCATGGGCGCGATTGCAGAAACAATTTCTCCGTCAGACGCTCCCACGTCATAGATGCGCTGGTCGCCATCTCCCGCAACATAAAGAGTACCCGATAAGCTTTTAATTTTTACCAAGTCTGAAGGACTTATGTCCTGCACCTCATCCAAAAAGACATAGTCATAGTGGTGGCGATCACTGATGTATTGCGTGTGTGTCTTTATGACAACCTTTTTGGCGACCGCACCTTGCAACCCGCCGGTAACCAAGTCTTTAAGGGCATGGGTAAAAGTGACAAAACAGATCGTACTGTCTGGTTTGAGCTTTGCTACTCGTTCCATCAGGTGGGTAACGACGAGCGTCTTACCTGTGCCAGCAAACCCTTGCACCCAGTGTGGACGATCAAGCTGCGCGGTGATGCCGTTCAGCACCTCCAACTGCTTTTGTCCAAGTTTGTCAAACGGTACATACCAGCCCATTTATTGACCCCTTCCAAGCTGCCTTTGCCCCAGGATTGGCACTGCCAAGCTATTTTCATCGTACACACTGGAAGCGATCATGCTGTCAAGGCGAGCTTGCGCGCAATCAGCAAGTTCTGAATCGCCAATAGCGATCGCAGCATCTATGAGAGTGCGACAGTGGTCCCGATCAATCTGATGAGCTTGTAAATCATTTTGCAAGATCCTGACGGCTTGCTTGATGTATTTAAGTCCATTGACTGGATCTTGATCCCGAATCAATCGGCCCAGGGCGAGCAGCGCGTAAGCAAAGTGTGGATTCAGCTGTACAGCATGGCGTAAAAGTTTTTCCCGCTCGTCACCGGTCAAGCTACACGACAGGTTGTAGGCAGTTAACGCATCAGGTTTGCGTTCATAAGCCTTGCGCGCCCAATCTTTGGCCCGTTCAGCTCGGCCTGCCTTACTTAAGCAATAACATATGTTCGTGGCGTGATTTTCTGTAGGATCAATTCGCTCGGTCGCGATGAACATCTCAGCTGCCAAGTCAAAGTTCTCGGCTTCCAACGCCGCACGCGCATACTCAACTACAGCATCTTTTGATGGCCTGCCTCGTGTGCCAAGCAAAGACTCGTTGAATTTTTGCTTGGCTTCGAGCATTCGCGTCTCGGATGAAGTCAGTTCACGGTTGGCCAGCGGATTCATCAGGCCCGCCTTCACCACTGTGCCAGCGATGCTGGCCTTGATTTCCAGCAATTTGTCGTGGTTGATCATTGCCTCAATCGTCACTTCTTCATCGACGCTAAAACCCTTCGCCCTGGGCGCTTGTATCCGCAGTAAACCGAGTAGCTTTGATTCCGTTCCGACGCAGATCGGAAGCTCGACCACAGCTTGCCCAGCCCGATCGATCCGAAGTCTGGTTAGAAACGAATCAATACTGGGTACTTCGGCAGCAGCTGGAATAACAGTTTCGAGGTGACCACCACGGGTCACAACATGAATCGCTTCCGACGTAATCGGTCTTATCAGGTCCATGTGAAACGCATGAAACCCGAGACTGTGAAGGGCGGCGCCCAACGAAACGTGACTACGCAAGTCCGTCGGCACAATAGCCTGGACTTTGTCAGGTAGGTAACGCATCACTGCCGAACGTATCACCGGGCTGGCAGAGCTCCCGCCAATGAAAAGAACGGCATCCAATTCCTCGGCAACAAGTCCAGACTTTTCCATTGCATTCGCAACCGGCGCAAACACATGAAGACCACTTTGCTCGTAGTTGAACCGGCCGATAAAGGGCTCCAGCGCAACCGCTAATTGTTCGAGCGTCAGCATAGGTCGCGGGAGGGAAAGTGAATGGCCGCGAATTCTGAATCCTGGTATTCCATTGTCGGATAACACCTCTTGACCATGCAGGCGTATCCCTTGCAAATCGTGTATATCTCGGTCGGCAAGCCACTCAAATGCGGCTAGTTTCAGCCGCTCTGCTGTCGGCTGGAGCCGGGGAATCAGACGCTCTTCAATATCCCGCTGTTCTGGCTCAAACCCTGGCGCGGAATCGAGAAGTGTGGGAAGCAGAGCGTACTTAGCTATCGAACGATCAAGATCATCACCTCCAAGAGCAGTAAATCGTGAAATCGACCGATTTCTCGAACTGACGCCACGATCACCAATCCTCACATCCAGTAACGAGACGTCACAGGTCCCCGCACCAAAGTCGTAAACCAAAACATTTGCACCAGACTCACGCAGTCGATGCAGGAGTCCCTGACTTGTCTCACTGCGGGCGCTCTCGTGCAGGAAACTCAGGAATGCGGCGTTGGGTTCGTCGATAAGACAGATTTCTTCAGCAGGCAGACCTGCGTCTTTCATATTTTGGAGAAGATCACGACGCTGGTTGGCCTCAAACGACGCCGGAACACTCACCGCAAAACGCAAGTCTTTAGGCAATTCCTCTCGAGCCAGTGCATCTTTGATTCCGGTGTAGAGTAATTCAAAAAACTCTCGTGTAGCATCGTTTGCATCTTCTATCTTGACACGGTGCGCTCCCTTTCTCAACGCCGTTTCTGGATAGGTTGGACCGACATCTACACCAAGCCTCATCTTGAAGGAAGAGAAAACGGTGCGGCCCTCGAAGAGCTCCTGTCTCATTCTGTAAGCATCCCGCCCGAACAGAAGCTTGTCGTCTTTCCAAGCAAGTACGGTATTCACAAGATGATGAACAATCGATCCACCGATTTCCCCCGGTTGCTGGATTGGCAGGGTTCTTGATAAAAGTCGGTCACGACCCTCGAGTCGAACGACGCTCACTACCGTTGTAGAGGTACCAAAATCAATACCAACATAGGTGCAAGATCCGAGAGCCTTCACAACCTCACGGCCTGGAGCAGATGGATTGATCATCCATTCGCCGGTCTTAGTCGTCGGAAGGGGCTCCACGGCGACGACATCCGTATCGGGTAGACCGTTCTTCTTACGAGCAGATCTTTTGCCTTTAGCACTGCCTGCGGGACTTGTAGCCTGGCCGTCGGTGTCACCCCTAGTCGCCCTACTCTTGATGTCCAAATGACCAAAGGATTCCATGACGCCGTCGGCATCGGCTACCCAATCTGGATGATCTATGTTGGCATCCAAAACCTGCGTAAGCAATTGTTTATGTATCGCCTTCACATGAGCAATCGCTTCCATCGGTGCGCCGATGGTCTGCAGTAGTCGCAATGCAGTATCAACATCACGCAACTGATCTTCAAGCTTTACGCCTTTAGATGACGTATGTGCATATCGATTGCGCGCATGCTTCAACTCTATGACGAGAGTCCGGGCCTCCCGGCTGAGCTTCAACTTCAAGGCAACTTCAGCCCAGTTCCGATCTGCGATTCGCAACAATGCAGCCAAATCGAATGCATGCAGATCGCCCACCGAAACCCCCTCAGCTGATCGAGCTTGAGAGGGGGTAAGGCAATCTAATACGTACCGAGCCCACCAGTCGTTTCCACCTACTGAAGGTAATGTTTTGCAAAGAAAATCGGAAAGTGACAATGCAAGTAGGTGCTGCACCTCGGGCCAGTTCTTCACTGCTTTTCTCCTTTAAGCGCTCAAGCGTACTCGATTTTTCATGAGGAGCAATCTACGACGAGCGCAACGTCAATCGTTAGACCTAATCACCTTTGAAAGGTGGCCCCTTTAAACTGGACAACGCGATAAGTGAATATTCTGGGAACACTGCCCGGCCGATCCAGTCCATGGATGGGCGTGGTTCTTGGAGCGCTGAATTGAGGTTTTGCCAGAACGTGTTTGTCGAGCGTCTGGCAAAGTGTTAAGTACGAGCGGGCACATCTCAAGGCGTGCAACAGCGAGAGCTCAGCACCTGCTGAAATTGCCAACTACTTTATCTCGTACAACAACGAGAGACCGCATTCAAGTCTGGATCGCAGGAGGTCAGAGCAGAGCTAGCTGTACTTGCTGCCAAAACTGCATGGTCTGCCTAGAATGCAACCTTTGGTGGGTCCAGAGTTGCCCACCGAGTCGGCCGGCACGTCGCAAGCGCCGTCCGCCACCGTGGACAACTCTCCACCTTTAGCAACCCGCCCTGAGTCCACTTATGAATTGGGGATAATTACTCAGAGAAGCGGGTCCATTTGTATCAGAATTCTGGGAGGTAATCATGGCATTTAGCACGGGAACCATTTCCAACATTTGCAAGCAAATGGAAACCGAAGGGGCATCTGAGGGCGGATTTAACCGACCAGACTCGAACGCCGTGGCTCCCGACCTTAATGAAGTAAAAGCAATCACAACCGCAAAGGAATGGATTGCCTCTGAAGAGACTTCATTTGCTGACGCGCTAGTAGCTGCAGAACGCCAGTCTAGGGACATCTCACAGCGAATTGACGCACTGGAAGCCTCATGCGCATCTCACGCTGGTTACGATCTAGTAGAAACTGCTTTCCGTAGCTCCTTGGCCAAGAATGATCATGATTTAGTATCAGCATGCGCGTCTGAAATGGAAGCACGAGCAGCTCTGAATGGGTTCAAATCTAGGAATTCCATCAAGGATCCAGCAAGGTATCCTGATGATAAGTTGTTCCATTTTTCACTGCTAATCTTATTTGTCGCCATTGAAACTGGCGTTAATGCCTTCTTTTACGAGGGGTCTACTGGACTACTCGGCGGAGCAATGGTCGCACTCGCGGTTTCACTGGTAAACATGGGCATAGCATCCGTCTTGGGAGCATTATTCAGATATTCGAATCTACCCGACCAGAAATATAAGCTGGTTGGCTACGGTAGCCTTGCTGTTTTTATTCTCACTGGATTTGTTCTAAATTTAATTTTCTCTACATTTCGCATACAGTATGAGTTAGTTCAACTACGGGTAGTTAATGAGGGTCTCTCTGAGCCTACAACTGTAATGCTGATAGGAGCACTGAAGACAGCGGTAGTTGATGCATTCAGCGTTTTTTACTTGAACTTCCCCTCTATAGATTTCATGAGTTTCACTATGTTTTTTGTCGGATTTGGATGCAGCGTCATTGCATTCTGGAAAGGTTATACTTTTGATGATAAACACCCGGGATATGGAGATATGGACCGAAATCACAAAACTGCCGAAAAAAAATTCAGAGAGATCAAAGATCGGACTTTCATCGAAGCAGAAGCAGAAGTAAGAAAAATGGCAAGTGATATTGAACAACTGCGTGATCAAATTATTGGTGAACAACACAACATATCAGCACTAAAAGCTCAGGCTCAAGGTGTACATTCTACATTTATCTCTGCAACAAAAAATATTCAAACAGAACTAAATCTGGTCATTGAAGCATATAGGGCTGCGAATCGAGCAACTAGAGCAACCTCGGCTCCGGTATACTTTTCGACATTACCAGACATATTACCAGCCGACGACGGAAGCATCAGAAGAGACGCTTTGCTAAAAGAAATTGATGCAGTTGCAGCAATGGCCAAGAATTTAGCTAACTCCCGTGCGACTGAACTGGGAGATCAAATCATTCAGATTAAACAGAAGATTAACGAACTGATTGAGTTGGCATTCAATAAACAAATAGATGCAGTGCACAAGCGTGCTGAACTCGCTATTGCTTCTCGCGGTCAACTCGGAAATTGATGACATGAAAAAACGAAAGCAGGCCTGGTTCATAATTGGTGGATCAGCCGCATTCTTATTAACATTGCTCGTTGCAAAAAGCATTTTTTCGCCACCACCAGTTTGCAATCCATCAATCAAGTCAAAAACCGTCTTATTGATTGATCACTCTGAAAATGTACCTGCACAAACATTGGATTCCATCGTCGAGCGTGCCTGGCATATCATCGAAAATGAAGTGCCCGATGGTGAACTTGTTTCTGTTTTCTCTTTGAAAACAATGTCGAAGCAAAATCTTAAGCCTACATTTTCTGCATGTAAGCCACGTAGCGATGGATCACGAACTGTAGAGGACGTTCGTCGCATTCGACGTGATTTTGAAGATAAATTCAAAAAACCACTTCGCGCTGAATTATCTATACCCATTTCTGAATCAGATGAGTCTCCGATAGCACAAGCCTTAATTGACTTGTCGCTGGATGACGTGAGATTTAGATCTACTGATATTACTAGATTAGCGGTGTTTTCTGATTTTTTCGAGAATACACCTGGATTTTCAATATATAAGTGCACCGATCCAGTCCGTGCGGTTGATGTATTCAGAGAATCAAGATTAGGATCGGTTGAACGTCCCATTTTCAATAATGTTGACGTAAGAATGCACATTATTCCAAGGCATAAAGTGTCCAAATCGATGCTTCAGTGTCGTGATCGGTTTTGGAATTGGTTTTTTGGCGACAACCGAGGTTCATGCAAACGATCATCTTGTCTGACTCCAGATAATCTTCCTGGATAATAATAATACAATGAACTCATCTTTTTTTCGCCTTATCCTGTTTTCATTGCTTGGAATAGTGCTGACAAGCACTTTCAGACATTCGGATGGAATTTTGAGCTGGACAGGCTTAATTGCTGCACTTGCACCACTCATTTTTTATCATTTTATGCTCTGGAGAAAGAGCAGGATATCCTCTACTGAAATCGATAGTGTTTATTATTTTGGATTTCTTATTACAGTAATCACTTTAGTCGCGACTGCTGTTTCCCTAGGACTTTCTCCAAAAAACACGCTTAACCTTCAGTGGATTCTTTTGCAATTTGGGCTTGGTCTTATCGCTACAGGGTACGCACTTTTTGCCCGGCTTCATCTACTATCCAAGATTAATTCCACCGCTGATGGAGATTTAGCTGATTCTACTGAAAGATTAGCAAGAGCAGTACATAAGGTTGCGGGTGAGTTTGATACTGCGGGCTTTAAGGTAGCCGCTTTTGTTGAATCGACTGAGCGACGATTAGCGAATCTTCAAGACAATCTATCAAGCACATTTCAGTTCGCTGAGAAAAATTTTAATGAGTCATTGGCTAGGTCCTCAGCTCAGTCACTTGATCGTGTAACTTCAGTAATCAATCAAGCCACAGAGAGCCTTGCCGCAGCAGTTCTTAACGTCAAGGATCAAATTAATCGCATTCAGACAGAGGCGGAGGGCATTTGCTTTACTAAGGCATCTCAACGAATTTCTGAATTTTCACTTCAGATGGAATCGTCAATCAAGTCGATTTCTAATTCAGTAAGTGAAGCATCGAAAGAGAGTGCTGCATCTGTCACAGAGCTTTCCTCGATATTTAGAAAAACTTCACGACTGGCCTCGGATATTTCTCAAAAACTTCTGAAACTTGACAACTTGTCGAGTTTGACTGATGCAATTTCTAATGCAACTAATGCGATTCACAGTATATCAATCACATCATCTGAAGCTGTGGATGCACTTTCCTCGTTGGCATCAAAATCTGCAATTGCAGAACAATCTATTCGTGTGGGCGTAATTAATCCACTTGAAAATATCCACATTGCAAATTCGCTAGCAAATGCTGAAACTTCCATCATATCAGCTGGAAAGATTGTTAATGAGTCGCTCGTGAACCTCAACTTGACACTTTCACCGGTTAATGAAGTGCTTTCCTCACTCGTTTCTAGATTTGAGTCATCATTGGCATCCACAAATATTATTGGGGAAGAAGTCAAAAATCTTTCAAACTCGGTGAACGAGTTCGAATCTTCGGTCCGTTCTGCAGCTTGCGTCATTGCTGAAGCTGGGGCAACAGCGGGTAATATTAAGGCATTTGATGTTGGCATTCACGCAGCGTCTACTCGACTGATCGACTCCTTAGATAAATTAGGAGCACAATCTGACAGGCTATCGATTCACTTGGATAAGGCTACACCGAGTTTGGATAAAGCCATCGGATCGGCTGCCTCCGGATTAGGTACTATTGATAGCCGCCTGGCTGCACTTGATGATTTGGCATCTAGCGCTCGAATGGCCTCGCAGCAAATTCAGGCAGCCGCTTTGTCAATAACAGCCAATCCAGATTTGACGCTCCCAACTCCGAAATATATTCCTAAGCAGTCGAGTAGCTCCGATCAATACAATATTGGGTGATCCTCATGCGTCAATCCGAGCACGTACTCTATATCACTCTAATCGACTTTTTGCTGCAACTTCTGTTTCTTGGAATGGTCATCAGTGTCATTTATTCAATTTCACAGCAAGATCAGGAAAATTCACTTAATCCCGCTATTGCTAAGAATGCCATTGAGGGTATGGAAAAGGTGAAAAATCTTACTGGTATTTCGGACCTCACTCAGCTTACAGATGAATTAACTCGACTTGGTCCACTTCAGTCGGCAAATAGTGAACTAGAGGCATTTAGAAAAATCACCGCCGCGGTGAAGAATGTCGGCGGAACCGATGTTGCAAAGAAAATACTTGAAAAACAGACGGGGCAAGGTTTTCCATCATGTCTACCCAACAGGGCGAAGCTGGCGACGTTTCATGCCTACCCTGATCATATTGATTTGGGTCGCTTTGACGACAAGGAATTCCCCGCACTCTTAGAGAAACTTGGCATCAAAATATCAAATGTCGAACGTGTATTGCGTACAGAGTTTTCAGGCATTTTTAAGAAAGTTAAATTTTATTATCCTGATTGTCGATTCAATGTAGAATTGATTGAACATAGTTTTGATACTCGTCCGCGAGATTCAGTTCGGCAGATTTTTTTGACGATTCCTATACCAGCAACCGATCGGCGTTAGTAATGTATCAATCATTTTCATTGCAGAAGTCACGTATTATTTTAGTTGGGATATTTCTTTCATTAAATTGTTGTCTCAGCTTTGGATTCGAAGCGAGAGTTGTTGGTATTACGGATGGTGACACTTTAACCGTTATTGATGGCTCGTATCAACAGCATAAAATTCGCATTGCTGGGATAGATGCACCCGAAAAGAAGCAACCATTTGGTCAAAAGTCAAAATCTAATCTTTCGGACCTCGTTTTTAATCGATCTGTCGAAATTGTTGGTGACAAGACTGACCGTTACGGGAGAAAAGTTTCTAAAGTGATCGTTATGGATCTTAGCTGCCCGGATAAAAAATGCAGCAGACATGTAGACGTAGGGCTACAACAAGTCAAAGAAGGTTTGGCATGGTGGTACAGAAAATACCAGAAAGAACAATCTATCGAGGACCGTTTTAAATATGAGCAGGCTGAGATTATGGCGCGGCGTCTCAAGCTCGGGATATGGGCAGACCCAGCCCCGACGGCACCATGGGATTGGCGACATAGATGATCCAAAATCTGACGCTCCTTTGGGCTGAGGCTCCTGTTGAACCTGATGTATGCTCCTGATGCAGACAGCTCATTCTTTACGTCCAGTAGAGCTGGCAATAGACAATTGGCAAAGCTTTTGTTGCTTGGTCGATTGGACTTTTGCGGGAACCGACATTTGACGCAGAGATGATTACCGTTTTTGAAATCGGTATCCTATGTTCGGTCACTCAGGACCGGTGAGTTCTATCTTGAGTTGATATCCACGCCACGACTGCACAGGATCCTCATCGCTGGACTTGAAGGATTGATAGGCGCTCGTCCCAGTGATAACCGAGGAAAAGTGTCGCTACTCACTCACCTTAGCGTAGGTGTCTGGTGGCTTCTAACGGTTGGCTGAATGCTCTGCACTCAAGTCTAGAAATTTTGCGTGGTGCACCACCCAACCACTTTTGTTGGTTGGACTTGCCAGTGAATCAGCTAGATGATGCTACCTCTTCAATTTCGATGTCGTTCATGCTTTTACCCGGCTTGAGCCCCATCGACTCCTGATGACGTCACACGTTGAAAACCCTGCAAATGACTGCCACTCAATAGTTTGCATTTCTTCAGTCGTTCACCGGCTTTGTTGGAGATCTGACCCACTCCACTTTGTTCACGTCAGCTTGCGCGAACACCGTCATAGCACCAACCTCGTAGTCTTCCGGAGCTCCATCAGATTCGGCAACCACGTTGTGCTGCACGCGGGTGGCCACCACGACGCCGCGATCAACGTCCAGAAACAGGTCACGCTCGAAGGTGCTACCGTACCCCATGTGAACATACTCGAGCTCTTTGCCCTGAGGGATTCGGATCGTGCCAGAGTACCAGTGGGCAAACACGCGGTCTTCAAACCCGGGGAAGATCGTTTCGATGGACGCCTTCGTGCCGCCCTCAAGCGTTCCGTCCAGCCCGATCAGGTAAAGGCGGTCATCCACAATTTCCCATCTACCAACGTAGCCACGCCACAGCGCCGAGCAGTTCGGTACGAAGTGCGGACTGACGCCCGTCTTGGCGAAATAGTCGTCCAGAGGATTCGTACACATGGCCACGTCCTCGCCCTTGTAGCGCAGCCTCTCTGCAATCTGAGCCGTCATGTCTTCTCCTCGTGCTTATCGATACCTTGGACTGGT
>Ga0172375_10011106_pt1 | contig 11533 bp, 5 predicted proteins | sample LakKiv1m_FD_114537 | JGI IMG/M metagenome (GOLD analysis project Ga0172375, IMG submission 114537) | Freshwater microbial communities from Kabuno Bay, South-Kivu, Congo - kab_092012_11.1m | ecosystem: Environmental > Aquatic > Freshwater > Lake | place: Democratic Republic of the Congo... | reverse complement strand
TCAAACCGATCACCAAGGAGATGATCCTCCGCTCCGTTGCCAAAGCGGCGAAGATCAAGACATTGGAGGACGCAAAGCGGCGATTGGAAGCAGAAAACCGCGTGCACCAGGAGAACCTGGAACGGCTCGTGGAAGAGCGGACCCAGCAGTTGCGCATCAGTGAGGAACGCTATCGCAACCTTGTGGAGACGGCTTTTGACTGGGTGTGGGAAGTGGACGCGCAGGTCCGCTACACCTATGCCAGCCCTAAAGTTCAAGACATGCTCGGCTACCGGCCGGAAGAGTTGCTCGGGCGCACGCCTTTTGACCTGATGCCAGAAGACGAAGCGCAGAGAGTGAAAACCCTTTTCGAGGGAGTTGTGGCTAAGCAACAGCCGTTCATCATGTTGGAGAATATCAACCGTCACCGTGATGGCCGGATGGTCATCCTGGAAACGAGCGGCACACCCATTTTGTCATCAGACGGAACCCTTCTCGGTTATCGTGGCATGGACCGTGACATCACCGACCGCAAGAAGGCGGAGCAAGTCTTTAAGGAGACCCAGGCAAACCTGATTCGTGCCGAATACTTTTCCGGCATGATGGTCTGCCATGTGGGGTTGGATGGCCGCTGGCTTAAAGTCCCCTCACTGCTTTGCATGTTGCTTGGAACTGCGCCCACCGAAATGCAGACGGAAACGATTCAGGCTGTGATGCATCCCGACGACGTGGCTAACGATTGGTCGCAAATGGAGAAACTGCTTCAGAGTGACCTTAAATCATTCAATTCTGAGAAGCGTTTCTTAAGCCGAAATGGCAATACCTTATGGCTGGATTTCTGTTGCGCTTTGGTCACCAGTTCCAGCGACCAGCCGCTCCACTTCCTCCTCTACTTGCGCGACATAACCGATCACAAAGAGAAGAACGAACGCCTGTATTTGCAAAATTCAGCACTTGAAGCTGCGGCAAATGCCGTGGTCATCACCGATCTCAATGGTGTCATCGAGTGGACTAATAATGCTTTTACCACCTTCACGGGTTACAGTAGCGCCGAAGCAGTCGGCAAGAAACCGGGAGACTTGATCAAGTCTGCCAAACACGATGCAGCGTTCTATCGAACCTTGTGGGAAACCATTCTCGCCGGGCAAGTCTGGCATGGTGAAATCATCAACCGCCGCAAGGACGGCAGCCTGTACAACGAGAAGATGTCCATCACCCCAATAAGAAACGACTGCGGCAAAGTCATCCGCTTTATCGCTATCAAACAGGACATTACCAGGGAAAAAGAAGTTGAGGCTCAGTTCATAATATCCCAACGCATGGAAAGCGTTGGCCTCCTGGCCGGCGGCATCGCGCACGACCTTAACAACATCCTGTCCCCCATTTTTATGTGTTTGCCGATGTTGCGTCAGGAACCGATCAGCAAATCCGCGCAGATGATGCTAAACACCATCGAAACCAGCATTAAACGCGGGGCTGGCATTGTCAAACAAGTGCTCGTTTTCAGTCGCAGCTCTGAAGAACAGAAAATTCCCCTCCAATTGCGCCACCTGATCGATGAAATGGCCCAGGTTATCCGTGAAACCTTTCCTAAAAATATTGCTCTTGAAATCTCCTGTCCCAAAGATCTTTGGCCCGTTAATGGCGATGTCTCGCAATTGCACCAAGTGCTTCTGAATCTCTGTATCAATGCCCGTGACGCCATGCTGGAAGGCGGCACTTTGACGATCACAGCAACGAATATGGAAGTGGACTACCCTTTGAGCGCCATGCTCGAACAAATTCAACCCGGCCTTTATTTGCTTTTGGAGGTTAAAGACACTGGCTCTGGCATTGCAAAGGAATATCTGAAGAAAATCTTCGATCCTTTCTATACCACCAAGTCGCCGGACAAGGGGACTGGGCTCGGCCTGTCAACCGTCTATGGCATAGTGAAAAATCACGGAGGTCTCGTCAATGTGGCCAGCCAATTAGGCAAGGGAACCCGGTTCGATGTCTACCTGCCTGCGGTGGCAAGTGCCACCGTTCAATTGCTCACATCTGCAACCAAGAAACCCGACCACGCGAATAAAGGGAATAATGAATTGATTTTAGTCGTTGATGATGAGAAACCGATAACTGATGCCGCATCCAAAGTTCTGAACACCAATGGTTATCGCACCGTTATCGCTCACAATGGCACCGAAGCGATTTCTCTCTATGCGACTCATCAAAAAGACATTTGCCTGGTGTTGACCGATCTCGTGATGCCTGTTTTAGATGGTATCCATGCTATCCGTGTTATGCGAAAACTAAATCACAAGGTTAAGATCATTGCCTGCAGCGGCCTGGGCTCTTCTCTCTTGGTAACCGAGGCTTTGAATCTTGGTGTAAATGCCTTCTTGAATAAGCCCTATGATGGTGTACAGCTTCTCAAAACCGTGGATGATATATTGCATATATAAGCACTAGGACCCATAAGTATTATATGTCAAGAATTCTGGTTGTTGATGATGAAGTTGATGCAAGAATGCTCATTCGGATTGCACTGGAAAAGGCAGGCTATGAAGTGTTGGAAGCTGAAAATGTGGAAGCCAGCCTCCAAATCCTTCGCATCGCCACTGTGGACCTTATTCTTTCTGATATTATGATGCCGGGAAAAGGCGGATTTGAGCTTATTAAGGAGATTCAGACCCATTTCACCGGGGTAAAAATAGTGGCCATTTCAGGTGGTTTTATTTGGTCTGCCCAAAAAGAAGGGATACTGGCGAAGGCGATGGAAATTGAGGGCGCTATGGCAAAACCCTTTACGGTGGAGGAATTGCTGCAGACTGTTGGTAAAGCTCTGGCCACGTAGTTAGTTTTGATACCGGGCACGGAAATGGGCTTGCTCATGGCCAAGAGCGTCGGCCTTGACCGCCAGTATGATCAATAGGAAGTTGGGGAATGGAAATCTACACCTCCTTATGGGAATTAAGACCGCGCAACCATGCAATCGCAGGGTCAACACCATGAATGCGCCAGTTGGAAGATTCTGATAGCCATAGATCGAAAAAGTTACCGCTAACGATAAAAGCATTGGTTCCAACAGACCAGTCCATTTCTAAGGAGTCAGAAGGATGAGAGCTGCAGCAAACACCGAGCCTGCAAATAATTCTTACGCAGCAGTTTAGCTTGAGGCAAACTCGTTCATTGCGGCTTTTGCTCGGTTGATGACTCCGACTCCAGACCTCCTGACATACAATTGCGTAGTAGGACTAAAAGCGTAGACGTAAGCGTTGAAGTTAAACATAGCTATGGATTTAATCTTGAGCTGTATCCCTTGATTTAAACATCGTTTAACATTCCTTTTGAGTGCCCCCTTTGCCTCCTCAGTGGACCGGCGGATCGAACACTATTCGCAACGAGGTGCCGGGATAAACCGGATGAAGCTGGTTGAGGGTTTGACAGAGTTGGGCAATGGCACGGGTGCGACAAGGAGCTGATTGCCGGGCCAACTGCACCCGGATCTGCCCAGGTTCCAGACGGATTGAACCCGGGGATTTCAAGGCTGCCACGATGAGTTTACGCCCCTCTTTGGCATGGTTGGGATAAAAGGGCGCCACCAAGTCAACCAGTTGGGTTTCAATATAATACGCACTGAGCTTGACCCCAATAGTCAGCAGTTTCATTTGGGTCTTAAGCTGTTGGAATCCACTGGTTTGGACGCTCACCCGCGCAGGCAATTTTGCCAGTTCTTGCCCTAGCCGCTCGATCTGACTTTGCAGTAAGAGCGCCTTTTTCACCGACGGTTTCTTGCTCCATTGGTCCAGCAGTGGACGCAATTTTTCCTCACTGATTCCGTCCGAAAGCAATGCAACTCCCAGCTTTCCGAGCAACCGGTTGCGTTGCGCCACTTTCTTGGCGATGCGTTTCTGGCACCGCACGTACTCGGGATTGGGATGGGTAATTGCCCCCTTGATTGCTTCTTGCCCGTATTCAACCGTTGCATCCAAGTCATACTCTGCCAGCAGGTACTTGAACATATTTTCCTGCGCGCCCCACCGTCCAAATAGCACGGCGCACGCCTCTGTAGCCGGCAGGTCTTTCTGACTCACTAGCACCGCCGTTTGTCCACCGTCAGGCCTGATAACCCGAATCTCCCGCACCGCTACCTTCCGCCCTGTGTTCACTTTGCGCGGCGCTCCCCGATGACTCTCGCTCTCCGCAATGGCCTCATACACCGGTATCTCCACCGCCGCTTCGGCCGGAGCATACTCATAGGTCCGCCCTCCAATGACGGTTGGCGTCTGCCTAAAACGCTCCAGGGGCCACGGTTCCAAATCCCCACGCCGATACGTCAGAAAGTGATGTCCCGCCTGCAAGAGCTTCTCAAACAACAACCCGCTGTGCCCTCCGCGGTCGAACACCGCCAACACCGACGGACTGTCGCAAATCTCAACGGCCTTCTTAAGCACCCCAGGCATCGCCGACACCAGCCCCTCGTTAAACTCACTGGTCACACAAAACAACGGACATCGCCCGGGCAGATTGACCCACGTCTGAGTCGTTCCCTTGACCACCTGCTTGTTCCGTGTGGAATAGACTTCCCCAATCTTATACTCGCCGCTGTACACGCTCACATGCCCGTCCAGATACACCACTCGTGGAGCCTCCTGCAACCTCTCCACCCGCTCCCGTGCCAGTTCCTCCAAAAACTCCATCGCATGGCCCTGTTCACTGATCTCGTGCATCTTGCCCCGCAATGTCTTGACCTCCGGCGCACGGTCCAACCCCAGCACCCGTCCCAAACCTGCCCCGTCATAACTGCGCAGATCCTCCGGCCGCTTGATCCGCAACAAGGCCAGCAACACCATCGTCAACATCACCGTCCGTAATCCGTAAAAGGCTGCCCCCAATGATTGAAAACACTTTTGCGCTGCCGACAATAACGGCTCCTTGCCCACCAAAGCCAACGCCAAAAACACCCCTACCCACGGCAAGTTCTGCCCAGATGCAAAGACCGGTTGAGCCTCCTCCAGCAATCCCTGGCGAGCTTTGGCCCGGTCTTGGCTCCGATCCGTCCCACTGACCCCAAAAGTCGAACTGCCAGCCCCTGGTTGAGCTGCAGATTCCTTTGAAATCTCTTCTCCCTTCACTGAGTCTGTTGCCGCTGGAGTTGGAACATTTGTTGCAGCGGATGTTTCCTCTGCCGATCCCGTTGAAAATTCCATCGTTTGCTGCCCGTTGTCCCGGTCGCGCCCCAGCACCCGGTTCACCGTAGCCCGGCTCACATTGGCTTCCACCACGATTTCACGGATCTTCTTGCCCGCTGCTCGAAGCCGCAGGATTAGCGCCGCCTTCTCTTCGTCGGCTTGCTTACCTAGCAACGGTTTGGACATCAGCCCTTTTACGCCCCCAATCCGGTATCGGGCAACCCAACCGTTGACTGTGCGCAGACTCACTCCCAATGCCTCTGCTATCTGTCCCTGCGTTACGTGACCGGCCTGAAACATTTGAACCCAGACTGTCCTTTGTGCGTTCTCATCCTTTAATTCGTAAACGGCCACCACCACTTCCCGCACCAGAACGAAACGCATGCCGCCCTCGTCATGATAGCGGCACACCAACGACACTCGTCTTGGATCTACAGTCACGTCTATGGGTAACATCATCGTCATGGATATAGTCTCGCACGCGCGCACGATATACGCAAGTATAAAAGAGACTATTTATTAAAATATTTATGCAAACCCGCCTGCTCGTACTGATTGCAGTGCTCCAAAGATCGTCGACTATGGTTTACAGTAACGTCTTGGAATTACATCGTAGTCATAGCTATAGTCTCGCGCGCTCGTAGTACGCAAGGCTATATGATACATATTTTGAAAACATTCTTTCTAAACCCTTGATAATACGATATCTTTTTTTCTGTGTCAGGAGTTCTGGACTCTGGGCGTGACCTCGCAAGCGCCTGGCTCAATGCCGCAAGCAATTCCACACTGGTAAAAGGCTTTGGCAGCAATCCCATCAGCCCTTTTATGCCCCCCTGCTCGATCAATCCAGTCATGCCGATGATAGGCAGCCTCGCATCCATGTGTCGTAGCGTTCGCACCAAATTCGGACCGTCCATGCCGGGCATCATCATGTCAGTGATAACAACTTTGACCTCAGTGCGGTACTGGTTAAAGAGCGCCAGAGCTTCAACCCCTTCACTGGCGGACAGCACCCGGTATCCGTACTTTTCCAATGTGTTCCGCATCACCATCTGCAGGACCTTCTCGTCGTCCACCACCAAAATCAACTCGCCCTTGCCTCGCGGCAGCAACATCTCAATATCAGACATGGCAGACACAGTTGCCTCAGGCTTAGCCAGAAGATAAAGCTCGATGGTTGTTCCCTTCCCCCACCGGCTGTTCACGCACGCGAAACCGTCGTGCCCATGCACGATTCCCAGCACCGTGGCCAGCCCTAAGCCCGTGCCTTTGCCAATTTCCTTGGTCGTGAAAAAGGGTTCGAATATTTTATCAATATTTTCGGGGGGGATGCCCGAACCAGTGTCGGTCACGCACAAGCACACATACTTGCCTGGCTCGGCGTTGGGTGTCATGGCGGCAAACGTTTCGTCGATGGTCGCATTCCTCGCTGCCAGGATCAGCTTGCCCCCATCGGGCATGGCGTCGCGGGCGTTAACGCACAGGTTCACGATCGCCTGGTGGATTTGTGTCGCATCACCCAATACCGGCCAGAGATCCTCGGCAAAGTTAACTGACAACTGAATGTTCCTGGGGAAAGTTTCGCGGATGAGCTTATCCATCTCTCTCATTAAATGACGCACCGGCAAAGGCACGCGCGCGCCGGGCTTGCCTCGAGCAAAGGTGAGGAGTTGCTTAATGATGTCTGCCCCACGCTTAGTACATTCTGTCACAGTGTCGATCATCTGGCGACTTTCGGCGTCGCCGACTGCCTCACTCAGAAGCGGCATGGTCATCAGAATCGGGCTCAGAATATTATTCAGGTCGTGAGCGATGCCGCCTGCCAGTGAGCCAATACTTTCCATGCGCTGAGCGCGCAGAAACTGGGATTCCAGTTTCTTTTTCTCAGTGATGTCCGTATTGATAGCCAATATTTCAGAGAGTTTGCCTTGGGCATCGCGCAATACTGTCCAGCGGCAGAAAATGACACACTCATTACCCGCCTTGCTGGTCTTGGTCAGCTCGCCGGACCAATGGCCTTGCTCCACCAGTTCAGCATGGGCTTCCATAAAAGCCGCTTGATCCACCCCACCCAACTCCGTGATTCTGCGGCCCAAAGCCTCCGTGCGTGACCATCCGTAGAGCCGCTCAGCGCCGGAATTCCAGAAAGTTATCATGTTGTCCAGTGTGCGCACGTAAATCGCCTCGTTAGCCGCATCAAGCAAGGCGGCTTGCTTGATTAACTCTTGTTCCGTCCGTCTACGCTCGCTAATGTCCGTGCCGATGCTCAGAATTTCGACCGGCTTTCCCTCGGCGTCGAACACCGTCTTGTTAGTCCAGGCAACCCAGACCCGGCGGCCATCCCGGAGAATGTTTTCATTGATGTTTTGCTCGAAGGCAGCGGGATTCTCGCAAATATGTTTCATGAGTGGGCGCAAGTCGCGGCCGGTGCTTTCGGTCTCCGGCACAATGGTGCCTACCACATTGCGATTGAGGATTTCGTCCTCCTCATAGCCGAAGAACCGTTGCCCGAATTCGTTCATAAATGAGATTTGGCCTTGAGGATTCCAGCGCAGGATGATGCTGTTGGCGTTTTCGACCAGTTCGCGATATTTGCGTTCGCTTGCCAACAACTTCTCCATCGCCCGCTTCTGCTCTGTTATATCACTAACAATGTGAACCGCGCCGATATAGTGACCGGTCGCATCCAGTATCGGGTCCACAGCTACTTCCATCCAGAGTTCCCCAAATTTAAATTCCATCGACTCACGGCGGCCGCTTTGACGTGCTCGGACAAATGGACATTCCGGGTGCGGGTCCGCAGTGCCATGTACGATGACCCAGCAATGTTGGCCGAGCATCTCAAAACAGGGGCGATGAAAGAATCGTTCCGCAGTCCTGTTTGATCGCAAGACTCGGTGGTCTTTGTCTAGAATCCAGATGGCATCGTTCGTCGCATCGAAAGTCGTTTGCCACTGCTGTGCTGTCCGTTCCACCTCTGCCTCTGCACGTCGACGCTCCGTCACGTCCAAAGCCATGCTGATTACTAACCGGCGACCGTCTGGCAACCGGCCCAGCGGCGCAGAGCTAAAATCCCAAATCCGAGTCGTTCCGTCTTTTATGCGGATGATATAATCTCCCTCATATTTACGATTATCCAAGGCGTAGAGCGCATCAATATCGGCGATAACCAGATCCTTACGTTCACCATAAGCGCGCTCGGTCCAGTCATTTATGGTCTGGAGTTCCTCCCTCGTGTAACCGGTGATCTCGCACCAAGAGTGGCTGACTTGGAGGATTTGACCATCCTCAGCGTGTAGCAGAATGGGGAATGGTGAATTCAATAATGCGCGACGGAAGCGATCCTCGCAAGCATGCAAAGATTCTTCCGAATGCTTGCGCTCGGTGATGTCCAGGGAGAAACCAATAAGGCCGACAATCTGGCCCGAAGCGTCCCGGTAAGGCAGCTTGTCGGTTTGCAGCCAGCGAATACCCTGGACGGTTTGCAGCGGCTCAATCAGCCCTCGCTTGGGTTGGCCGGTAGAGAAGACTTCCTCATCGTCACGCCGGTATTGTTCAGCATAGGGCGAACCGTATTCCTCAGCCGTTCTACTTTCAAGAACACCCTTTGGCTCTCCGATCAGTTTGGCCAGTGCACGGTTCACCCGGAGGATACGGTGTTGTCGGTCTTTGTAAAATATCAGCGCGGGAACAGCGTCAAAGATGAATTGCAGTTCGGTTCGCTGCCGTTCCAACTCCTCCTGCGCCTTCTTGCTATCGGAGATGTCAGTGATGAATCCTTCGAGGAACAGCAACCCGCCGTCTTCGCCAAAGATCCCGCAGCCCCGCTCCCACACCCACTTGATCTGGCCATCGGCGGCCTGGATTTGGTAGTTCAGCTCGAAAGGTTGAAAAATTGCAATGGCTGCCTGAACCGCGTCCCAAACACGTTGGCGATCAGACGCCACGATCAGTTCGCCATAGGCTGGATGTTGCTGCATCAAAGCATCCGGCGGCCAGCCGGTCAGGGTGGCGCAACCTTCGCTGACAAATTCCATGGGCCAGTCCGGAAGGTTACGGCAGCGGTATACCATGCCGGGCAAGTGTGGCATGAGCGTGGATAACTGGCGTTCGCTTTCATGCAACGCCGCCAGCGCCGTTTCGGCGCTCGTCTTGGCCTTGACGGCGTCCTCCATGAGGTTCAGCGCGGCGAAGTGGAACTGGCGGAGCGATTGATTGCTCGCCTCCAGTTCGGTGCTCTTTTTGCGCAGCGCGCGGCTGAGACGCACGATGCGAACATAGGCTTCTACCCGAACAGCCAGCTCACAATTGACGATGGGGCGCACGAGATATCCATCGGCACCCGCCTGCAGGCCGGAAAGCTGTTCCTCGCTGCGGGTGTAAGTGCCGGAGATGAGGATCACAAAGATGTCCGCCAATGTCGGATCACTCTTAATCTGGCGGCAGAGTTCCATCCCATCCGTATCAGGCAAGTCGCGATCCAACAGCACCAGGTCCGGTCGGCTGGAGTTAAGGGATGCCAAAGCCCCCGAGCCGGACAGGACTATGACCGTGGTGTACCCCGCTTGTTCGAGCACGCGGCTGGTTCCACGCGCGATGTCGAAGTCATCGTCCACCACCAGGATTCGAATGTCGAGGGTGTTCACTGGGTTTAGAGGTTAGGGATGATTCGGTTCGCATTCACGCCGCGGGGGGGCCGGGCTTGCTGGCGCGGCTCATAGCGTAATGCTCCCCTTGCCGCTTTGCCTAACGTGAACGGGCGGACGCACAACTCACACCCCTGCAAAAACATCAACATGCGGGAAGCGGCAAGCCTAGTTCTTATTAAATCGCCCATCGCTCCGATTGTATTCTCCATCGCGGACAGTGTGAAGCGCAATAATTCAACCGAGCAAGCGGAGCTTACTGAGCAATTGGCTGAAATCTTCTGGATTTATCCAGAAGCCGGGTGAAAACCCGAATCCTGGCACCAACTATGGTGCTCCTTCCATTGGAAGGGCCGTTACTCCCTGTCCCTGCCCTATTTCTTAAGAATTCTCCTTTTGGTAAAATCCTGGAAGGGATTTTCAAATGCAGTATATTGAAAACGGAAGCAATATAGACCTTATTTCTGCCTTAACCGGAAAGATCGTTGCCGAAGCACTGATCAATAAATTCGGGTGCCTCACAAACCTCGCTCAGGCCTCATTTGATGAGTTGTGTCAGGTAAAAGGAATCGGCAAATCCAAGGCTGCAGCAATCAAATCTGCCTTTCTCCTGGCTCAGCGGCTAAGCAAAGAAACCTATCCCGATTCTCCCCTACTTGATACCCCGGACCGTGTTGCCGATCTCCTTCGCGAAGAAAACCGACTTTACACCGTTGAAAACTTCCAAGTCGTTATTCTAAATACCCGACGTCGATTAATCGGGGTTCAGAACATCTGCCAAGGAACTTTGGATACCATACACACCCATCCTCGTGAAATTTTTATCGCCGCCATTTCTCGCCGCGCATCGGCGCTAATTTTGGTACATAACCACCCATCGGGAGACCCATCCCCATCGGAAGCAGATATTAAGATTACCAGAGATTTGATTCGTGCCGGCCAGTTTCTCAAAATAGAAGTCCTTGACCACGTTATTTTGGGAAAAAGAACCGACGAACGACCCCGCGATTTTGTGTCGCTCCGGGATCTTGGTTATTTCTATCCCCCTTGATGAGGCCACAGCCCATGATGAAGAAGGAATACTCAACGCAAGACGTTCTCCAACAGGCAATTTCTCTCCTGGAAAGGATCTACGACGGGAATCCCCCACCCGGCCAGTTATCATTCTTTCCGCCCTCTCACGCCAAATTGGCTTTAAGGCTCGTTTTGCGTTCTGTCATCACCAAACAAAATCCAACCGCCCTAATCACCGAATCTTTTTATTGCGATCAAGCAGCCATGCACATGATATTGATGCGCAGCCATATAGACGCTCAGGAGGTTATAGATAAAAAAATAGACTCGTGGGGTTTTGACCGCATGACCCAGGCGGCTTATGAGCTTGCCCATTCCCCCCTCTTCTTTCTCGCTACCGAAGCAACTATCATGCAGCACACCACACAGAGAATCCTTCACCTCATAGAAAACTGCGGCCTTCAAACCGTCGTAGCCGAAATCGGTTCCCCCTGGAAAAGCATTCAATGGGAGGAAAACCTTAAGTTCATATCTGAGATGACCCAGGTTAGTGTGCATTTATTCTTTCCCCCATACTAAAGATTAGCATTTTTAGCATGGTTGACTAAGAAATAGCCAACGCGGCGGACGTCCTGCGGACTTTTGCCGAGCTATTTCCTCCAAAACAGCGCAAGCTCGCAGCTCTCTTTTCTCGGTTTTTGTCTCAAAGGATGAGGAGAT
>Ga0172375_10011100_pt1 | contig 11535 bp, 9 predicted proteins | sample LakKiv1m_FD_114537 | JGI IMG/M metagenome (GOLD analysis project Ga0172375, IMG submission 114537) | Freshwater microbial communities from Kabuno Bay, South-Kivu, Congo - kab_092012_11.1m | ecosystem: Environmental > Aquatic > Freshwater > Lake | place: Democratic Republic of the Congo... | reverse complement strand
GCCAGCGCACCATCAATGCCGCGGACGGAGGGCTCTACCTCGGCACCGGGCTCCTGGCCGTGGGGGCCGCCTCGGTCGCCTCGTTCCGCCGCCGCGACGTCGCCTGAGCACCGCTCCGGACGACGTCGCCGTCACCGTCGCGGGCACGCTCGCAGGCACCCCGCCTCGCACCCCTCACCGATGTCCGGTGACCTGGCCCACCGGCGTACAGTCGAGCGCGTGGCACAGGCACCGGCACCCGACGGCAGGAAGCTCCTCCGACTGGAGGTCCGCAACGCGGAGACCCCGATCGAGCGCAAGCCGGAGTGGATCAAGACCCGCGCGAAGATGGGCCCGGCCTACAAGGAGCTCCAGGGCCTGGTGAAGTCCGAGGGCCTGCACACGGTGTGCCAGGAGGCCGGCTGCCCCAACATCTTCGAGTGCTGGGAGGACCGCGAGGCGACCTTCCTCATCGGCGGCGACCAGTGCACGCGGCGCTGCGACTTCTGCCAGATCGACACCGGCAAGCCCGAGCCGCTGGACCGTGACGAGCCGCGCCGGGTCGCGGAGTCCGTGCGCACCATGGGGCTGCGCTACGCCACCATCACCGGCGTCGCGCGCGACGACCTCGAGGACGGCGGCGCCTGGCTGTACGCCGAGACGGTGCGCGCCATCCACGAGCTGAACCCCGAGACCGGCGTCGAGAACCTCATCCCCGACTTCAACGGCGTCCCCGAGCTGCTCGCCGAGGTCTTCGAGTCGCGTCCCGAGGTGCTGGCGCACAACGTCGAGACCGTGCCGCGGATCTTCAAGCGGATCCGCCCGGCCTTCCGCTACGAGCGCTCGCTCGACGTGATCACCCAGGCCCGCGACTTCGGTCTGGTGACCAAGTCCAACCTCATCCTCGGCATGGGCGAGACCCGCGAGGAGGTCAGCCAGGCGCTGCTCGACCTGCACGCCGCCGGCTGCGAGCTCATCACCATCACGCAGTACCTCCGCCCCTCGTTGCGCCACCACCCCGTGGAGCGCTGGGTCAAGCCCGAGGAGTTCGTCGAGCTCGCGGCCGAGGCCGAGGAGATCGGCTTCTCCGGCGTTATGTCCGGACCCCTGGTGCGTTCGTCCTACCGTGCCGGTCGGTTGTACCGTCAGGCGATGGACGCCCGCCAGGGCGCCACCGTCTGACCCGTCCGCCCACCGGGCGTCCGCCCCGGACCGCCAGAGAAGAACGAGGCACGCACCGCCGATGGCACGCAGCGAGAAGTCCGCCCGCACCCCGAAGGCTCCGAAGGCCGGGAAGGGTGAGCAGTCCGCTCCCCCGGCTCCCGGCTCGATGAACCGGCGCCAGCAGCTGGTCGAGACCTACCGGATCACCAAGCGCAGCGACAAGCGCATCGGGCTGGTCCTCCTGGCGGCCTTCCTGGTGGCGGGCCTGGCCGGCTTCGGGCTTTTCTGGATCCTGCCCGGCAGCGGCGTCCTGGAGTGGATCCTCGCGGTCGTCGGCGGCACGCTCTTCGGCACCCTCGCGGTGCTCATCGTCTTCAGCCGGCGCGCCCAGAAGGCGGCGTACTCCCAGATGGAGGGCCAGCCCGGCGCCGCGGCCGCCGCCCTCAACATGCTGCGTCGCGGCTGGAAGGTCGACCCCGCGGTCGGCTTCACCAAGCAGCAGGACGTCGTGCACCGCGTGGTCGGCCCCCCGGGCATCGTGCTCGTCGGCGAGGGCCAGCCCAGCCGGGTCCGCTCGCTGCTGGCCGCCGAGCGCCGCAAGCACGAGCGGGTCGCCTCGGAGATCACCATCCACGAGGTCGTCTGCGGCCGCGGCGAGGGCGAGGTCCCGCTGCCCAAGCTGATGCGCCACATCCAGAAGATGAAGCGCACCCTGCGCCCCGCGGACATGACCGACGTGCTCAACCGGATCAAGGCGCTCGACGCCACCCGCTCGGCCGTCCCGCTGCCCAAGGGCCCGGTGCCGACCAGCATGAAGGGCCTGCGCTCGCAGATGCGCGGACGCTGACCCCTCCGGCTGCTCTGGCTCAGCTCGCGCCGGTCATGGCTCCCATGTCGGTGACCTGACCGGCCGGCGGGGCCTCGATGTCGACCTCGGTGCCCCAGTTCTCGAAGCGCATGACCACCTCGCCGGCCGCGGCGCCCATGTCGACGACCATCTGGGCGAAGCGGCCCTCGTCGTCGAACCACAGGTCGTAGGTGATCTCCTCGGGCAGGGCGCCCGCAGCGGCCGGGTCGAGCTCCATCTGCTCGAACATCGCCTCGGAGTCCACGACCGCGGTGTAGCGGTCCAGGTCCTCGCCCTCGACGTCCTCCTCACCGACGTACGTCGCGGAGACCAGTCCCGCCTCGATGATCTCGGTCTGCGCGCGGGGGTCGAGCTGGTTGGTGAAGGTGTCGCCCATCGGGTTGGCGGGGTCGTCGAGGTCGAGCTTGATGAACCGGTCGTCCATCTGGGCGACCCGCATGTAGATCACGTTGTCGACCATGATCATCGTCATCTCGCCCATGCCGCCCATGCCGCTCATCTCCATCCGCATCGACGGCGGCTGGGTGCGGTAGTCGGCCTGGCCGACGGACTCGATCTCCTGGCCGCCGGCGGTCATCTCCATGGTGATGTCGGCGGTGGTGGCCGCCTCGAACGCGGCGACCATCAGGTCGGTGAAGTCCTCGGCGCTGATCTCCTCGCCCGCCTCGAGCGAGACCTCCTCGGTGTCGCCGTCGTCCTCGGCGTCGGCCTCCTCCTGGGCGTCCGCGCTGGAGCCGGAGCCGGCGGGAGCGGCGTCCTCGGCGGCGTCGTCACCTCCGCACGCAGTGAGGGCGGCCAGGCCGAGAGGGACGGTGAGGGCGATCGTGGCGAGACGGGTGCGCATGGCCTCGAGCGTATGCCCTCGGCCGACGGACCGGCAGGCGCCTCAGCGGACCGGCCTCACGGACCGGGGCGGTCCGGCGTCTACCGGACGGGCGCGGTCCGTCCGAGCGCGGTCTGCAGGGTCACGCACACGGTGCCGGTGGCCATGTCGTGCAGACCGCGCCCGTCGGGACGGAAGACCAGCGGCGGGATGACCAGGCCGACGAGCAGCTGGCGACCGAAGGCCGGCAGCAGGTCGACGGGGCGGGGGTCACCGTTGGCGCGGACGACCCGCAACCGGGTCGCGACCTGGCCGAACGAGCCGCCGACGGTCGCGGTCAGCAGGGCCGACTCCACGACGAAGATCCCCAGCACGACGAAGTTGGTCCAGTCACCGTCCAGCCACACGTCGCTGCCGACGAAGAAGATGAGGATCAGCGTGCACGCGAACCAGTCGACGGCCAGGGCGAGCATGCGGCGCGGCCAGCTGGCGGCCTCGAAGGCGACGGGTGCGGTCACGGGCCCAGCCTAGGCGGGGACCGGGAAGGGACCGGCGCACAGGGGCGGCGACCCGGACAGGCTGTTACATCCCGGAAACACTTCCGATACGGTCGAGAAACCCCCGCCCTCCTAGGGTGAGGGCACACGTCTGCGGCAACGGTGCCGAGGGCTGTCCACTCTTCACAGATCGGCCGGCTGCCCCGTCTGGGAGCGCGCCACAGGAGGACGAATGTTCCAGAGCTTCGACGAGCTCCTCAAGTACGTGAAGGACGAGGGTGTCGAGATGATCGACATCCGCTTCTGCGACCTTCCCGGCATCATGCAGCACTTCACCGTCCCGGTCTCCTCGTTCGACGAGTCGGTGGCCACGGACGGGCTGGCCTTCGACGGGTCCTCGATCCGCGGCTTCCAGGCGATCAACGAGTCCGACATGTCGCTGTTCCCGGACCCGACCACCGCCTACATCGACCCCTTCCGGACGTCGAAGACGCTGGCGGTCAACTTCTTCATCCACGACCCGATCTCGGGCGAGGCCTACTCGCGCGACCCGCGCAACATCGCGCGAAAGGCGCTGGCCTACCTCTCGACCACCGGCATCGCCGACACCGCGTTCTTCGCCCCGGAGGCGGAGTTCTACATCTTCGACTCGGTGCGCTACTCCACCGGCCCCAACGAGGGCTACTTCCACATCGACTCCGAGGAGGGGTGGTGGAACTCCGGCAAGGAGGGTGACAACCGCGGCTACAAGACCCGCTTCAAGGGTGGCTACTTCCCCGTCGCGCCGTACGACCACTACGGCGACCTGCGCGACGACATGGTCAAGAACCTCGAGGCGTCCGGCCTGCTCGTCGAGCGTGCCCACCACGAGGTCGGCACGGCCGGTCAGGCGGAGATCAACTACCGCTTCGACACGCTGCTCAAGGCCGCCGACGACGTGATGAAGTTCAAGTACATCATCAAGAACACCGCGTGGCACGCCAACAAGTCGGTCACCTTCATGCCGAAGCCGATCTTCGGTGACAACGGCTCGGGCATGCACGTGCACCAGTCGCTGTGGAAGGACGGGGAGCCCCTGTTCTACTCCGAGACCGGGTACGGCGGCCTCTCGGACACCGCCCGCTGGTACATCGGCGGCATCCTCAAGCACGCGCCGTCGCTGCTGGCCTTCACCAACCCCTCGGTGAACTCCTACCACCGCCTGGTCCCGGGTTACGAGGCGCCGATCTCGCTGGTGTACTCCTCGCGCAACCGCTCGGCCTCGGTCCGCATCCCGATCACGGGTGCCAACCCCAAGGCCAAGCGCGTCGAGGCGCGGTTCCCCGACCCCTCGGCGAACCCCTACCTCGCGTTCTCCGCGCTGATGCTCGCCGGTGTCGACGGCATCAAGAACAAGATCGAGCCGCCCGCGCCGATCGACAAGGACATCTACGAGCTCCCGCCGGACGAGATGGCCGAGATCGCCCAGGTCCCCACCAGCCTGGGGGCCGTCCTCGACGCGCTCGAGGCCGACCACGACTACCTGACCGTGGGCAACGTCTTCACCCCGGACCTCATCGAGACCTGGATCGACTACAAGCGCCAGAACGAGATCGCGCCCGTGCAGCTGCGTCCGCACCCGCACGAGTTCGAGCTGTACTACGACATCTGAGCCCCACGTCGTACGACGGCCCGCCACCCTTCCCGGGGTGGCGGGCCGTCGCCGTTCCCGGCCCCGAGCAGTCGGCACCGCTCCGTGACCCGGGGGTGCACCCGGTCGTTGACGCCCACGAGCCAGTGCTGCCCGCGGGCACGGACGAGGAGAGGTGGGCGACCGTGCGAGCCCGTGACCTGGCGGCCCCCGCCGCGACCACCCTGGCGCTCGCCGCGCTGGCCCTGACCCCGCTCACCGGCAGCGCGGGCGCCGTCCCCGTCGCCACGGGCACCAGCACCGTCGAGGCGGTTGCCCGGGCAGCCACCACGGCTCCCGCGCTGCCGCGCGCCGCGAAGGGATGTGGCGCCGCGGGCCGCAAGGACCCCGAGGAACCGGCGTGCAACCGGTTCCTCGCCGACTCCCCCTGGTCGGGCAACCACCGCAGCTCCTACGCGCAGGCCTCCTCCCCGCTGCCGGGCCTCACCGGTCCCGCGGATCTGGTCGACGTCGACCACGACGGCTTCGCCTCCGCGCCGGTGGTCCTGTCCTTCTCCCCGCGCTACCCCGACGGCGGCCACGTCGTGTGGGCCTCGACGGTCGGGCCGAGCGCCGAGGTGCTCAAGATCGACCCCCGCACGATGACGGTCGTCGACAAGTACATCCCCCTGCTCCAGGAGGGCTCCGGAGTCGGCTCGGCCACCGTGTCGGGCGCCTACAACGTCGTCGACGCCGAGAACCGGCTGCACGTGGGCCAGTCGACCGCCCTGGAGGTCTACGGCGACGCCGTACGCGGCGAGCGGCTCTCCAGCATCGCCCTGCTGCGCCGCTTCGAGCTGCCCGCGTCCGCGCTGTGCGGGGAGGACTCGCTGGTCGGGATCACCATGACCTACGACGGACGGATCGCCTTCGCCACCGAGAACGGCGTGGTCGGCGTCGTCCCGCGCCAGCCGGCGCGGATGACCGGGGAGAACCTGCGGACCTTCTCGATCAACGGCGAGGACTGCGCCGGTGGTCCCGGCGGGACCGTGGAGACCGTCTCCAACTCGATCGCCGCCGACGAGCGCGGCGGCGTCTACGTCGTGACCAGCGACGCGATGTACCGCATCGACCTGCGCGGCGACCGGCCCGTGCAGCGCTGGCGCGCGTCGTACGCCGGGGCAGGCGGCTCCGGCGGTGGCCGGCTCGGGGTGGGGTCCGGCTCCACGCCGACCCTCATGGGCACCGCGCCTGGCGACGACCGGTTCGTCGTGATCACCGACGGCCAGGAGCTGATGCACCTCGTGCTGATGTGGCGCGACCGGATCCCGCGGGGCTGGGAGCCTGTCCGAGAGGGGGCCGACCCGCGCATCGCGTGCGAGATCCCCGTGACGTTCGGCGACCCCGACGCCACGCGCTCGCTGTCGGAGCAGTCGGTGCTCGTGCGCGGCCACAGCGCGGTCGTGGTCAACAACCTCATGCAGCTCGACCCGGTGCTCGGCCAGCTGCCTCCCCAGGCCGCCCCGCTCTCGCAGCTGCTCTCCGGGCTGCCGGGCAACGAGCCGCGCGGCGTGCAGCGCTTCGACTGGGACCCGCGGACGCGCACCTGCGACGTGGCGTGGACCAACCCCGACGTCGCCATCCCCAACGGCATCCCGACGATGAGCTCGGCCAGCGACCTCTTCTACGGGATCGGGTCGCGCGACGGGATCTGGACCCTCGAGGCGCTGGACTGGCAGACCGGCCGGCTCGAGCTGACGGTCCCCACCACCGCGTTCCCGACGAGCAACAGCTTCTACGCCGCGACCACGCTGGGCCCCGGCGGCTCGGTGTGGACCGGCACCTTCGGCGGGGTCACCCGGTTCAGCCCGTGCGACCCCGAGCGCCGCACCGACTGCGGCCGACGCCTCGACCCGGTCGAGGCGTCGGTCGGCACGCTGCCCGGGGAGCTGGACGACCTCCTGCAGGACACCATCGGCCTGCCGGACGACGGGGGCTGAGCCGCCTCGCCGGACCGGATCAGTCCGAGGAGCCCGAGACCAGGCTGACCGCCAGCAGCAGGTCGATGAGCTCCTCGACCCGGCGCACGTCGCAGCCGGTCCGCTCGGCGATCCGCTCCAGGCGGTAGTAGACGGTGTTGGCGTGCACGTAGAGCGCCATGGCGGCCAGCTTGGCGTTGAGGTCGCAGGCGACGTACTGGCGCAGGGTCTCCACGAAGGTGCCGCCCGAGGCGAGGTCCTCCTGGACGAAGGCGCGCACCTCGGGACGGACCAGCCGTCGGGCGGTGCGGTCGTGGGTCTGCACGAGGTAGTCCAGGGTCGACATCGTCGACAGCGACTGGACCCCGGCCCGGCCGCGCAGGGACCGACGTGCCAGCCGCGCCTCCTCGTAGGCCTCGGGGACGTCGAGGAAGCCCTGGCGTACCGAGCTGACGCCGACACTGGGGAAGACCCCGCGGCCCGACAGCGAGGCGACACCCGCGCGGATGCGGGCCAGGGTCCGCTCCTCTCCGCTCGGGTCGACGGGCATGACGGCCACGACCTCGTCGTGGCGCGCCACGACCAGGCCGCGCCCGGGGTTTTTGAGGGCGCTGCGCAGCATCGCCTGGCTGGCGCGGTCGGCGGACTGCTCGGCGTTGACGGTGAAGGAGCCGGCCACCACGACCAGCGGACTGTCCTCGGATATGCCGACGTCGGCCAGCATCTGCACGCGCGGCTGGACGGTGGGCGGTCGGCCCTCGAGCAGGTCGTCGAGCAGGTCACGAGCGAGGCGGGCGGAGTCGGCGAGCTGGAACTGCTGCGCCTCGAGGTAGGCCTCGGCCGCCGCCGTGCTGCCGACCTCGATGGTGCGCATGACCTGCCCGACGATCGTCAGCGCCGCGTCCTTGGTCTCCGGGTGGTGGGCGACGCCGTCGAGAATGCCGTCCCAGAGCTCGATCTGCCCGATCCGGAAGGCCTTCATGAAGTCCGGAAGGGCCACGCCCAGGTCGACCCGGCGCATCGCGTGCCGCCCGGTCCAAGGGAAGTCGCCCCGGGTCGGGTCGCGCCGGTCCTCGACGCTGCTGAGGAAGGCGCCGAAGACCTGGCGGCAGTGGGACTGCACCTCCGAGCGCAGGGTGCGGTCCTCGAAGGAGGAGTAGACCTCCACCTGGTCCCAGATCGCGACGGTCGCCCCCTCGGAGATCTCGTCGACACGGCCGCGCACCCAGCCTGCGAGGAGGTCGGCGCCCTCCGCGGTGTCCAGGCGCCTGCGTGCGCGTGGCACCGCGGAGGCGATGTCGTCGCCTCCGAGCCCGCGCTCGACCGTCTCTCGTCGGTTCGCTGTGCTGGTCTCCGTCACTGTCCTGCCCGTCCTGCTCGGTGCCCCGGTCCCCGGCTGGTCCCGCTAGTCTCCCCCGGTGACCCCCGTCACACCAGCAACTGTCCACGGACCGCGAGCCACACGAGACCACCCGTCCGGTGGGTGGCCGGCTGGGGTCGTGACCGGGTCCCACACAAGTCTGTGGAACCGCACAAAGACGCCGCAGGCGCACAGCGGCACGATGAGGCGCACGTCACAGCCGACGTGCTCACCCCCACATCTCCGCAGTGCCCCACCCGGGCCCCACACCGGGTCGCACCTCCGTGCGCCCCCTTGACGACAGGAGCGCATGTGCTGAGCGCGCGCAACCTCGAGGTGGTCTACGACGACGTCGTGCTCGCCCTGCGAGGCGTCAGCCTCGAGGTCCCCGACGGCCGGATCGTGGCCCTGCTCGGCGCCAACGGCGCCGGCAAGACCTCGCTGCTGCGGGCCCTGACCGGCCTGCTCGACGTACACGAGGGCGAGATCACGAAGGGCTCGGTGAGCCTGGACGGCGAGGACCTGCGGCGTACGCCGCCCGAAGCCGTGGTCCGCAAGGGCGTGCGCCAGGTGCTGGAGGGTCGACGGGTCTTCGTCGAGCTCAGCATCGAGGAGAACCTCAAGGTCGGTGCGCACACCGCTCGCGCCACGATGGCCGAGAACCTGGAGCGGGTCTACTCCCTCTTCCCGGTCCTCTCGGACCGCCGCAGCCTCACCGCGGGCTACCTCTCCGGCGGTGAGCAGCAGATGCTCGCCATGGGACGCGCGATGATGTCGAACCCCCGCTACCTGCTCCTCGACGAGCCGTCCCTGGGTCTCGCACCGCTGATGGTCGAGGCGATCCGGGACGTGATCGTCGAGATCAACAGCACCGGGACCGGTGTGCTGCTCGTCGAGCAGAACGCCTCGATGGCCCTGTCCATCGCCCACCACGGCTACGTCATGGAGACCGGACGCGTCGTCCTGGACAAGCCCGCCGCCGAGCTCCTCGCCGACGACGACGTCCGCGAGTTCTACCTCGGCCTCCACCCCGGCGAGGACGGCTCGGGCCGCAAGTCCTTCCGGGACGCTAAGCACTACCGCAGGAAGAAGAGGTGGTCGGCATGAGCGCCGCCAGCCCGGTCGTCCAGCTGGACGACGTGCACCTGTCCTTCAAGGGCGTGAAGGCCGTCAACGGGGTCAGCCTGCACGTCCAGCCGGGCGAGCTGTTCGCCATCATCGGCCCGAACGGCGCGGGCAAGACCTCGCTGTTCAACGTGATCTCCGGGGTCTACCGGCCCCAGGAGGGCCGCGTCCGCTTCATGGGCGAGGACGTCCTGGGCAAGAAGCCCAGCGACATCGCCCGCCGCGGCGTCGCCCGGACCTTCCAGAACATCGCGCTCTTCGAGCACCTCACCGTCACCGACAACCTCATGCTCGGGCGGCACCAGCACATCGAGTACGGCTGGCTCTCGGCCTTCGGCTGGTGGGGGAAGGCCAAGACCGAGGAGGTCCAGCACCGCAAGGTCTGCGAGGAGATCGTGGACTTCCTGGAGCTGGAGGCCTGGCGCGGCATGCCCGTGGGCCTGCTGCCCTACGGCGTGCAGAAGCGGGTCGAGCTCGGTCGTGCCCTCGCGATGCAGCCCAAGCTGCTGCTGCTCGACGAGCCGGTCGCCGGCATGAACCTCGAGGAGACCGAGGACATGGCGCGCTTCGTCCTCGACATCCGCGACGAGCTCGACGTGCCGATCATCATGGTCGAGCACGACATGGGCCTGGTCATGGACCTCGCCGACCGGATCCTCGTCGTCGACTTCGGGACCCCGATCACCACGGGCACCCCCGACGAGGTCCAGCGCCACCCCGACGTCATCCGCGCCTACCTCGGACAGGAGCTCTCGTCGTGACGACCACCGCCGAACGCACCACGGGTCCGACCGGCCGCACCGGCACGACCACGCCGGTCACCCGGATCCGCGACCACGCCCGCAACCGCGCCGACGCCGTCGCGCTGCGCGACAAGCACCTCGGTGTGTGGCGGGAGTGGACCTGGGCGCAGTACTGGGAGCACGTGCAGCTCGCCGGCCACGCCCTGCTCGCCCTGGGCCTCGAGCCCGGCGACCGGGTCGCGATCCACTCCGAGAACCGGCCCGAGTGGCTGGTCGCGGACATGGGGGCGATGGCCGTGCGCGCCGCCTCGGTCGGCGTCTACCCGACCAACCCGGCCGCCGAGGTCGCCTACCTCCTCGAGGACTCCGGGGCCCGGGTGCTCATCGCCGAGGACCAGGAGCAGGTCGACAAGGCCCTCGAGGTCATCGACCGGGCGCCGCACCTGGAGAGGATCGTCTACATCGAGCCGCGCGGCATCCGCGGGCGCTACACCCACGAGAAGCTGATGTCGTGGGAGGAGTTCCTCGCCCTCGGCGAGCGGCACCGCTCGTCGCACAAGGGCGCGGTCGAGGCGATGGCCCAGGCCGCGGAGCCCGACGACCTCGCGACCCTGATCTACACCTCCGGCACCACCGGTCCGCCCAAGGGCGGGATGCTGACGGTCCGCAACGTTGAGTTCGCGATCAAGATCCTCGCCGAGGAGGGTGCCTTCACGGACCCGCCGCCAGGACCCGACGACCTGCTGCTGTCCTACCTGCCGCTCTCGCACGTGGCCGAGCGGATCTTCACGACCTGGTTCAACGCCGCGGCCGCGACCCAGGTCAACTTCGCCGAGTCCATCGAGACCGTCCCCCAGAACCTGCGCGAGGTCCAACCGACCGTGCTCTTCGGCGTCCCCCGCATCTGGGAGAAGCTGATGGCCGGCGTCGAGATCCGGATCGCCGCCGCGAGCCGGCTCAAGCGCGCCAACGCTCAGTTCTGGCTCAAGGTCGCTGCGGGCATCGGCGACGAGCTGGTACGCACCGGCGGCAAGCACACCGCAGCCACCCGGTTGAAGTACGCCGTCGGCTGGGTCTTCTGCTACCGGGCCCTGCGGGAGCGGCTGGGCATGCGCCGGGTGCGGTACGCCGCCTCGGGTGCCGCGCCGATCGCCCCCGAGGTGCTGAAGTTCTTCATGGGCCTCGGGGTGCCGATGCACGAGGTCTACGGCATGACCGAGAACACCGCGGTGGCCACCGCCAACCGCCCGGGCCGGGTCCGGCTCGGCACGGTCGGCGAGGCCCACCCCGGTGTCGAGGTGAAGGTCGACGAGACCACCGGCGAGATCCTCACCCGTCACCCCGGCGTCTTCGCGGGCTACTGGCGCAAGCCGGAGGCCACGGCCGCG
>Ga0172375_10011099_pt1 | contig 11537 bp, 11 predicted proteins | sample LakKiv1m_FD_114537 | JGI IMG/M metagenome (GOLD analysis project Ga0172375, IMG submission 114537) | Freshwater microbial communities from Kabuno Bay, South-Kivu, Congo - kab_092012_11.1m | ecosystem: Environmental > Aquatic > Freshwater > Lake | place: Democratic Republic of the Congo... | reverse complement strand
TGAACTCTGCTATAAGAATAATGAAGGAAGCGGAAGCGCATGCAGTGAAGTTAGAAGGAGGAAGAGAAGTAAAAGAATCGATAGAAAGGATTTTATCTGCCGGAATTCCGGTAATGGGACATTTGGGATTAACACCACAATCCATTTATAAATTTGGAACCTACATCGTTCGTGCTAAAGAAGAAGAAGAAGCGAAGCGGCTGATTGAAGACGCTCATATACTTGAACAGTCAGGATGCTTTGCAATTGTGCTGGAGAAAATTCCTTACAAACTTGCTGCGCAGGTGGCATCTGAATTAACCATTCCCATTATAGGTATTGGTGCCGGAAATGGTGTGGACGGACAGGTATTGGTTTTACATGATATGCTTGGAATTAACAACGAATTCAGTCCGCGTTTTTTGCGCAGGTATGCTAATCTATATGAAGTAATAACTACTGCTGTTCAGAATTATGTGAAAGATGTGAAGGCAAAAGATTTTCCTAACGATAGTGAGCAGTACTAACCCCCATCCCAACCCTTCCCCCGCAAGGGGAAGGGCTTTGCAAACGCACAAGCAGCCGGAGGGCAAGCGCGATGGCAATTCTCCCCCTGTGGGGGAGTTAGAGGGGGTGGTTGATGTTCTTTTTGAAGACAATCACATCATCGCAATCAATAAAAAACCTTCACAGATTGTGCAGGGCGATAAGACAGGCGATAAACCGCTCAGCGATTTTGTAAAAGATTACATCAAAGAAAAATATAATAAACCCGGTGATGTTTTTCTCGGTGTTCCTCATCGTCTTGACCGCCCGGTTAGCGGAGTTGTGCTGTTTGCACGCACATCAAAAGCGCTGGCACGCATTAATGAAATGCTGCGTGATAAGACAATAAAAAAGACCTATTGGGCTGTAGTGAAAAACCGTCCGCAAAAAGAAAGCACAACATTGGTTCATTACCTGAAAAAGAATGAAGAGAAAAATATTTCACGCGTTTACGAAAAAGAAGTTCCGGGTTCCTTGCGTGCAGAATTAGATTACAAAATCCTTTGCTCTTCCGACAAATATCATTTGCTGGAAATAAACCTGAAAACAGGCAGGCATCACCAGATACGCGCACAGCTTGCTGCTATCGGCTGCCCTATTAAAGGAGATTTGAAATACGGCTTTCCGCGCAGCAATGAAAATGCAAGCATTCATCTTCACTCACGCAAAACAGAATTCATTCACCCGGTTTCAAAAGCGGAAATTGTAATTATTGCGCCTCCGCCAAAAGATGTACTGTGGGATTGGTTTGTAAAGAGGCTTGTCTAATGAAACCTTAAAGGTAGCTTCGGGAAAGGGATATTCTCTATTTACTGCTTCTTCCCTTTATAGCTGCATCCGTTAGGAACATGGTTTGCTGAAATTGAAAACGCAATACTATCTGTTGAAAAGAATTTACCCTGATTTTGTGTGCCCGGCTGATATGAATACATTTTACCGTTTTTCAGTTTTACCGGGTGTGCAATTCCATGAATAGAAATATTAAGAATTGAATCCGCTATGTTTTTTGTAACTGAAATAGTGATGGTATCATTATAATAGTTAATTGAGCTATAGTTGGAGTTCAGGGATTGACATTTGCTGCTGCAAAAATAAGTACCCACATACGTATCACGGTAATCAGTTGGAGGAATAATAAATGCTGTGCAAATAACAAAGCCGATACAAATAAGAAATATGATGTTTTTCATTTTAAGTTTTATAATAATTATTGTACAATAAATTTGCCCGTAGCAATTACTTCTGTTTTCGAAGTGATCTGATAATAATAAACACCCTCCGCCAAATCACCTTTTTCTATTATAGCCTGCTTGCCACTGAAAGTTGTGTTTCTTTCTTCTTTACCATGTATGTTATAAACTGTTAAAGTTGCACTATTAACTTCTTTGTTAAGAACTATGTTAGTGTAATTTGTAAATGGATTAGGGAAAAAGTTTGCTTTATTTTCATCATTATTTACCCCAACGCCTACGCCCAATGGATTCCACCTTGCTATATGATTTGCTGCAATGCCGCCTGCATGGGTAAATAAACCTCCGGCATATAGCACCGAATCATAATCGCATAACGAATAAACGGTAGAATCTACTCCACCACCAACTTCGGACCAATTTAATCCATCCCATTTGGCAATGTAATTTGCAGGATTTCCGTCTACTGTTGAAAAAGAGCCACCAGCATAAAGTTCGTTGTTGAAAACATAAAATGCCCTGACACGGGCATCCATTCCATCCCCTACTGATGACCAGTTTATCCCATCCCATTTTGCAATATAGTTTGCCGGACTTCCACCGGCAGTTGCAAATGCTCCTCCGGCATAAAGTTCATTATTATAAACACATAATGAAAGAACATTATTATCCATGCCTGTACCTACAGCAGACCAAGTTGTTCCGTTCCATTTGGCAATGTGATTGGCAGAATTTCCGCCTGCTAAAGTAAATACCCCTCCTGCATATAAATAACCATTATAAACAGCTAACGAATAAATATATCCATCGCTATTCATCCCTCCACCAACTGTTGACCATGAAGTTCCATTCCATTTTGCAATATAAGTAGCAGTAGAACCTTCTACACCATAAAATTGCCCTCCGACATATAGCTCCCCATTATAAACAGCTAAAGCCTCTACTCTACCATTCGTTCCAGAATTTCCAACCCCTGACCAAGTAGTTCCATTCCATTTTGCAATATTCAATGTAGGGAAACCACTTGGGTTATAGAATCCTCCAGCTACATAAAGTTCTCCGCTATAAACAGCTAAAGCATCAACAATGCCGCCATTTGTACCCAGTCCTGAACCCAGGGCAGACCAGGAGGTACCATTCCATTTTGCTATAAGATTTGCAGCATTGCTCCCTGCTATGTAAAATTGCCCGCCTGCATAAAGTTCTTGATTGTAAACAGCAATTGAGTAAACTCCGCCACTAATCCCACTGTCAACTGAATCCCATACCTGTGCTTTTGTTGTATTAATGAAAAAAAATAATATCAAGTATATATATGTCCTTCTCATCTTAAATATTTTATTCAGGACAAGCCATAGTTTGTATTGCAAAATAACCTGTGCCGGAAGGATTAATTATAGTACCTGCCTGTAATGTTACATAATCCGTAGCTCTAAGAGTATAACTGGTACCCGGAGTAGTTTGATTAAAATTAGGAGCACATCCACCACCTGCTGAACCCGCTGTAATTGATTTTTCAACTGCACGGCTGCTATAATCATCGCCTGGCGTGCAAATCGATAAATCTGTACTACAATCTGTATTTAGTTTATAATATTTCAAATAATCAACCTTAAATAATTGAGGATAATTTGTAGGTGTTTTATTTTCATGTGAAAAAGTATTCCAATCATCAGGAAGCCAGGCATCCCCAGCCGCAACACCCATTCCAAGTATTAAAGTCATACGATGCTGGGTTATTAGCACCCCGGTTGGGTCGTAAATAGTTCTGACTGGTATATCATCAATATAAAATATAAGCCGGTCGGGCGCCCATTCACAGGCATATTTATGATAAGCTGAAGACAGTAAAAACCCGGTATTAATCTCCTCAAAATTTTGAACAGGGTAACATGCACCATCTTCATCTATAAAAGTATTGCTGCTGGTCTTATGACCATCCACTACTATTGCCGGAAGGTTTTCATTAATATCAAGTTCATTAATAAAAGTGCCATCAGGGCAGCCCCCTCCTCCATAGAGCCAGAAAGAGGGCCAGACAGACCAGTAACCCGTAGGAAATTTAGCCGAAATTTCAATATAGCCGAAATGATAAGCATCAACCCAATTACCTTCTAAATAAATCTGTCTTCGCCAGATGATACCACCAGTATAAGCATAATGCACACCAACAGATTCAGGATCATGGTACTGAGAAGGTTGTACAAGTACCCAATCATCTGGGGCAAGCGAGTCTGCTCTGAATATTAAAGTATCATCAGACCAATCTAAATTGCTATAATGATAAAGCGCTGCTCCTCCATTATCATAATTATAGGTGGCACCTATCCATTTAAGTCGGGAATACCATCTGTCAATGGTATCTAATGAGCTAAAATCATCTGAGCCATGATCATTATCCTGCAATTCCCAACTAATATCATTAACAGGTGTCTGCGCTTTAGCGCACGGTGTATTTACAAATAATACCATAAAGCCAATGATAATTAGAATTTCAAATTTACGCATTTTCTTATTTGTTAAATTGTTTATGAAAATGAGATTTTACTATTTGTTTTTCAGCATCTTTTTTGTGTCAACCGCTTTGCCTTCCACCACAAGGCTGTAAGAATAAATACCACTTGCAAGTTCACTTGTTTTCAATATAACCGAAGCGTTGCCTTTATTTTCCAGTGCCACTTCTTTTATGCTTTGCCCCATATCATTATAAAAAACCATAACCGCATTATAAACTGTTTGCGGTAAATAATAATTGATAGTGGTTTCGTCTCCAAAAGGGTTTGGAATATTCTGGTATAGTATTGCATTATCAGCATAGCTTAATTCAACTACCTGCGTACTGTTTTGTTCAGCAGGAATAATTCTGCCCTGCTCACTTTCATTTATAGTATTGCTATTATTTTGCAGGCTTTTCGGGGCTGGGGTATTGCAGCATTGCTGAATTTGATTTTGCAAATCATTGATTTTTGAATCCTGTTCTTTCAAAGCGTTTATCATTACATAAATCAAAGCATCATAATTAAAACTCAAGGCTTCTATTATTGCTTTAGGCTGACCGCTTGAATCTGCCGGAAGATTTTCTAAAACATTGAATGTTCCCGTTTCAGGTTGATTAACAACTAATGAAACTGTACCTACTGTATAAGGTGCAATTTCTTGCATATCCTGCGCTTTTACACCATAATAATAGTTATCTGTTGGCATTCCCCCTATCCCATTATACTTAAATTTGATTGGATTTATTTGACTTATCACGTTCATGCCATCTGCGAAGGGAGTGATTGCAGTCTTTAGTCTTTCATCTGAGGTCGTAGTCCAGGAACCTCCCCCAGGTTTATATGCAGTTGAATTATTAGTATATATAATGCCGTCAAAATAACCGGCATATTTACCTCCTACTATTGATGGTCCATAAACCGAAGCATAAACACCTGCTCCATTATTGCTTCCTAATAATAAACCATATACACCATAATTAACTCCATTATAAGCATTCCCGGCATATCCATAAACACCATAAGCATAAGCGCCAGTTGCGGCAGATGATCTATATGCCGCCCCAATAACTCCGGCACAAGTGCTGTAAGTGCCAGGTGTTATTATTCCTGAAACCGAATATACCCCAATACCGCCTGTTGTTGGTGCAGCATTTTCAGCTCTTATTCCACTTGCGCTTGTAACAGTAGTTGATGGATTATAAAAGTATCCGGTATAACTTGAAGCGCCTGCACCTCCTACGCTTAAAATAGATAAAGGAGTAGTACCAGTCCCACCTATATAAGTATTTCCCCCGGAATATACTTTTATTTGTGCATTTGCATTAAAGCTTAATAACACTGCAATAATAATTGCTAAGGTTTTAATTTGATTATTCATTTGTTTTGATTTTTATTAGTTCGGTTATTCAGTTGTTCTATTGTTTAAATGTTCGGTTGTTCGGTTGCTCTTTGCTTCTCGATTACGATGCCCTTGACAAGTTCTTTTTTATGCCACAGATTGCACATCTACCTGCCGGAAAGCAGGAATTTTCACAGATAAAATAATCTGTGAAAAAAATCTGCGTGAATTAGTGCAATCTGTGGCATTTTTTCTTGTCAATTAGAACAACTTGATTAAGTTAGTGGACACTCGAAGTGACAAGATGCTCCCCTTTATGGCTTTGGATCAGGAGGCACCGGACCACCAACTTTCTTCACCTTCACCACCAAATTCAAAATAATACCCCGTTTTATAGAAGCTATCAGCGTTTGCGTTTCTATCCCCGCCCCGCTAAACTCAATATGATACGTTCCTATCTTGCCCCTGATATTTTCCACATGCCCCAGAATATCGCTTATACCTGATTTATTAAGCTCAACAATGCGCATCCCCACACCCTGTGCCGGTGTATTATCTTCATAAGTTATATCCGCGCTAAAACCCTGGTGATGTACCCCCACCGTTTCTATTTTCCGGTTATTAAGGTATTCCTCCACCATTGCAGGATTGCTTTCCTCATATTCGCTCACCATTAAATCATCCACTACTTCAAGATTTTTATCCATATTATCCATAATCACCTCAATGCCTTCAGTTCCGGCTTCTTTTTCGCTTTCTGCCGCGCCCGGTGTGCCTTCCGCAGCTTCATAAGCGCTGATAGCAGCATCAATAACATCAATATTAGCCTGCACTACATTTACACCTCCCAGTGAAGCTAAATTATCATTCAGCGCCTTACGCACATTTTTCAGTTTCTCCGATGCAAGGTCTTCCGCTATTTTAGTGAAATCATCTTTGCGGATATCAAATACCGCCTCCAGTGTTGCATTATTAATATCCTCAGCCCATACCCTCGCTTTACGAGCGTATTTCACCACTAAATTCACCGCAGCGAGGAACAGGGTTTCTTTATCCGTTGTAACCCCTTTGGTTTCTTGCTGCTGTTGCTGCATAAACTTTTCCAGTTCCCCATCATTCGTTATAAAATCGGCTATTTCGTCCACCAGTCGCTGAAAGGCAGCCCATATCGCTGCGTTTTCTATTTTTTTAAAGAACACCAGCAGCTTGTTGTACATGTTCTTTTTTGCAGTTTGTTTGTTATTCATAGTATTGGGTTTTATTGGTTTATTTTTCTATTTGTTAATTTCATTGTTCTCCCGAAAACTTTCGGGAGCACATTGCCGGGTTCGCTTGTTTCAATTGTGTATTCGCTAATGCCATCCGTACATTCGTTAAAGTCATCAGTACATTCGTTAATGTCATGACTGCGTTCGCTTATATCAAGCGCGAATTCGTTAATGCCATACCTACATTCGTTAAAGTCATCAGTTAATTCGTTAATGTCATGCCAACATTCGTTAAAGTCGTGAGTGCGTTCGCATACTTAAAACGTAAATTCGCTAAATTCATGTCTGAATTCGCTTGTGTCATCAGTAAGTCCGTCAGTATTTCTGCCATAATAGCATATTATGAATTGAAGAATACAAACGTAATGCAAGATTTCGCCCAAAACAATGATGCCAGACATACAACGTTATGTTTCTCCTCATAGTTTGAAAGAAGTGAATAACCCATCCTGCTTTCCATATTTGCAGTTTCCAAAATATTCCTATTTTTGCCCCGCTTTGTGGATCAATTTGATTGCTTGCAACCACGTAAAAAAATGCTAAAACCATTCTTTTTACAGGCTTTCTCGCCTCAGTTTTTCCCGAAATTTTATACATTTAAACTTTAAACATTAAACTAAAAAATGGCTTATTTATTTACATCAGAATCAGTATCAGAAGGGCATCCCGATAAGGTAGCAGACCAAATCTCAGATGCCATCATTGACGAATTTTTAAAACAAGACCCGGAATCAAAAGTGGCTTGCGAAACATTTTGCACTACAGGATTGGTTGTGGTTGGCGGAGAAATTAAATCAAAAGCTTATGTGGATATTCAGAAAACCGTGCGTGAAGTGGTTGCTAAAATCGGATACACAAAAGCGGATTATATGTTTGAAGCGAATTCCTGTGGTGTTATCTCTACTATTCATGAACAATCATCGGATATTAACCAGGGGGTTGAGCGCAGCAATCCTGAGGAACAGGGAGCTGGCGACCAGGGAATGATGTTCGGATATGCCTGCAAAGAAACAGATAATTACATGCCGCTCCCGCTTGAACTGGCTCATACATTATTGAAAGAACTTGCAGCTATCCGCAGAGAAGGAAAGAAAATGAAATACCTGCGCCCTGACGCAAAATCACAGGTTACCATTCAGTATTCCGACAAAGGAAAACCTGAGAAAATTGATACCATTGTTATTTCCACGCAGCATGATGATTTCGCAAAAGATGATGTGATGCTTGCAAAAATAAAAGATGATGTTATCAATATCTTAATTCCGAGAGTAAAAAAACTTTTGCCTAAACGTGTGAAAAAACTTTTCGGAAAAGATATCAAGTATCACGTAAATCCAACCGGAAAATTTGTGATTGGCGGTCCGCACGGAGATACAGGCTTGACAGGCAGAAAAATTATTGTTGATACTTACGGAGGTCGTGGCGCTCATGGTGGTGGCGCTTTCTCAGGAAAAGACAGTTCCAAAGTTGACCGCTCGGCAGCTTATGCAACACGTCACATTGCCAAGAACCTTGTTGCTGCCGGTGTTGCAGATGAGGTGCTGGTGCAGGTGGCTTACGCAATCGGTGTTGCTCAGCCCGTTGGATTGTATGTTTATACTTATGGTTCAGGCAAGGTTCGCAATGCAGCAGGCAAGAAACTTTCTGACGGTGAAATTGCGGCAGGTGTTGTTAAATTATTTGACATGCGTCCAAGTGCAATCGTAAAGCGTTTCGGCTTGAAAAATCCTATTTATTCTCCAACGGCTGCTTACGGACACATGGGCAGAACTCCCGGTTTTGTTGAGGTGAACGGAAAAAAATATGAAACCTTTGCCTGGGAAAAATTGGATTATGTAGAGAAAATAAAACAGGAATTCGGAATAAAAGAAAAAGAATTAGCAACAGCATAACCCCCATCCCAACCCTTCCCCCACGAGGGGAAGGGCTTTGCAAACCCACATGCTGATAGATGGAAAGTTTGGTTGGCAGGTGCGGTGGCAAAGCCCTCCCTTGTGGGGAGGGTTGGGAGGGGTGATAAATATTATGATATCAGCAGGAACCAAAGTAAAACATCCCCAATTCGGGATTGGGAAAGTAGAGCATGTAGAAGAATATCACTACGTGGTGAATTTTGATGCGCGAGGAATAGTTGATGTTTCCAAGAAATTCGCAGGACTGGAAGTTTTGGGACCAAAGAATGTTGATGATGAAGTGGAAGTGGATGCTGATGAAATTGAAAAAGCTGTGGAGCGTGTTCTACGTAAATGGAATGGAATAGGAGAGGTGGTTCCGCTTGGCGATCGCTGGAGCGGAGGCACGTTATTATTGCAGCCTGCTGATCCTTCACAGAAGCCAAAAGAAATCCCGGTTGAAGTTTTTTTTCACAAAATAGTGATGCTTCGCGACCGCCTGCGTGTGCTGGAACAAAACATCAACAGCAACGAAAAACTTTCTGATGAAGACAAGGTAAATCTTCAGCAATACATCACCCGCATTTACGGAAGCCTTACCACATTCAATGTTCTTTTTAAAAATAAAGAGCAACAGTTTGTGGGCGAGAAAGGGAAGGAGTAAGCAACTTACCATCAACCAGCGCTATTGAAAATACTGAGCAGATAAATTCCATTTGCAAGGCTACGGACATCATGTGGATAATTTAAAAACAATACCCTTATGTATTCGCTACATAAGGGTATTGTTTAAGAGAATGAAGTTTAATGTTCTATTTTGTAATCACCATAACTTTTGTGTCAATTACATTGCCGCCAACAAGTAAACTGTAATAATAATTACCTTGTGAAAGCGTGTTGGCTTCTATTTCTATGCTGCCGGGACCTTCGCCTGTAAGAGCAAACAGGCGGTAAACGCTTCCTGTATTATCAAACACTTTTATGCTTGCATCTCTTATGCCTTTGGGCAGATAGAAGCGAATGATTGTTGTTTCACTAAAAGGATTGGGGCGGTTTTGAGCAAGAACAGGAAGGTCTTTGGCAAAGGCTTCTATCTGCTGAACCGTAACATTTCCATCCTCAGAGCCGGAAGGGATTGTATTTTCATTATTACCGGTATTACAGCAGAAAGTAAGGTCGCCACGCAATTCATTGATCTGCTTTTGTTGTTCTTCAATCAGTTTTTGCTGTTGCGTATTTTTCTCATTCAATTCCTGCACGGCTTTTACAAGCGGCACTGTAAATTCAGCATAACGCAGTCCATAGAAATCATCTGGGTTAACAGGTTTATCAATCCCACTGAAATCGTAGTCAATTTCCTGCGCTGCTTTTTCAACTTCCTGGGCAATGAAACCTGTTTGCAACACGCTGCCTTTTTCAGCTTCCTCAACTTTTAAACGTAGGCTGTCAGGTGTATGCAGAAACTTTGCAATGTTATCCATATCGAGATGATAAGTAACCGGGCGCAGCTTAGTAATGAATTCGAGACCGGGAACATTACGGGATGAAACATCTTTTTTAAAGCGGTTGTCAGAAACATTACTCCAATTAGCAAATCCACCAATGCTGTTAATTGCTGCATTACCAATGCGCACCTGGTTGCCAGCGGTAATATCAGCAGAAAAACCGAGCGCAGTTGAATTGGTATAAGCTGAGCCGGTATTAAAAGCCGCATAGCCCAAAGCTGTATTTTTTTCACCTGTAGTATTTGCATTAAGCGCTTTCCTACCTATTGCTGTATTTTTTTCGCCTGTAGTATTTGTTTCAAGCGCATTGTCACCTACAGCGGTATTTGAAACGCCTGCTGTATTGGCATTACCTGATTTAAAACCAAAAAAAGTATTGTTCAGTTTATGATCAATACGTCCGGCTTTCTGATTGTTTACACGGATATTGAAAGGTATATTGTCGGTGGTACCGATAAAGTTTGTTTCGTCAACAGTACCGGCATTACCATTCTGCCACCAGGTGTTGTCAGTTTTACTGTCAAGTTCCTGCGCTGCTTTTACGAGGGGAACTACAAATTCAGCATAATCCAGGCTGTAATAACCATCAGCATCCTGGGGATGAATAACCCCGCTGAAATCATAACCAATCTGTAGGGCTGCTGAATCCACTTCCTGACCAATAAAACCTGTTTTAACCATAGCGGCTTTTACTGCTTCCGCGCTAAAATCACGCAAACTGTCGGGAGTATGCAGGATGGCTGCGATGCTGTCCATCTGGAAGTGATAAGTAACCGGGCGAAGCAGGTTGATGAATTCCATACCGGGAACGGTTTCATTAATATTTGTTTTGAAGCGCCTGTCGGAAACATTGCTCCAGTTGGCGAATCCGCCTATGTCGGTAACGCTTGAGTTGCCAATACGCACCTGGTTACTGGCTGTGATTTGGGTATTATAACCTAATGCTGTAGAATTAGCATAAGTTGTACCTGAATTAAAAGCATTAGCTCCTAAAGCAGTATTATAATAGCCTGTGGTGTTGGCAGAGAGGGAAGAATAACCCACCCCAGTATTGTAATTGCCGGGATAGTTATTATAGCTTCCCTGAGTGCTGTATAAAGCGGATGCGCCAATGGCGGTATTGCAAACGCCATTGGTGGAAGAATAGAGCGCAGCCCTGCCTATTGCAGTCAAAGAATTAACGCTTTGATTGGTGGAAATGTTATATCCCGCAGCCCTACCTACAAAAGTTGAATTAATATTGCCTATAGGATTACCGGCATTTAAACCTAATGACATTGATTCAGTAGGACCATTTAACCTGATAAAAGGTGATGTTCC
>Ga0172375_10011098_pt1 | contig 11537 bp, 10 predicted proteins | sample LakKiv1m_FD_114537 | JGI IMG/M metagenome (GOLD analysis project Ga0172375, IMG submission 114537) | Freshwater microbial communities from Kabuno Bay, South-Kivu, Congo - kab_092012_11.1m | ecosystem: Environmental > Aquatic > Freshwater > Lake | place: Democratic Republic of the Congo... | reverse complement strand
GCCTTTAATTGTGACGCCACCATCGTCGAGGGGCAATTGCGTCTAGCCGACCGGGTGGTTGGCCAGAGTCAACTGGCCATCACCAGCATCGCCTATCATGATGCCGCTGGCAACACCCCGGCCCTCAACCCCAACCTTGCCCAGTGCTTTGGGGCGGACGGGGGCGTGTTCACCGTCAATGCGGAGGATCGTTACAATCTGTCTGCCATTGGCACGACGAACTACGCCAGCCAGTCCGCTACCCTGTTCCAGCAGCAGGATGGCTTTGGCAAGGGTTATCTGAAGGACATTACCGTCGACAAGCACGGTGTTGTCTCCGGGTTTTACAGCAACAGCCAGCAGGTGGCCCAGGCCCAGGTGATCCTGGCCGACTTTGCCAATGTCGATGGCTTGGCGTTGGTGGATGGCAATCTCTTCGCGGCGACCACTGCGGCTGGGGCGCGGGTCCGCACTGGCGAAACAGGTGAAGAGCGCTTGGGCATGGTGCAGGGCAACGCCCTGGAGATGTCCAATGTCGATCTCGGCCAGCAATTTGCCGAGCTGGTCATGACCCAGCGCGGCTTCCAGGTGAACTCGGTTTCGATCTCCACTGCCGATGAACTTTACCAGACGGTATTGCGGCTGAAATAACCGCCCAGCCTGTCTGGTCAGCGACACGAGAGCCGCCGGCCCTGCCGCCGGAAGGTGGGAATCTGGAGATAGCGTTCGAGAGCGGCCGTGGCTAATCGCTCCATGCCGGTGTTGCCGTTTCGCTGTGTCAATAGCTGTAATCCCTCCGGCGCCCCGCGCCAGCCACCCGCCATTGCGACATCCCTCCCCTGCCGTATTACCCCGCCGTGATCGCCCATTTTGTCCTCCGCGTGTTTTGGTGAATCGTGGTTGCCTTCCCTCATGCGGCCAGTGTATGGTAACGACCAGGACATATAGTGTCCCAGGTTAGAAAAAATGGGATGGGGTGCAATGGAAAACAAATCGCAGCTTGCCCGGTTGCTTTTCATCGACCGCGCCATCCGCGAAGGGATGCAGCGCGGTCGTCTTACCAACTGTACGCGGCTCGCGGCCGAGTATGAGGTGAGCACCAAGACCATCCTGCGCGACATCGACTACCTGCGGCTCCACTGGGAGGCGCCCATCGACTACGACCCGCAACGCAAGGGCTACTTGTACACCGAGGAAAGCTACGCCCTGCCCGCCATCCACCTGAATGAGGGCGATCTTTTCGGCCTGGCCATCGCCCACAAGGGGCTGGAGCAGTACCGGGACACCCCGATGTATGATAAGCTGGCGGCCATCTTCCGCAAGATCGAACAATCCCTGCCCGGCCGGATTTCCTGCGATGCCGCCTGGCTCGACAGCCGCATCTCGGTAGTGCCGGAGCAGCAGAGCACCATCGACCCGACGGTATGGGAGGCGGTGGCGGCCGGGCTCACCCAGGGCCGCACCCTGCGCCTCAGTTACCGCAAGCCCGGGGCCCCCGCGCCCGGGGAACGGACGGTGGACCCTTATCACGTGTTGCGTTTCCAGGGGGCGTGGTACCTCATCGGCCACTGCCACCTGCGGCAGGCGGTGCGGAGTTTTGCCCTTTCGCGAGTTGGCGAGGTGGCGGTCTTGGCGGATTCATTTGAGATTCCGGCGGATTTCGATCCGGCCACGGTGGCGGCCGCGAGCTTCGGTCTGGGCAGGGGGGGGCGGGGGCGCCACACGGTGCGGCTGCGTTTTGTCCCCACCGCCGCGCCCTATGTGGTGGAGCGGGTCTGGCATCCGGAACAGCAACTCAAATTGCACCGCGACGGCAGCGTCACCCTCGCCTTGCCGGCTGGTGACCTGGCGGCCATCAAGCGGTGGGTGCTTTCGTGGGGAGCGGAGGTGTCGGTGCTAGGGCCACGGGAGTTGATTGGCGCGGTGCAGGCTGAAATTCGCGCCATGGCAGCGTCCTATGGCGCCTCTCGTGGTGCCACGCGGAACCGGGACATGGTCATCGAGTGACGCTTGGCGTTTGCAAATACTTTGCAATTGCCGCTGGTCCGATGCACAATTGACATGACGGCGGATTCCCCGCCGGGCTGCTTGCCGGGAGAACGGATGACCACCAGAAAGAACCTTTTCCTCTCGTTTGCCCTGTTCCTGGGGGTCGCCCTGCTGCTTTCCTGGTTGCTTTTCTATGGCAAACAGCAGGCCGAGGATCGTTATGTCGCAACGGTCCTTGAACACCACCGGAAGGCGTACGCGTCAATTTTGGATTCGTACCGCCGTTTGACCACCTTTGTGGCGGCTGAGGTTTTCCTGCGCCCCGAGGCCACGGCGCTGTTTGCCGAAGCCGCCACCGCCGACAAGGAGGTGGAGCGTGACCGCCTGCGCGACCGTCTCTATGCCAACCTTCTGCCATCTTACAAAAGCCTCGTCCCCCAAGGGTACAGGCAAGTGATTTACACCTTTGCTGATGGCACCGCTTTCCTGCGGATGCACATGCCAGAGTGGCATGGCGATCAGCTTTTCACAGTCCATCCCGCCCTGCGCCGCGCCTATACCGAAAGGCGCTTTGTGCAGGGCTTTGAGCTGGGGAAACGGTTCCATGCGTTCCGCTATGTCTTTCCCTTGCAGCATGAAGGAAACTACGTGGGAATCGTGGAGTTTGGCGTCCCGTTTTACGCGGTCAGCCAGGCGTTGCAGAATGTGTATGCGGAGGAATATTCCCTGGTCCTCAAGAAAGAAGCGCTGGAACAGGTGCTCGTTGTCGGGGAAAATTATCCGGCCAGCGAGCTGGCGCCAGGCTACATGCAGGAAAAGGCCGACGTGGCTGGCGATTTTTCCCAGCACAGCGGGCACATTTCCAGGGAAATGCGGCAGGCGCTGGATGTTGCGATCCAGCCGCGGCTGGGCGGGGACCTCGCGAAGGGGGAGGCCTTTGCCCGGGCCGTGCGCCTGGGTGGCCAGGACTACCTGGCCACCTTCCTGCCCGTGACCGATGTGGAGGGGCATGCCATTGGTTACGTCGTCGCCTATGGCAAGGATTCCACCATGACCTCCCTGCGTCATGGCTATATCGTTGCCCAGCTCCTGGCCTCGGTGCTGCTGCTCCTCCTTTTTGTGCTGCACAGCTGGTCCACGGGCAAGATCGCCGCGCAACTCAATTTCCAGCGGCAGTTGATGGAGGCCATTCCCACCCCTGTCTGCCTGAAGGGTGGCAAGGGGGAGTTCCTGCAATGCAACCAGTCCTTTGCCGAGTTGTTCCGGTTGCCCAAGGAGCAGATCCTGGGCCGCACCAATGCGAGCCTCATTGCTCCACAGGCGGCCGAACAACAGCAACGGCTTGACGAGCAGGTCATGGCCACCGGCAAGAGCCGGCAGGGAGAACTGCATATGCCATATCCGGACGGCACCAGCCGCGAGTTGGTGGTCTCCAAGGCGCCGTTTTTCGACGAGCGGGGCAGGGTGATTGGGGTTATCGGCGCGGCGTTCGATCTGACGGAGCGGAAAGAGATGGAACGGAAACTCAGGCAGGCGCATGCCGACCTGGACCAGATCTTCAACACCGCGGCCAACGGCATGCTGGTCATTGGTGCCGATTGTCGGGTGATGCGGGCCAACCAGACCTTTTACGCCCTTGTCGGCCAGACCGAGCAGGAGGTGCTTGGCCGGAATTGTTATGAGCTGGTGCCAAGCGAGGCCTGTCATACCGAACATTGTCCCCTGTCACGCATCCTTGGTTTCCCACAACGGCTGGAAGCCGAGATGACCAAGGCCCTTCCCTCTGGCCGCAAGCTTGAGTGCGCCATCACCTCCACCCCGTATTATGGTGCCAATGGCGAGGTGATCGGCATCATCGAGGATTTCAAGGATATCTCTCATTATAAGGCGATGGAGCGATTGCTGCGGGACACGGCGATCACCGACGAGCTGACCGGCCTTTTCAACCGCCGGGGCTTTTTGACCCTGGCGGAAAAACAGTTGGGGGCGGCGGTCCGGGCCGACCATGATGTGTTCCTGGTGTATGCCGATCTGGATGACATGAAGGTGATCAACGACACCATGGGGCATTCCTACGGTGACTTTGCCTTGACCACCACGGCGGCACTGTTGCGCGAAACCTTTCGCCAGGCCGATATCGTGGCCCGGCAGGGCGGCGATGAATTTGCCATCCTGGCCACCTGCAAACGGGGCACAGAGAGCGAAACCGCGATTTTTTCCCGGCTGGCTAATGCCGTGGCCTTGGAAAATCAAGGTGGGGAATTACCCTTTGTCCTTGCGGTCAGCGCCGGTATCGTGCGGATGGAGGAGGGAGAAACCCTGGAGCAGCTTATGATCCGGGCGGATAACCGGATGTACGAGAATAAGCGGCGCCGGAAGGAGGGAGGCAAGGGCTAGCAAGGAAAGCCCACATTCTGGCGATCCGGCCCACAGCATAAAAAAAGGGAACCAACGATTTGCGTTGATTCCCTGGGTGTTGCAGTGGCGTCCCCAACCGGATTTGAACCGGTGTCGCCGGCGTGAAAGGCCGGTGTCCTGGACCTGACTAGACGATGGGGACTCTGGTGGGTCGTGCGCGACTCGAACGCGCGACTCTCTGCTTAAAAGGCAGATACTCTACCGACTGAGTTAACGACCCCCATTTAGCACAGAAGACGCTCTTTTACAATAGTCGATTTGATGTGTCAAGCCTTGTCGGCACTGGGAAAGGCCGCATCGCCGACTGGCCGGGGTTTAGGGGCAGCCTTAAAGTGCTTGTTCGCCTGCCGGATGTTTGCTATATCATGTCAAGCCTGACAGGCGCCTTATTGGGGCGCCTTCCTGGTTGTTTTTATCCGCATAAACAAGACGTTGTCGGTGGGTGCGGTGGCGGCAATGGCGCCGCCGTTCCCATTCTCCTGGAGCGAGGAGTCCATGGGCCTTTTGTCAAGGTCGGCCAGCTTTGTCCGCTACGCGGTGGAAGGCGAGGTGCCGAAAAATTTCTGGGATTTCGCGGCCGGTCGCATTGCCAAGCACGCCTTCCGCGACATCGACGAATCCTTTGAGGAGCGTTCGGTGGGTTGGGTCTCGGTGGCGAACATGTTCGACAATGCCTTTGCCTACGCCTCTTATGCGGCGGGCGATTATCTGGTACTCGCCATGCGGATCGACGAGCGCAAGGTTGCATCCAAGGTACTCAGCAAGTTCTGCCAGAAGGAGGAGGAGCGAGTCAAGAAGGCCAAGCAGGTGCCGCGCCTCAATCGCGCCCAGCGCATGGAGATTAAGGAGAGCGTAACCCTGTCGCTGATGAAAAGGGCACTGCCGGTGCCGGCGGTTTACGACATGTGCTGGAACCTCGCCGAGAACACGGTGCTCTTTTTTTCCACCAACCAGAAGGCGCAGGAGGTCTTCGAGGAGTTCTTCCGCGAGGTCTTCGGCCTCGGCCTCATGCTCCAGGTGCCTTACCTGGTGGCCGAGCATCTGTTGCCCGAAGAGCAGCGGCCGGCCCTGGCCGAGCTTGAACCTGTGATCTTTGTCTAGGAGCCGTCATGGATTTGGTCGATCTTATTGATGAAAAACGCTTCCTCGGCCAGGAGTTCCTCACCTGGCTCTGGTTCAAGAGCGATGAGCGTGGCGGTACCATCTTCCTGCCCGAAAGCGGCAGCGATATCCAGCTCGTCTTTGAGAAGCACATGCTGCTCGAATATGGCGAGGGCGAGGCGCACGAAAAGGTGATCTGCCGAGGCTTGCAGACCGAGCTTAGGGAGGCGCGCACCGGGCTGGCCATGGGCAAGAAGCTGGAGCAGGCGAGGGTGCAGCTCATCCGCGACGACCACGAGTGGCACCTCACCCTGCGCGGCAGCCTGATGGAGTTCCAGAGCGTGCGGCTGCCCAAGACCATGGAGAACAGCGACGAGTCGGACGCACCCGAGGCCATGGAGGCGCGGCTTTTGGATCAGATCGGCCTCTACGAGATGGCGGTCCGTACCGTGGACCAGCTCTACCGCATGTTCCTCGAAGTGCGCACCAGTAAGGGCTGGAAGAAGGAATTGTCCAAGATGCAGGCCTGGGTGGCGAAGGCGAGCACGATATAACAGCCCATTGCAAATGGGCTGTTGGCGCCACAGGGATGTGGTGCCGAAGTGTGCTGGCCCGTCAGGGCCAAGAAATTCGCGAGGTTAGCCAAAGCGTCTTTGGCTAACCGACCGTTGAAAAAGCCAGGGAGGGTTTTTCAACGGACTGATAAGGGAAACGGCCATGGATTTTGAAACCGTCATCGGCCTTGAGGTGCACGCGCAGCTCAAGACCAACAGCAAGATCTTCTGCGGCTGCACCACCGAGTTCGGCCGGCCGCCCAACACCAACACCTGCCCGGTCTGCCTCGGCATGCCCGGCGTGCTGCCGGTGCTGAACCGCCGGGTGGTGGAGTTCGCCATCAAGCTGGGGCTCGCCACCAACTGCACCCTGAACCTCCGTAACCAGTTCGCCCGCAAGAACTACTTCTACCCGGACCTGCCCAAGGGCTACCAGATCTCCCAGTTCGAGCTGCCCATTGCCGAGCACGGCTGGATCGAGATCGAGGTGGCTGGCAAGCACCGCAAGATCGGGCTCACCCGCATCCACATGGAGGAGGACGCCGGCAAGCTGGTGCATGACGAGCGGGAGTCCAGGAGCTACGTCGATCTCAACCGCACCGGCGTGCCGTTGTTGGAGATTGTCAGCGAGCCGGATCTCCGCTCACCGGAAGAGGCGGCGGCCTATTTGAAGAAGCTCCACGCCATTGTCCGCTATCTCGACATCTGCGACGGCAACATGCAGGAGGGCAGCTTCCGCTGCGACGCCAACATCTCGCTTCGGCCGCGCGGCGAGGCCAAATTCGGTACCCGCACCGAGCTCAAGAACATGAACTCCTTCCGCAACGTGCAGCGTGGCCTCGAATACGAGGAGCGCCGCCAGCGCGATCTCTTGCTCGACGGCGAGGCGGTGGTGCAGGAGACCCTTCTCTGGGATGCCGACCGCGGGGTGACCATGTCGATGCGCTCCAAGGAGGAGGCCCACGACTACCGCTACTTCCCGGACCCGGACCTGGTGCCGGTGGTGCTCGACGAGGCGTGGATTGCCGAGGTCAAGGCCACCATGCCGGAATTGCCCCATGAGCGCAAGAAGCGCTTTGTTGAACAGCTTGGGTTGCCCGAGGCTGACGCCGAGGTGCTCACCTCGACGCGCGAGCTGGCCGACTACTTCGAGCAGGCCCTGGCTGGCTGCGGCCAGGCCAAGAAGCTCGGCAACTGGATCATGACCGAGCTGATGCGGGTATTGAAAGGCGAGGAGGGTATCGACCTGAGCCAGTGCCCGGTGACCCCTGCGCAGCTTGCTGTCCTCATGACCATGCTGGAGCAGGGCACCATCAGCGGCAAGATCGCCAAGACCGTCTTCGAGGAGATGATGGCCACGGGCAAGGACGCGGAGGCTGTGGTCAAGGAGAAGAACCTCGTCCAGATGAGCGACACCGGCGAGTTGGAGGCGATCGTGGCCGAGATCATCGCTGCCAACCCGGAGCAGGCCCAGCAGTTCCGCGAGGGCAAGACCAAGGTCATGGGCTTCTTCGTCGGCCAGCTCATGAAGAAGACCGGCGGCAAGGCGAATCCGCAGATCGCCAACGAACTCTTTGGGAAGGCGTTAGCAGAATAGCCGGAAAATTTTGAACGCAAAGACGCAGAGGCGCAAGGTCGGATTTTAAAAACCCTTCTGCTTTTTGCGTCTTGGCGCCTTGGCGTTGCGTTTTTTCCGGAGGGGCTTTGATGGAGAAAACCGACTGGCAGCAGAAGGGCGCTGGGCACCGGCAGCGGCTGCGGGAGAAGTTCCTCGCCCGCGGCATCGACGCCTTCACCGAGGCCGAGGTCGTGGAGCTGCTCCTCACCTTGGGCACCCCGCGCAAGGACTGCAAGGAGATGGCCCGCGGCCTTATCGCCCGCTTCGGCTCCCTTGCCAAGGCATTGGAGGCCTCCCAGGCAGAGTTGGAGCAGGTGGCCGGCATCGGCCCCACCAATAGCTTTGCCCTCCATTTTGTCCATGGCGTGGCCCGCCGTTATCTCAAGGAACGGCTCATCGGCAAGGCGTACCTCCGCTCCACCCGTGAGGTGGCGGAGTATCTGGTGCACGCCATGCGCGACCTCGGCCGCGAGACCTTTGTCGCCATCTTCCTCGACGCTGCCTACGGCATCCTTGCCAGCGAGACCATTGCCGAAGGTTCCATCGCCGCTGCCACGGTCTATCCCCGCGAGCTGGTCAGCCGAGCTTTTGGCCACCACGCTGCGGCCCTGGTAGTGGCGCACAATCACCCATCCGGCAACCTCGATCCTTCGGCCGGGGACCGTGAACTCACCCGTCGCCTCTTTGCCGCCCTGGCCCTGGTGGACATCCAGTTGCTCGACCACGTCATCGTCGGCGGCAACGGCGAGACCTACAGCTTTGCCGACCACGGCCTGATGGCTACCATCCGGCAGGAGTGCCAACCGCTCCTCGGCGGGCGATGAGCACTGCCGCGATCACCCCGGAGTCGGGGGAGGGGCCGCCGGGCCTTTACGTCCACATCCCCTTCTGTCGCTCCAAGTGCGGCTATTGCGCCTTTACCTCCTATCCCTGTGTCGCGCCGCCGGTCGATTATCTCGCAGCCGTGAGTCAGGAGGCGGCGCGAATGGCGTCCTCTGGCTGGGCGCAGTCTCGCCAGTTTGTCACCCTGTTCATCGGCGGCGGTACCCCGACCATCTATGATGGCGAGCAATTGGCTGGATTGATCCGCGACTTGAGTGCGCGCTTTGCCATGGCCCCTGATGCCGAAATCACGGTGGAGGCGAACCCCAACACCGTGACTCATGAGAAACTGGCGCAACTCAAGGCAGCCGGGGTGAACCGGTTGAGCCTCGGGGTGCAGTCCTTTTCCGACCGGCTGCTTACGGCCATTGGCCGCAGCCATACCCGGGCCGAGGCCATTGGTGCCATCCACGCGGCTCGCGTTGCTGGCTTCGACAATCTCAATCTCGACCTCATCTACGGTTTGCCAGGGCAGACGCTAGCTGATTTGCGCGAGTCGTTGGAAATAGCCTTGAAATATACCCCGGAGCATCTGGCCCTCTACGAGCTGATGGTGGAACCGGGAACGCCGATGGCGTGTTGGGTCGAAGAAGGGAAGGTTGCCCTGCCCGATGATGACGCCATGGCGGAAATGGAAGCCATGGCCCAGGAGTTGCTGGCCAGTGCCGGGTACCAACGCTACGAAATCGCCAATTATGCCCGACCGGGCTATGAGTGCCGCCATAACCTGAACTATTGGCGCAACGGTTCCTACCTGGGTCTGGGCGCGGCCGCGGTTTCCTGCCTTTCCGGCCTGCGTCTCAAGCACGTGGCCGCCCCGGCCCAGTACGCCGCGTTGATCGAAAAAGGCGAGTCGCCGTATGTCGAGGCCGAGGCATTGAGTCTCCAGGCCCGTTTCCGCGAAACGGTGATTATGGGATTGCGGTTGCTCGAAGGGGTGTCGTTGCCGCAGCTTGCGGACCGCTTTGGTTTGACGCCGCAGGGCTATTATGGCAAAACGATAGAGAGATTGGTGGAACGCGGGTTGTTGGTCTTTGGCGGCGACTTCATGCGGCTCGGCGATCAGGCCCTGCCAGTGGCCAATCAGGTGTTGGCCGAGTTGGTGTAATTTTGGGGGAGAGATGGCCAAGGAGAAAAAGATCTTTATGTGCAGTGCCTGCGGGGCGACCACCGGCAAGTGGGCCGGCCAATGCGGGGAATGCGGCGCCTGGGATACCTTGGGCGAGCAGGCCGCGCCGAAAATCGTCCCGCGCTTTGGCGGCTACACCGGAGCGCTGGCCGCGGTGCAGCCCATGGCGAGCGTGGCCCTCGACCAGACCTCCAGGATCAGCACCGGCATGCATGAACTCGACCGGGTGTTGGGTGGCGGCCTGGTGCCGGGCTCGGTGGTGCTCATTGGCGGCGATCCCGGCGTGGGCAAGAGCACGGCCCTGCTTCAGGTCTGCTGCACCTTGAGCCGCGGCCAGAAGGTGCTTTACGTTACCGGCGAGGAGTCGCCCCAGCAGATCGCCATGCGTGCCCGCCGTCTCGATCTGCCGCAGGATGGCTTGCTGCTCCTGGCCGAGACCTCGGTGGAAGGCATCTGCGCCGTGGCCGAGCAGGAACGGCCGGCAGTGATGGTGATCGACTCCATCCAGACCATGCAGAGTGCCAATGTCCAGTCCGCGCCGGGCAGCGTGAGCCAGGTGCGGGAATCAGCCGCGCTCCTCACCCAGTTCGCCAAGCAGACCGGCACCGCCATCTTCCTTGTCGGCCACGTGACCAAGTCGGGCGACCTGGCCGGCCCCCGCGTGCTGGAGCACATCATCGACGTGGTCTGCTACTTCGAAGGCAACCTCGACAGCCGCTACCGCATCATGCGGGCGGTGAAAAACCGCTACGGCGCGGTGAACGAGCTGGGCGTCTTTGCCATGACCGACAAGGGGCTCAAGGAGGTGAAGAACCCCTCGGCCATCTTCCTCTCGCGGCTTGAGGAGCCCATGCCTGGCAGCGTGGTGCTGGCGGTATGGGAGGGTAGCCGGCCGCTCCTCGTGGAGTTGCAGGCCCTGGTCGATGCCAGCCACGCCGAAATCCCGCGCCGGGTGGCGGTGGGGCTGGAGCAGAACCGCTTGGCCATGCTGCTCGCCGTGCTGCACCGCCACGGCCGGGTTGCCACGTACAACCAGGATGTCTTCCTGAACGTGGTGGGTGGCGTGCGGGTGGACGAGACCGCGGCAGATCTCGCCCTCCTCATGGCCATTGTCTCCAGCCTCAACAACCAGCCCCTGCCGCAGGATTTGGTGGTTTTCGGCGAGATCGGCTTATCTGGCGAGATCCGGCCGGTGCCCAACGGCGAGGCGCGGCTCCGGGAGGCGGCCAAGCATGGTTTTAAAAAGGCCATTGTGCCGGTGGCCAACGTGCCCAAGGAAGGCATCACCGGCATGACCATCACCGGCAGCCGCCGGCTTTCCGAGGCGCTGGCCCTGGTCAAGGCCGGGGAGTGAGGCCTCTCGGCGGGACAAGCTGATTGACAGTGGTGGCCCGAGATGGTAGATAAGGTGGCACATTGGAGGAGGAGTGGCCGAGTGGTTTAAGGCGGCGGTCTTGAAAACCGTTGAACGAAAGTTCCGTGGGTTCGAATCCTACCTCCTCCGCCACACAACCCAGTTTGATTTTGCGGAGAGATGACCGAGTAGGCCGAAGGTGCTCGCCTGCTAAGCGAGTGTAGGACCAAAAGTCCTACCGAGGGTTCGAATCCCTCTCTCTCCGCCATCCCATAGTCCGGAATATCCGGTGAAAGCCAGGCAAAAGCCCGCGTCCGTTAACGGACGCGGGCTTTTGTGTTTATGTTGATCCTGGGAGACTGGCTACCGGTTGAACTCCCGATTAAGGTCCTCGATGGCGTCCATGGCCATGTCGCTGCCCACCGCGATGAGCAGGATATCCTTGGCTAGCTCTGGCGGGGTAATCGCCAGTGCCATGCGATGGGCTCATCATGGCTAAGTGCCAGCCGGGGT
>Ga0172375_10011097_pt1 | contig 11538 bp, 8 predicted proteins | sample LakKiv1m_FD_114537 | JGI IMG/M metagenome (GOLD analysis project Ga0172375, IMG submission 114537) | Freshwater microbial communities from Kabuno Bay, South-Kivu, Congo - kab_092012_11.1m | ecosystem: Environmental > Aquatic > Freshwater > Lake | place: Democratic Republic of the Congo... | reverse complement strand
ATTTTATCTAAATTTACCGAATATTTTCCATTTTTATTATCACGCTGAATTGCTTGCATTTCTTGTAAAATATTGAAGCAAATTAATGTTGATGAACCTTGCGATATACTTGAGCCAAAACGTATTGAGCGAAGAACATTTGCTAAGAATATAGTATAATTATCAGCCAATGTAACTTCTTTAATAACTCCCATTTCTTGTAACTTTGTTAAAATATATAAATTTAAAATATCGGCTTTTAAAGAATTAATAGTTGGGAAGTAATCTTTTAGTGCATCTTTTACAGGTCCTTTATTGTTAATTGTTGTTTTTACTACAGATGCTGCAGCAATTTCGTAAACTAAATTATTAATAAAGAATGCATCGAATTTAATATTAGTTTTTTGATTTTCAGAAATAAGAATTTTGCTAATTGGTTCAAGTATTTTATCGAATTTGGCTCGCATTGCGTTTTTAAATTGAAGTTTTCTGCTTCCTTTTTCCATCAAAATTCTACCATCTTTAGGGTGGTTAATAGAAATCATTTTTGCACCTGAGTTAGCCCAACCTCCATAGTAAATAGCATCAAAAACTCCTATGTTGGCTTTTGTAAATAAAATTTGATTTTTATAATTGTCGCTTAAATTAAGTTTGTTTTTAATTTCGTCTAAGTTTTGTGTATAAATTTCGAGTTTTTTGCTCCAGTCAAAGTCTTTTAATAATAAAAATGCTTCGTAAGCTGTTTTAGTGTCAATAAATCTGTCTTCTTCGCTTTCAACAGGTCCAATAACTATATCTAAATTCGAATTATTTAAATCCATCCAGTTTATATCACTTTCGTAATAATTGTCGGTAAGTAAAGCAGCAGCTCTTAAATTAAGGAATTTTGCAAAGTCTTTATTCTCGGCAATTTTAGCTGCTTTTTTTAAATAATCGGCAGCAATTTCAAGTTCTTTTTTGTATGCAACATGATAAGGTTGAGTGTAAAGTGAACCATCTTCGCTTCGTTTAATAACTGTAAACATACTTAATTTATCTTCAAATTTCATGTCTATAAATGGCAAATATTTAATATCTGTTGGGTAGAAACCGCTTCCAATAGGTTTTTTACCAATGTTTTCGATAAATGGTTTATTATTATCTAATCTGTCCCATGGTCCAAAATTTATTTTACATAATGTTGTTTCGTCTTCAGATTGTAGTTTTTTAAATAGTGTGTCTTTATCTCCATAAGCTTGTTTCCAAAAAATGTCGTCCATGGTTGAGCATGCTTTAATTAACAATTCTACAACTTGTTTATCTTTTTCGGAAAGACTTGATAAATCGGCATTTAACTCAACATTTGCATACTCGTTAAGTCTGTCTTTAATGGTTAAATTTTTTACAGGAGTAGAATCGACTACATCTGTAACATTTTGTACATTATTTTCATTATTGTTACCACATGAAATAAAAATTACTGTTGTAATTGCAAAACTTAAGAATTTTAAAATTTTCTTTGCCATAAAAAATAAATTTAAATATTTACATCATCGTGATAAAATTGAAAACCAAGTCGTTTTCCAGTTTGGACTTTAGATTTACTGATTTTATCTTTCATTTGTTCTACCGAAACTACGCTATTATCGTCGTAATTAGGAACTAAAAGTTCAAAATCTAAACAATATAAAATTGCCGATTCTACTATTTTTTTTAGTTCTTCTTTGTTTATTTTAGAATTTACAAAATCGTTATACAAAAAACCTAGTTGCCGCTTACCTTCTACAAAGTAGTGCATATCTTTATTAATAAATATTCGTGCAATTAAATATCCCAAATCTTCTGAGCGGTTGTTATTGTACGAATCTGAAAGGAAGTTATACACGTTTATTATTCCAACAAATGCATTTAAAGGGTTATCTTGTAAGTAAGAGGTTGTCCAAATAGAATGACTTTTATCAAATTCATAAACATTTGGTTGTACATTAAAAATAAGCATTTCCGATGAAAAATGTAGAAAGCTTTCGAAATTGTTTTTATTTATGAATTCTATATTTTCAGTACCTGGTTTTGTACTGTTGTTATATTCTGTAGAGAGTTCATTAATGGCTTCGTTTAATAGTTTAAAAGAAGATATTGTGTTTTGAGATACTTTAGTTTTAACAAAAGTTTTATCTTTTAAAGTGCTTAATATTAATTCTTTTGTTTTTTTATCTTCTTTTTTACCCATTATAAAAACTATATTTTATTTTATTAAGTGATTTTGTAAAGGTATAAATTATTTTAATATGCTCTTGCAAAAATAACACGATTTTTTGCAGGTTTTCCTGACACCATACAAAATCCATTTTCTTCAGCCGAATTAATTGGAATACATCTAATTGTAGCTTTTGTTTCGTTTTTTATTTTTTCTTCAGTCTCCTTTGTCCCATCCCAAAAAGCTTCATAAAAACCACCTTTTTCAATTGCTGTTTTAAATTCTTCGTAACTGTTTATTTTAAAAGTATTTTTTTCTCTGAATTGCAATGCTTTATTAAAAATATTTTTTTGAATTTCTTCAATCAAATTTTTTATATATTCTACTGTTTCTTCTTCGTTTACTGTTTTCTTTTCTAATGTATCTCGTCTTGCAATTTCAATAGTTTTATTAGCGATATCTTTTGGTCCTACTACAATTCTTACTGGAATTCCTTTTAATTCATATTCTGCAAATTTCCATCCCGGTTTTTGGTTGTCTCTATCGTCTAATTTTACTGAAATAGAGCTATCTTCGAGTTCTTTTTTTATTTCAATACATTTTTTTACAGTTAAATTATATTCGTCTTTATTTTTATAAATTGGAATTATAACAACTTGAAATGGAGCTACTTTTGGAGGAAGTACAAGTCCGTTATTATCGCTGTGTGCCATTATTAATGCCCCAATTAAACGAGTTGATACACCCCATGATGTAGCCCAAACATAATCTAACTTTCCTTCTTTATTCGAGTATTTTACATCAAAGGCTTTAGCAAAGTTTTGACCTAAAAAATGTGAAGTACCTGCTTGTAAAGCTTTTCCATCTTGCATCATAGCTTCAATGCAATATGTATCTATAGCGCCTGCAAATTTTTCGGATTCAGATTTTTTTCCGATAATTACTGGTATTGCCAACGTGTTTTGAACAAAATCGGCGTAAACATTTATCATTTTTAAAGTTTCTTCAATAGCTTCTTCTTTACTAGCGTGAGCAGTATGCCCCTCTTGCCATAAAAATTCGGATGTTCTCAGAAATAACCTCGTTCTCATTTCCCAACGTACAACATTAGCCCACTGGTTAACTAAAATTGGCAAATCGCGATACGATTGAATCCAATTTTTATATGTGTTCCAAATTATTGTTTCTGAAGTAGGACGTACAATTAATTCTTCTTCGAGTTTTGCTTGTTCGTCAACTATTACTTCTTTGCCGTTTGGCGAATTTTTTAACCTATAATGAGTTACAATTGCACATTCTTTTGCAAACCCTTCAACATGGCTTGCTTCTTTACTAAAGAACGATTTTGGAATAAATAAAGGAAAATATGCATTTGAATGTCCTGTTTTTTTGAACATTTGATCTAAAATACTTTGCATTTTTTCCCAAATAGCATAACCATAAGGTTTAATAACCATGCAACCTCGAACTGATGAATTTTCGGCTAAATCAGCATTGATAACTAAATCATTGTACCATTGCGAATAATTTTCCTCTTTACTAATTAATACTTTTGCCATTTAAATTTGTTTTGGTATGAATTTTGAATTATAGAATTAAAATTTTTACAAAAAACGGAAAAAAATACTAATTTTACAATAAAAAAAATCAGGAGGTATCAGCCATGAAAACAAAAATTTTAATTCCAGCCATTTTAGCAATAACTTTAGGAGCTTGTACAACTTCTAAATTTGCTTCAACAAATTACGATGATGTTTATTACACATCTAAAGACAAGCCGGTTTCTAATAAAAAAGTAGTTGCCGAAACCGCTCCTCAGCAAGATGCAAATAATTATTACAACGGTGCTGACAACAATAACCAGTCGGGTAATAATAATTTATCGAGTAATTACAACAACGAAAATAGTAATGCTGATTATAGCAATAATAACCAGCCGGCGAATAACTACTCTGATAATAATCAGGAGAAATCGTATAATTATTCAACATCTGAACAATATTCAGATGAAAACGGAAATACTTATGTAACCAATAATTACTACAATACTGACGATTATTATGATTACGAATACTCATCAAGATTTCGCAGATTTCATCACGATTATTACGGATGGGATTATTATAATTCATATTACACAAATTCATACTGGTACACTTATAATCCTTGGGATTGGGGAGTAAGCATATATTTGGGTTATAGTTGGTGGCCATATTATAGCTGTTATCATTATAATTACTGGGATTATTACGGTTGTTATCCTTATCATTATGGATATAATTCATATCCTTACTGGGGTTACGGTTATTATGGGTATGGATATAATCACGGATATTGGGATGGTTACCACGATGGATATTGGGATGGATATAACAATGGTTATGCAGACAATTATTACTATAACAGCCATGACGGTGCTTTAACTTCTTACTATGGACATAGAGGTGGTGACGGTTCGTCAAGCGGTTCAAGAGGAAATTATTCATCGTTTGTTAATACTTATAATAATGATGTAGTTAATAAAGTTCCTAGATTAAATTCTTCATTAAACAATCAAGACTCAAGAAATACTTCAGGTGCAAATGACCACACAAAGCCATTATGGATTAATAATAACAATAATAATGTATCTACATCAAAAAATCCTACAAATATTTCAAAGGAACCATCTACATTAAATAAACCTGAAAATAATAAAGTTCCTATTAATTCAATGGATAATTCTACAAAAAAACCTGTTGATAATAACATTAATCAAAACTCTAAACCAAATAATATTAATTCCTCAAATTTTAACACAAAACCAGAGAATAATAATAATGTTGAACCTTCGAGAAATAATTATCCTAATAACTTAAATAAAGAACCTAATACTAAACCTAATACCAATAATAATAATTGGTCAAAACCGCAGAATAATAATTATTCTAAGCCACAAAATAATAATTTTGGCAATCAAAACAATAAACCAGATAATAACTGGTCGAAACCTCAAAATAACAATTTATCAACACCTAATAATAATAATAACAATCAAAATGTAAAGCCAAATAATTATAATTCAAAACCTAATAACACTATTGAATATAGTAAACCAAATAATAATAATAACTTCAATAGTCAGCCAAATAATAATAAACCTTCAAGAGAAAGTAATTATAGCAAGCCATCAAATAATAATAATTCTAGCAGTTATTCAAAACCCTCAAATTCAGGATTCTCAAGCCCTTCTAGAAGCCATAGTTCTTCCTCATTTAGTTCGGGAAGTAGTAGCACAAGAAGTTTTTCGGGAAGCTCGTCAAGTGGTTCATCGAGTAGTCGTTCAAGTAGTTCTTCATCTTTTGGTGGTCATAGAAAGTAAATAATTAAAAAATTAAATTATGAAAAGGATTATTTTTTTAATAGCAATATTGCCTTTAATTAGTTTTTCTCAAAACGAGATAGACGCTTTAAGGTACAGTAAAACAATGTTTAGCGGTTCGGCAAGGTATAATGCAATGGCTGGGGCTTTTGGAGCATTGGGCGGTGATATATCTACATTTAGCACAAATCCTGCAGGTATTGGAATTTACAAAAGTTCAGAATTTGTTTTTACTCCACAATTTTCAAACAATATGAGTTCATCTACTTACCAGAACTCTGTTGCCGATGATATTAATTTTAAAGTAAACTTTGCTAATGCGGGATTTGTGGCAACGCATGTGAGCGGGCGTAGCGAAGGTTGGTTTACAACAAGCTTTGGTATTGCTTATAACAATATAGCCGAATTTAATAATTATACTAAAATAGAGGGGATTAACAATAATAACTCTATGACTGATTATTTTGCTGAAATTGCTAAAGGTAAAAAGTATCAAAATTTAGATTATTTTAAAGAAGGATTAGCATGGGACTCATATCTAATTGACCCGGCAAATTCTGATACTACTGCTTATAAATCGGCACTTAACAAATATGGAATGAAACAATCAAAAAGTATTTCGCATAAAGGCGGAATAGGAGAGTACGTAATAACTCTAGGAGGCGATTTTAATGATAAATTATATATGGGTGGTAATATTTCTATTCAAACAGTAAGATTTGTAGAAAATAGCTTATATCAAGAAGTTGATGTTTACGATTCTATCGCCAATTTTGAATCTTTTGAATATAAAAATGATTTAAAAACTACAGGCACAGGTTTTAATTTGAAATATGGAATGATTTACAGACCAATAGATATGTTGAGAATTGGCATGGCTATACATTCACCAACTTTTTATAATTTACACGACGAATACAAAAGTACAATGCAGTCTTCATTCACAGATGCTTCTCACGGAGATGGTTCGGTAAATAAATCGCCCGATGGTTCATACGACTACCAGCTTACTTCTCCTTTTAAAGCTATTGGAAGTCTTGGGGTAATTTTTGGAAAAGCTGGTTTGTTGGGCATAGAATGTGAATTTATTGATTACTCTACTGCCAGGTTAAGGGCTAACGATTACTTTTTTGGTGATGAAAATAATGCAATTGAAACTGGTTTAACACAAACTGTTAATATTAAAGTTGGTGGCGAAATAAAATACGATATGCTAAGTTTTAGGTTAGGTTATGCATTATACGGCAGTCCTTATCAAAGTGGACAAATAAACGAGAAAGCTTATACAACATCTTACAATGCAGGGTTTGGTATTAAAAACGAAAACTTTTATTTCGATATGGCTTTTAATTATTTAGCAAACGAAGAGTATTATTATTTATACGAACCAAATGTAGTTACAGTACCACCTGCTAAGGTTTCAAATACAAACTTTAAAGTGATGGCAACTTTTGGGTTTAGGTTCTGATTTTTTTTATAAGTCTTTAACCACCAGTAATGCTGGTGGTTTTTGTTTTTAGCAATGTTATGCAATCAGTACCAGTGTTGAAAATTAAATCTAAAATACTTAGATTTGGAACAAAAGAAAAACGGTCAGAAAAAGTTTGAATATATTTACTTTCGTTAAATAATTTTAATTCTTTTTTAGGGGTTAAACTATACCTGATATCGAGGTATTTATTTTCTTCATATTTTTTTAAAAAACTATTAGTAAGTGAAATGTTTAGATTAATACTGTAAATTTTTAATATTTGCTGTAATATGTTATAATTATATTCAAATAAATATTTTGAATTAAAATTTATTAAATTAAATATAATATCTGAATAATACTGAAAGTAAGGCGATTTCCTATAAGCTGAAATAATAGATTTAATATGTAAATTCTGCCATTTTACAGAATTGTCAATTTTTACATCGAGTATATTTTGTTTAATACTTTCCGATTTTATGATTGGAATAATTAAATGTAAAACCCCGTTACACGATAGTATGTTGCATCTGTTTCGGTACGTTTGTCTCAAATAATTTTCATTTGCTTCAATGTAAATATTTTGTGAAAATAAAATTGTTTTGAAAAATTGAACTGGTGGAAAATATGCAATAGAAACAACCGAATCCATTTTTTATGGTTTTACAGAAATATAAATTATTTCGTTAGGCGATAGGCGATACTTTTGAATTAAATAAGGTGAAAATTCTTTTACATACTCTTCTTGTTTAACAATGAATCCTGCATTTTCTAATCTTTTAGGATAATCTTTGCCATGAAACCGAACATGGTCGTATTGTCCAAAATATTTTTCGCGGTCTTTTGCCGAAACTATGCTATTGTCTTCAAAAGTAGTTTCTAATGAATAATTTATAGGTACTTGTAATATTGCCCAACCATTTGGTTTTAATACTCTTAAAATTTCTTTTAATGCTTTTTGTTCATCATCTATATGTTCTAAAACGTGGTTACAAATAATAACATCGAACTGATTTTCATTAAAGGGAATTTGCTTTATGTCCATTTTTACATCAGCTATTGGCGACTCAATATCACCGGTAGTATAGCTAAGATTTGATGATTTTTTAAAGCGTTTTAAAAATGATTGTTCTGGTGCAATATGCAAGACTCTCAGTTTTTCTGAAAAGAAATTGGTTTTATTTTTTAAATAGAGCCAAAGTAAGCGGTGTCGCTCAAGCGAAAGGCATTTAGGACAAAGTCTGTTTACATCGCCTTTATTACCATAAGGTAAAAATTTACGAAACTTACTATTGCAAATAGGGCATTCTACTTTATTCCCTTTATAAAACGGAACTATAAGAAAGCTAAACAAACCACTTAATTTTATTAAATAAATACGTGGAATTTTTCGTACTATAAATTTAATAAATTTTCTCATTGATATTCAAAAATAACTGTTTGTTTAATATCACTATTTAAGCTTTTTGCAACAGGGCATGTTTCCGAAACGTATTTAAAAAAATCCTTTTGACTTTGAGTGTAATTGTTGTTTGGAAAATTAAATTTTAAAATTATTTCTGAAATTTTTCGCGGGTTGCTTCCCATAATTTTTGTTACTTCAACAGTGGTTCCATTAATATTTATATTTCTTGATTCAGCACCAATACCTATAATAGTAAGCATACAACTTGCCAGTGATGTTGCAACTAAATCGGTTGGTGAAAATGCTTGCCCTTTACCATTGTTATCGGTTGGTGCGTCTGTAATTATTTTTGCATTTGATAAAGAGTGAACGGCTTCCGTTCTTAAATTCCCTAAGTATGTTACTTTTGATGTTATCATAAATCTATGCTAATTTCTCAAATCTATTTGAATCGAGACGCAAAAATATAAATAATAATATTGTAAACGACCAAAGCGAACTTCCACCATAGCTAAAAAATGGTAATGGAATACCTATAACAGGGGCTAAACCTATTGTCATTCCTATATTTACAACAAAATGAAAAAAAAGTAAAGACGCGACTCCATAACCATAAATTCTGCTGAAATTAGTTCTTTGTCGCTCTGAAACATAAACTACTCTTAAAAATAAAGCTGTAAACAAAACAATTACGATAAACGAGCCAACAAATCCGTGTTCTTCGCCAACAGTGCAAAAAATAAAATCGGTACTTTGTTCAGGAACAAAATTATATTTTGTTTGAGTACCTTGTAAAAATCCTTTCCCGCTAAATCCTCCCGAACCGATTGCAATTTTAGACTGGTTAACATTATATCCTGTTCCTAATGGGTCCGATTTTATACCAAGTAGCTCGTTAATTCTATCTTGCTGATGTTTTTCGAGTACATTATTGAAAATATAATCAACTGTAAAAGTAAAGCCAGATGAAAAGAGTACAAACAAAATAATAATAGTAGCATGAGCAATCTTTTTCTTTTGAGAGTATATAATAACAAATGTACTATATAAAATTATTGATGAAAAAACTATGTAATAAATGTTATATTTAAAATAAAGTATATTAATTAAATATAGTATTCCAAATGTGACTAAAAACAATGTAACCCCATAAATTAGTGTTTTAAAACGTGGGTGTAGTATATAAAATATTATAGGAGAAACATATAGTAAAACCTGAAGTATTATAAATTTATCTACTAATAATGCTGCAATAAATAATATTATAGAAATTAATGCCAAAAATAAAACAAAGGGTGTAAGTCCCTCTCTGTAAAGCATAAATACAAATGCTAAATAAACTAATGCAGAGCCAGTATCGTTTTGAAGAAGTATTAATATACTAGGAATAACGAATATAGCTAAAATTGAAAGAAAGTTTTTGAAGTTTGATATTTTAAAATTATATGTGCTAATTAATTTTGCTAATGCAAGATTTGTAGCGAATTTCATAAACTCAGATGGTTGTAATTTAAAAGCACCTATTTCGAACCATGCTTTTTGACCGTTTGTTTCTTTTCCAAAAATAAATACTGATATTAATAATAATATCATTACTATGTAAATAGGCCAACTAAAATACTCGAAAAAGTTACTATCAATTAAAAAAATTATAAAAGCAATAACAAAAGCTGCAATAATCCATATTAATTGAATTCCATATTTTTGTGAAAAGTCTAAAATACTTGAGTGCTTTTCGTTATATACAGCAGCATAAATATTAATCCAACCAATAAAAACTAATATTACATATAATACTACTGTAACCCAGTCGATACTTTTTATTATGTTAGAGGTTCTTATCAATTTCCAATTAAATTTGTTTCGAATATTCTTTTTTCTAAATCGGTTCTCTTAACTTTCTTATTAATATACTTTTCCATTATCAAACTAGCAATTGGTCCTGCCCAAGTTGCTCCAAAGCCGGCATTTTCGACTAATACTGCTATTGCAATTTTGGGATTATTTTTTGGTGCAAAAGCAACAAAAACTGAATGGTCTTTCCCGTGTGGGTTTTGAGCTGTACCAGTTTTTGCACAAAAGTCAATGCCATCAATTTTTAGGGCTGCTGCAGTCCCTCGTTCAACAGCATCACTCATACCTGTAATAACATTGTTATAAATATTTGTGTCATTTATTAAAGTGTAATTTCTGACTTTAAATTTTTGCAAGCTTGTGTCTTTATTATTATTCCCGATTTCTTTTATTAAGTGCGGAATATAATACCAACCTTTGTTTGCAATAATTGATACTACATTAGCACTTTGTAATGGAGTTATTCCCATTTCGGCCTGACCAATTCCGAGTGATATAACTGTTGAAGCATGCCACCGTTTTTCGCCGAACACTTTATTGTAATATTTTACAGTTGGAATATTTCCGTTTAATTCATTTGCAATGTCGGAGCCGGTTTTACGCCCTACACAAAAACTTAAGGCAATTTTTCTCCAAGCTTCAAAAGCTTTATATGTATTTTTATATTTTTTATTTTCAATAACAGATTTAAAAACGTACGAAAAATAAGAGTTACAAGAATGTCCAATTGCTTCAATTAAATTGAGTGGAGAGCCATGTGAGTGACATTTTGGATGGCCACCTAATGGAGGATAACCTTTTGCACAAGGGTATCTGGTGTTAGCATTTAGCACTCCTTCTTGTTGTCCAATTAATGCCATAACTAATTTAAAAGTAGAGCCGGGTGGGTATGATGCCATTGTTGCTCTGTTAAATAAGGGTTTTAAAGAGTCTTTTAACAGCTCAACATAATTTTTAGAACGAATACGACCAACAAGCAAACTTGGATCGTACGACGGACTCGAAACAAGCATTAGTATTTCTCCTGTTGATGGCTCAATAGCTACAATACTTCCTTTTTTATGCGACATTAATTTTTCGCCATATTGTTGCAAATCGGCATCTATAGTACATTTAATATTTGTTCCAACAACAGCAGCTGTATCAAATTTACCATCAGCAAAACTTCCCATTATTCTATTATGTACATCAACCATATATATGCTTACACCTTTTTTCCCACGCAAATAGTTTTCGTAGGTTTTTTCAATACCGCTTATTCCAATATAATCGCCTTGTTTATAATAATTATT
>Ga0172375_10011095_pt1 | contig 11539 bp, 10 predicted proteins | sample LakKiv1m_FD_114537 | JGI IMG/M metagenome (GOLD analysis project Ga0172375, IMG submission 114537) | Freshwater microbial communities from Kabuno Bay, South-Kivu, Congo - kab_092012_11.1m | ecosystem: Environmental > Aquatic > Freshwater > Lake | place: Democratic Republic of the Congo... | reverse complement strand
CCGGCACCGGTCTCATCGAGACGTCCGCTGCCTGGATACAGCGGCCACTCGTGCAGTGACACGTAGAGAACCGACGGATCGGCCCAGAAGATCTCCTGCGTGCCGTTGCCATGGTGGGCGTCCCAGTCGAACACGAGCACGCGCTCGCCGCGGGCGACCAGTGAAGCCGCCGTCACCGCGACATTGTTGAACAGGCAGAACCCCATCGCCCTGTCGGGTACGGCATGGTGCCCGGGAGGCCGGATCGCCAGGAACGCGGCGTCGCCGCCTCCGGCGTCCAGTGCTTCTACTGCCGCCAGACCCGCCCCCGCGGCGCCGAGCGCCGCATGCCACGAACCCGCGGAAGCCGCTGTGTCGGCGTCGATGCGGCCTCCGCCGCTCGCACTCAGCGCCTCGATCCGGTCCAGGTGCACGCTCGGGTGCACGCGCAGCATCTCGTCACGGGTCGCCTCGCGCCAGGGCAGGACCGTCGTGACGTCGGTCAGCCCGACTGCCTCGATGCCTTCGCGCACCGCCTCCAAGCGACTCGGACGCTCCGGATGCCCCAGCCCGGGATCATGCGCCTTGAAGCGCTCGTCGGTGGCGACCAGCAGCATGCGGGCGAAGATAGCCGCCTGCGCTGTCGACGGCCCCGCTCCGGGCGGCGGTACTCTGGCAACGGTGGCTCCCTCGCGCCCTCGACGTGCGCCGGTCGCGCGACGCGCGGTGCGGCTGTGGGCCGGCCTCATGGCCGCGGCGGCATCGTCCCTTCTCGTGGGTTCCCCGAACGCTGCTCTGGGTTCCCAAGCACGCGCATCAACCACTCCGGCCGGCACGGACGCGCCGCCGCTGCTCGCGCTCGTGCGGCAACCGGCTTGGACTCGTGTGGGCGGCAGCCTCCCTATCGAGCTGAACGTCGCGGGGGCTCGACCCGGACTCGATCTGCGCTTCACGCTCTACAGTCGCCTGTCGTCTCGCACGGCCTTCGAGATGACCACCCGAGGTGAAGGCCTCGGGTCTGCACGGGCGCACATCGATCTCTCCCTCGACGACCAGGAGGTCGCCGACAGCGGCAACTTCGTCGCTCGAATCGGCCTCACCGGTCCCGATGCGCCCCGCGGAGTCGACCTACTTCCTGCCTCGCAGACGGGCGTCTACCCGATGAGAGTGGCACTCACCGACCGGGAGAGTGGCGAGTCGCTCTCAGAGCTCATCACCTGGGTCGTGGCCGTCGAGGCGACTCCGGTAGACGCCCCACTCGCCGTCTCGTGGATATGGCAGATCTCCGCCCCACCTCTCGATCGCGTCGATGGGAGCCCCGAACCCGGCGTGCTCGCACAGATGAAGCCCGGCGGGCGGCTGGACCGCATCGCCGAGTCGCTCGGCGCTGCCGACGGTGTGCCCCTGACCCTCGCCCTGAGCCCGGAGACGCTCGAGTCGTGGAAGGCCGCTGCGAGCAGCGCCCCGGCCCTGTCCGACGGCTACGCATCGATCAGAGCCGCAGCGGCAAGGTCCGAGCACGAGCTACTACCCGTTCCGTACGTCCCCATCGAGGTTCCGTCGATCGAGGCCGCCGGACTCGGACCGGAGCTGGTACCCGCTCTGCTAGCAGGCTCCGACACCCTGGAGCGACTGCTGGACCGTCGGGTCGATCCCCGCACGGCCTTCGTCGACCCCGTCGACACGGCGGCCATCGGCCGGCTCAGGGAGTCCTTCGTGGACCGAATCGCCGTTCGCGACGAGGCACTGATCCCTACCGAGCGCGACCTCACCCCCGCGCGGCCGTTCACACTCGCCACAGGCGACTTCGCCATCGAGGCCACCTCGACCAACCCGGGACTCGACTCGCTCCTGGAGGGCGACCTTCCGAGCGGGCTCCTCGCTCAACGGTTCCTCGCGGGGCTGTCACTCGTCGCGCTCGAGGCGCCCTCGGTGCAACGCGGTCTCGTCTTCGCCACGCCATCCGACTGGAGCCCTGAGGTGGATACGGTGCGCCTCGTCATCGAAGGGCTGCGAAACAACCCTCTCCTCGATCCTCGAACGCTCGACGACTACTTCACGACCGTGCCCGAGGACACCCTCGACGACTCCGACGAACCACTCGTGAGACTCCTGGCCGCGTCGGAGCCGTCGGCGTTCCCCATCTCGGCCTCCGATCTCGCATCTTCGCGACTCGACCTGAACTCGCTGCGAACGATCGTGGGCGCCGACGACGAACGCGTTCGTCGCGGCGAGCGTGCACTCCGCCTCGCACTCACCACCTCATGGAGCAGCGCTCGCTCCAAGGCCGAGCTCGGAACAGCGGGAGAAGCTGCGCGCTCCTTCCTCGGCAACGTCACGTTGACCGATCAGAGCGTGACCGTTACGTCGAGGCGTTCGAACATCCCTCTGTCGTTCGTGAACGATACGGGTCGTCCCGTGAGCGTTCGCGTGAGGCTCGCAAGCTCGAAGCTTCTCTTCCCCGACGGACCGGAGAGGATCATCGCGCTCGCCGAGGGCAACACCACCGAGCGATTCTTCGTCGAGGCGCGAGCGAACGGGACGTTCTCGATGGATGTGACGATCACGTCGGAAGATGGTCGCATCCCCGCCGGACGGCCGTCGGTCGTCGCCGTTCGTGCCACCGTGTTCAGCGGTGTCGGCACGCTCGTGACCGTTGGGGCGCTGCTGTTCCTCGCCGGCTGGTGGGCGAACCACGCGTGGCGGCGGAGGGATCGCCGTCCGCCGGTCGGCCCTTCGACCACCGACGATCCTGCGGATCCGGCCCCCGCATCGTGAGACACCCCGCCCGACCGGCTTCCGGAGCGCGTCCGGAGACAGGCCTGGCGCGAGCGAGCCTGGCGGTGGCGGCTGGGACGGCGCTCTCCAGACTGACCGGCCTGGTGCGGGTCGGAGTCACCGCATACGCGATCGGAAGGGCGACTCTCGCCGACACCTACAACCTCGCCAACACCACCCCGAACATCGTCTACGAGCTCATCCTCGGCGGCGTCCTGACGGCGACGCTCGTTCCGTTGTTCGTCGAACAGATGCATCGCTCCGACGAACGGTCGACGTCCGCCGTCGTCACCACCGCACTCACCGCCCTCGTCGCTCTCACCGTAATTGCCACGCTGCTCGCGCCGGCCCTCGCTTGGATCTACACGCTCGCCGGAAGCACCGAGCAGCTCGCCGACCAGCGTGCCGTGGCCACGCTGCTGATCCGCCTGCTCATCCCGCAGATCCTCTTCTACGGGGTTACCGCTCTGGCATCGGCTCTTCTCAACGCAAGGCGCCGCTACGTCGCAGCCGCGTACGCGCCCGTCCTCAACAACCTGATCGTCATCTCGACCTTCCTCTGGTTCGTGTCGGCCACCGACGGACCACGTTCTTCGTGGATCTCCGTGGAGAGCGTCCGCGGCGAGACACGACTGCTGCTGCTTCTCGGCCTGGGAACCACGGCGGGCATAGCGATCATGGCCCTCGCCCTTCTCCCTGCTCTCCGAAACGCCGGCGTGCACCTGCGCCCGGTCTTCGACTGGACACATCCCGACGTCCGCCGCCTGGTCCGACTCTCGGGATGGACGGTCGGCTACGTGATCGCGAACCAGATCGCACTCTCGATCGTTCTCGTGATGGCGAACCACCGGATCGGTGGGGTCGCCGCGTATCAGTATGCGTTCATCTTCTTCCAGCTCCCCCACGGCCTATTCGCCGTCTCGATCATGACGACCGTCACGCCCGAGCTCGCGAGGTGCATCTCCTCCGGAGACCTCGCAGGGTTCCGCTCCAGGTTCGCCACGGGCCTGCGCTGGCTCTCACTAGTCGTGTTACCCGCTGCCGCCGCGTTCGTTGTTCTCGCAACGCCTCTCGTGGGCCTGCTCGAGCGTGGCGGGTTCGGCGCTGCCGACGTACGGGTGACCGGCGACACCCTCAGGGCACTGGCCCTCGGCCTCCCCGGGTTCTCCGTCTATCTCTACGCCCTGCGCGGCTTCTATGCACTCTCGGACACCCGAACGCCGTTCATGGTCAACGCCTTCGAGAACTTGCTAAACGTCGCCCTCGCTATCGCTCTGTTCCCGCTTCTCGGCGTCCAGGGACTCGCATTTGCCTACGCAATCGCATACACGATCTCGGCAGGGGTAGCTCTGCGACTCCTGGGCACGGCTGTCGGTGGGCTCAGCGACGGCTTCGCGGCAGTACTCGGCCGCGCCGTCGTTGCCGCAGCAGTGCTCGCCACTACGGCGGCGGCCGTCAACGGGCTGGTCAGCGACGCTGGTCCGGCGCGGGCACTGATCAGTGTCGCCCTCGCCGGCCTGGCGGGGTCAGCGGCATACGTGCTGACGCTGAGAGTGCTCGGCGTGCACGAGCTAGGGTCGATCGCCCGTTCGCTTCGTGCCGGGCGCGGCGCCGGGGCTCCCGACGTGTAACGATGTATATGCCCCGCGGATCGAAGGGGCAGTCGATGAGCAGTCCGGGCCGGGCTCGCGGGTCCCGCACCTCGCCCCAACCGAGGAGGTAGCAGATGGGGGTACGCGTCGTAACGGACAGCGCGTGTGACCTGCCACCGGAGATCTGCGAGAAGCACGGCATCGAGGTCGTGCCTCTCAACGTCCGCTTCGGCGACGAGGAGTTCATCGACCGCGTCGAGCTCACCAACGCCGAGTTCTGGAAACGCATGGAGTCGACCGCTGATCTGCCCGAGACCTCCGCACCCTCGGTCGGGACTTTCGAGGAGACGTTCAAGCGCCTTGCCGACGAAGGCGCCGACGGCATCGTCTGCATAAGCCTCTCGTCGCGCCTGTCGGCCACCATGCAATCTGCGCAGGTCGCGTCGAAGGCCCTCGACGGGCTCTGCCCGATAGAGGTGATCGACTCCTGCAGCGCCTCGATGGGTACGGCCAGCCACGCCCTGCACGCTGCTCGGCTCGCCGCCGGTGGGGCCGACCTCGCGAGCATCGTCGAATCGATCGAAGATCGACTCACCAGACAGCACCTCTTCGGTACGTTGGACACGCTGGAGTTCTTGCGGCGTGGCGGCCGGATCGGCGGCGCACAGGCGATGCTCGGCTCGATGCTCTCGATCAAGCCGATCATCACGGTGATAGAGGGCGCGGTGGAACCGGCGGGCAAGGTGCGCACGCGTTCGAAGGCTCTTCGCTTCCTGATCGACAAGGTCAAGGAGAGCAACGTCGAGGAGCTCTGCGTGATGCACTCCGATGCTCCTGACATCGGCGAGTTCCTGGAATCGCTGCGGCCGTTGGTGCCCGCCGGTGAGATCGTCGTCGGTCAGATCGGCCCAGTCATCGGCACTCATGCCGGGCCGCGCGTCGTCGGCGTCACCTGGATCGAGAGCCGCTCGACCTGAGAGGCCGGAGGTCGCCGACCCGCTGCCTCCCCCCCAACTACCGTGCGGGCAGTGCCCGCACTCGACGATCTTCCCGACACGGACCTGGCCGCCTCGGCAGCCGGCGGGGACCGGTCTGCGCTCGAAGCGCTCCTCTACCGCCACGCCGACCGTGTTCACGCGATCTGCCGCCGCGTGCTAGCTGATCCCGAAGATGCCCTCGACGCCACCCAAGAGGCACTTCTTGCGATCACTCGCGGCATCGGGCGCTTCGACGGACGCTCGAAATTCACGACCTGGATGTACCGCGTCGCCACCAATGCCGCTCTGGACGAGGCCCGTCGGCGCAGCCGTCGTCCCTTGCCGGCCGACGTGCTCCCAGACTTATCTGACGGCCGTCCCGGCATCGCAGAGGCCGTAGCCGATCGGCTCGACATCGACTCGGCCATGGCACGCATCCCCGCGGAGTTCCGTCCCGCCGTGACGCTTCGCGACCTCGCCGGCCTCGACTACGCCACGATCTCGGATGTCCTCGGTGTCCCGCCTGGCACCGTCCGCTCCCGCATCGCGCGCGGGCGTGCAGCGCTTGCCGTCGCTATCGGGAACCGGGAGCCCGACTGCGAACGCCCAAACGAGCAGAGACCATGAACGAGCCGATCCCCCTCTCGCAGCGCGATCCCGTGACGATCGACGAGCTGATAAGCGCCTCACTCGACGGCGTCCTCGACGAGGCCGCTCTCGACCTCGGTTTCGCTCTTGCCGAAGCGCACTCGATCGTGGCCGACCATCCGGACCGGGCCGCGGCACTCGGCGCCTCACGGGATCTGACAGCGACACCCGCCCCTCTCGACGAGATGACCCGGCGACGCCTCGTATCGACAGCACTCTCGGCGCCGCCCTCGCTCGGCAATGGCGGGATGTCGCGCCGGCATCGTCGCCGTGCATCGATCGCCGGCATAGCCGCCGCGCTCGTGCTGCTCGCAGCCGTCGGGGCACTGGTGGCCGGCCTCTCGGGTGGCGGCCGAGCAGATCGCAGCGCGGGCGGCGCCGCGCAGAGCGACGCGACGGTGCTCGGCCCGACGCTCGACTTCGGTGAGGTCTCCGACCCCGCAGTGCTCAGAACCCAACTGAGAGACGTGGGGGCTCCACTCCCCGGAGCGGCGGCGGCCCGTGCGGAGAATGGTTCCCCCGGCGGCGGCGAGGATCTCCGCACCGTCGAGAGCGCTCCCCCGCCTGATGCGAGCTCTGCTGCCACCACTCCCGCCGGAGCGCTCGACGCCGGCGCTTCACCCGCGTCACCGCCCGACGACGCCGCGAGCGACTGCGTGGCCCTCCTCGCTGCGGAGCTCGAAGGTGTAGGCACACCCTCGATCGTGGCGACAGCGACCTTCCAAGGCGAGCCTGCCGGCGTCGTCGTGCTCTCCTCGAGTGACTCCTCGACGGCGGTGGTGTACTCCGCGGGCGACTGCGCGATTCTCGCGACGCAGTCGCTGGCCACCCGCTGAAGGCGTCGCCGCGGATACGCTGCCTCACCGCGGTCCACGGACCGCGAACTCTCGGGAGCGTGCAATGAGCGACTGGACAGCCGAAGTTGCAGATCGGATCGAGAAGGCAGTCGCCACCGTTCGCGACCGCACCGTGGTCCCTGCGCGTGCGGCCACCAAGGGCCTGGTCTTCGGCCTTCTGGCCCTTTTCTTCGCCCTGCCCGCACTGATCCTGCTGACGATCGGCGTCTTCCGGCTCGCCGACGCCTACCTGCCCGGCGAGGTTTGGTCGGCGTGGCTCGTCCTCGCAGGAATCTTCCTCACCGGCGGTGCGTTGGCGTGGTCGAAGCGGAACTCCTGAGAGGTGCTCGGATGAACCAGGTGCGAGAAGTCATCATCGTGGGCTCCGGGCCGGCCGGGTTGACATCTGCCATCTACACGGCACGCGCAGGTCTGGGCCCCCTGGTCATCGAGGGTGTCGCCGCTGGCGGCCAGCTGATGCTGACCACCGAGATAGAGAACTTCCCCGGGTTCCCCGAAGGCATCCTCGGACCCGACCTGATGTCCGGCTTCCGCGAGCAGGCACTGCGATTCGGAACCGAATTCATCACCGCCGATGCCGACCGCGTCGATCTGACCGCGCGCCCCTTCAGCGTGCACGTGGGAGACGATGTCTACCGCGCAAACGCCTTGATCGTCTCTACCGGCGCCACCGCCCGCATGCTCGGCCTCCCCGCGGAGCAGCGACTCCTCGGCCACGGTGTGTCGACGTGCGCGACATGCGACGGCTTCTTCTTCCGGGACATGCCGATCGCCGTAGTGGGTGGCGGCGACTCCGCCGTCGAAGAGGCGCTCTTCCTTACCCGCTTCGCCACGAAGGTCACTCTCGTGCACCGCCGCAAGGAGCTCCGGGCCTCGAAGATCATGCAAGACCGCCTCTTCGCGAACCCGAAGGTCGAGGTCCGCTGGAACAGCACCGTCGAGGACGTCACCGGCGACGGGCGCGTAGAGGCACTCGTGCTGCGCGACGTCGAGACCGGCACTACCGAGACCCTCGAGGTAAGCGGGGTCTTCCTCGCAATCGGGCACACCCCGAACACGTCGATCTTCGAGGGGCTCGTGCGACTCGACGACACCGGATACATCGTCACCGCGCCCGGAAGTACACGAACAAGTGTTCCCGGTGTGTTCGCTGCCGGCGATGTGCAGGATCACCTGTACCGGCAGGCCATCACGGCGGCAGGCTCCGGCTGCATGGCAGCGATAGAGGCCGAGCACTACCTCGACGACCTCCACAACGGTTGAGATAACCGACCCGCCACTACAATCGACTGCGCTTCACGACCGAAAGGTAAGCACGTGTCTGATGGAGTTCTGACGCTCACCGATGCCACCTTCGCCGAGTCGGTGAAGGGCTCCTCCCTGCCACTCGTCGTCGATTTCTGGGCCGAGTGGTGCGGGCCGTGCAAGATGCTCGCCCCCGTGCTCGACGAGATCGCATCCGACTGGGCCGGGCGACTCGCCGTCGGCAAGCTCAACGTCGACGACAACCCTGAGATCGCTCGCACATACGAGGTGATGAGCATCCCGACGTTGCTGATCTTCGTGGACGGCGAGATCCGCAAGCGCATAGTCGGCTCCAAGGGCAAGGCACAGCTTCTGCGCGAGCTCGAGGAGTTCATCGCTTGACGGGTGGCGTGGTGCTCCACAGGGGCTCTGCCGGCGACCCCGTCCGCGACCTCCACCAGCGCCTCGCCGCCGCCGGGCACGCGGTCCCGCCCGAGGAGATCGCATCGTTCGGGGAATGTACCGAGAAGTGCGTGATCGACTTCCAGAGGTCCCGCGGCCTGCGGGTCGATGGGATCTGCGGGCCTCAGACCTGGGCCGCCCTCGTCGAGAGCGGCTTCTCTCTCGGGGACCGGCTCCTCTACTTGCGCCACCCGATGCTGCGCGGCGACGACATCGGAGAGCTCCAGCGCCGCTTGAATGCTCTCGGGTTCGACGCCGGGCGCGAGGACGGCATCTTCGGCCCCGACACCGAGGCTGCTCTCCGGCAGTTCCAGATGAACGCAGGCGTCACCTCCGACGGAGTTGCCGGGCCCGCCACCCAGCAGGCCCTCGACCACCTCGATGCACTGGCCGCCGGATCCGTGGCGTCGGTGCGGGAGCTCGACGTCCTGAGGCACCAGACCCACAGTCTGACGGGTCGGCGCATCTTCGTCGCAGTGGATCCGGGGCTCGATGCCCTCGGCGAGCTTGTACGAAGAGGCCTCGCCACCTCCGGGGCACTAGTCGTCATCGACGCTTCCGGCTGCGACGATTCGGCACTGGCGCGATCCGCGAACGCATTCGCCGCCGATCTGGCCATCGTTCTTCGAGCAGGCGACGTTCCCGGGGAGCGCTGCTCGTTCTTCGCCACCCGAACCTTCCGCTCCGAAGCCGGCTTCCTGCTCGCCGGCAGGATCGAGGAGGAGCTGTCGGCGGTGCTCGGACCAGCGGGGCCCCCGTCGGGCAAGTCGTACGACGTGCTGCGAGAGACCAGGATGGCCGCTGTCGTCTGCTCGCCGGTGTGCTCCGGCGACGTCGACGGCATGGGGCGGTTGGCCGGTCGAGCCGGCGAGGTCGCCGCCGCGATAGTGCGGGGCACCCGCTCCTGGACCGAGGCACCTCTAGACGCTGTCAGGTGATCGCTGCGGTCGAGCGTCGGCTGCACTCACTGCGGGAGGGGCCGTCAACCAGTCGTCTGATCCGGACCGCCTTCCCTTGTTATCAAGCGGTAGACCCTCTCGAGATCCTCCAGGGTCGCGAACTCGATCACCACCTTCCCGCGCTTGGGGCCCATCGAGACCTGGACGCGGGTCTCGAGGTAGTCGCCGAGAAGCTCTTCGAGCTCCATGAGCCCCGGCGGTCGCAGCTTCGGGTGCGCGCGAGATGCGCGCTTCCCCGGCGTGTCTTCGCGCAGGCGAACCGCCGCCTCGACCTCGCGGACCGAGAGGTCGTCGGCAGCCGCCCTCCGAGCGAGCTGCTCTTGGAACGCCCTGTCCGGCGTACCTAGCAGCGCTCGAGCATGCCCCATCCGCAACGACCCCTGCTGCAACAGGCGCTGAACGCCGGGCGGCAGCTGGAGCAGGCGGAGCGTGTTCGAGATCGTCGCCCTGCTCTTGCCTACCCGTCTGGCGACCTCGTCGTGCGTCAGCTCGAAGTCCTCTATGAGCTGCTGGAACGCAGCTGCCTCCTCGAGAGGATCGAGCCCTTCTCTCTGCACGTTCTCGATCAGAGCCTGCTGAAGCGAGGACACGTCGTCTGCGCCACGCACGATCGCGGGGATCGTCTGCAGCCCCGCACGGCGCGCAGCTCTCCACCGGCGCTCCCCTGCGATGAGCTCGTACCCATCTTCGGCCTCGCGCACCAGCACCGGCTGGAGCACTCCAACCTCGCGTATCGACTCGGCCAGAGACGCCAGCGTCTCCTCGTCGAAGTGCTCCCGGGGCTGATGGCGGTTCGGCCTGACAGCGCTGATCGGCAGCTGGAGCATCCCCACGCCGGGCGTCGAAACGCCGGCGGGGATCAGCGCCCCGAGTCCCTTACCCAGCCCGCCGGGACGCGCCACGGCTGACCTCCTTGGCGAGCTCCCGGTAGGCGATCGAGCCCCGGGACGACGGATCGAACACTGTTATCGGCTGCCCGAACGACGGTGCCTCCGAGATCCGCACGGTGCGCGGCACCACCGACCGGTATACGCGCTCACCGAAGTGCGAACGGACCTCTCCCTCTACCTGGCTGGCCAGCTTCGTGCGCGCGTCGAACATCGTGAGGACGATCCCCCGCACGGTGAGACCGGGGTTGATGTTCCGACTGACCAGCTCCACGTTTCGCAACAGCTGCCCCAACCCCTCCAAGGCGTAGTACTCGCACTGTATCGGCACGATGACATCGTCGGCCGCTGCCAGCCCATTGACCGTCAGCAGGCCGAGGGACGGGGGGCAGTCGATGAGCACGAAGTCGTATCCGTCTCGCACCTCGTCGAGCGCCCGTTTCAGCTTCAGCTCCCGGGAGAACGCCGGAACCAGCTCGATCTCGGCGCCGGCCAGGTCGATCGTCGCAGGCACGACGAAGAGGTTCCTGATGCTGGTCGGCTCGACGCAGTCGTCCACGGAGGCGTCGTTCATGATCACGTCGTATATCGAGCCCTCGACGTTCCTGTGGTTTATGCCGAGCCCGGTGGTCGCATTGCCCTGCGGGTCCAGATCGACGACGAGGACTCGGAACTCCAGGTCGGCCAGGGCTGCGCCGAGGTTCACCGCCGTAGTCGTCTTTCCCACACCGCCCTTCTGATTAGCTACCGCAAAGACGCGTGGGAGCACCAGTGGCGGCAGCGCTCCCAGGAGGTCGATCTCCGCTGTGCTCGCGACGGAGGCCCCTCCGGAGACTCCTGTTACCTCCGACTCGGCGGGCCCGCCCACGTGGGGAGATGCCTCGGCCTCGGGACCGATCGCCTCACCGCCACCGCCCTCGCCCCCCGCTGCCACATCAGGCTCGGGCTCCGGGGCGTCTGCCTCCGGGGCGTCTGCCTCCGGGGCGTCTGCCTCCGGGGCGTCGGACTTCAGGGGACCTGCCCCCGGGGGGGAGGGCTCCGGGGCGTCTGCCGCCGGGGCGTCGGACTTCAGGGGGTCTGCCCCGGGGGGGGAGGGCTCCGGGGCGTCTGCCTCCGGGGGGTCTTCCTCCGGGGCGTCGGACTTCAGGGGGTCTT
>Ga0172375_10011094_pt1 | contig 11539 bp, 7 predicted proteins | sample LakKiv1m_FD_114537 | JGI IMG/M metagenome (GOLD analysis project Ga0172375, IMG submission 114537) | Freshwater microbial communities from Kabuno Bay, South-Kivu, Congo - kab_092012_11.1m | ecosystem: Environmental > Aquatic > Freshwater > Lake | place: Democratic Republic of the Congo... | reverse complement strand
CACAATGAGGCAATTTTACAAATTTCATTCTTCCATTTTACTCTTGAAGTAGAGAGGATTCTGGAAGAAACTGCCTCCCTCGAGCTAACGCTCGGGGTTTCAAGTAAAGACATTATGAAAAAATTATATATAGAGGAAACTCCCCAAAAGATCGGTGAGATTGTTGAACTCTACGGATGGGTAGATACAAAAAGAGACCACAAAAAGATTGTTTTTATTGATCTTCGCGACAGGACCGGTACGGTACAGGTTGTCGGAGGTGAAGAATTCAAAACTCTTTCCGAAGAAGATGTTGTTTATATACAAGGTTTGGTCAAGACAAGACCTGATAAAATGACTAATTCTAAGATCAAAACTGGTTCAATTGAGATAGAAGCAAAAGAATTGAAGATTTTGAATAGAACTAAAACTCTTCCTATCCCCGTTAACACTGATGGCCACGATATTGATGAAGAAGTTAGGCTTAAATATAGATATCTAGATCTTCGACGTCCCAGAATGTATAAAAATCTGGAGCTAAGGTCAAAGTTTATCGATCTTATCCGTCAATATCTCTTTGATAAAAAGTTCTTGGAAATTGAAACTCCTATATTATCGGAAACAACTCCTGAAGGTGCTCGTGATTTTATTGTTCCATCACGTTTTCAGCAAGGTAAATTTTACGCTCTCCCCCAGTCCCCCCAACAGTACAAACAACTTTTAATGGTTGGCGGAATTGAAAAATATTTTCAGATCGCCCGATGTTTTCGTGACGAGGACCCAAGAGCCGATCGTGCTTATGGTGAATTTACGCAACTTGATGTTGAAATGAGCTTTGTGGAACGAGAGGATGTTATGAATTTGATCGAAGGCATGATGATAGACGTCTACGAAAAATTAAAAATACCGATTAAACAAAAACCTTTTCCTGTTTACACATATCAAGAAGCAATTAAAAAATTTGGCGCGGATAAATTTGATCTTAGAACTCCAGAAGAAAAAGCTAAGAACATTCAAGCTTTTGCTTGGGTAGTTGACTTTCCATTTTTTGAAAAAACCCCTGAAGGCGGATGGACATTTACACATAATCCGTTCTCTGCACCAAAACCTGAGTTTATGAAAGATCTGCTTGAGAAAAAAAATATTGGAAATATCCTGACCACACAATATGATTTGGTTTGTAACGGGTATGAGGTTGGTGGAGGAAGTATCAGAAATCATACACCTGAAGGACTGCGATCGGTATTTGAGATCATGGGTCTGAGCTCTGAAGAAATTAACTTAAAATTTGGACATATGATAGAAGCGCTTGGATATGGTGCTCCGCCACACGGAGGAATAGCTCCAGGGATCGACCGATTATTGACCTGCATAACTGGCGAAACCTCAATCCGAGAAGTTATTGCTATGCCTATGACGTCAGGAGGAAGAACTGCCATCATGAAGGCACCATCAGCTGTCAAAGATGAAAAATTGAAAGAGTTAGGTATTACTTTACGTCAGGTAACCAAACAACCTGAAACAATAAAAAGCGTTTTCGAAAACATCAAAAATTTACTTGATAAAAATAAAATTGAATATAAATTAATCGAACATAAACCAGTTTTCACTTCGGAAGATGCAGCTAAAATACGAGGGTCTTCTCTTTCACTCGGAGCCAAAGCACTTATTATGAAAGCCGATAAGAAGTCCATTATGATCGTTGTCCCAGGAGATAAAAAAGTAGATACTTCAACATTTAAAAAACTTTATCAAATTAAAGATTTAGAAATGGCGACCCGTGAAGAAGTGAAAACTATCTCGGGAGTTGAGGTAGGAGCTGTTCCACCGTTTGGAAATCTATTCAAGATCCCGCTATATTTTGATGAAGCTATCGTAAAAAGTGAAATTGTTTTTTTTAATGCCGGCAGTCATAGTAGGTCAATATCTTTGAGGGGTTCAGATCTAGAAAAAGTAACCAAGCCTATTGTAGGAAAGTTTACAAAATAAAAAGTTTGTCATCCCCGACCTGATCGGGGATCCAGAATACATGGATTCCCGCCTTCGCGGGAATGACACAAACATACATAAAACTATAAATGAAACCAAAATATATTTTTCTTTTTTTCTTCTTCACGTTCTTATTTCTCTTTTATCCTGGAGATTCTTATTATTTTCATATCTTTGCCTACAACCGAACTAAAATCGATAAGACTTCTTCTAAATTTAAGTTAAGTATTCATCCTATTCCATATCTCAAGGTTCCATATTATCCTGAAGTTACGGCTGAGAGTATATATTTGGTCGATCTACCCTCCTTTACACCAATTTATTCCCGGAACGAAAACCTAAAGCTTTTTCCAGCATCAACAACAAAGATCATAACAGCTTTGGTCGCATATGATGTTTACAAACCAAATCAAATAATTACAGTTAAAAAAACGATTGATGATGGCCAAGTGATGGGATTATTAGTTGGCGAAAAAATAACCGTTGAAAATATTTTATACGGAACCCTTGTGCATTCTGGAAATGATGCAGCTTTCGTCTTAGCAGACAATTATGGATACGATAAATTTATTGACCTTATGAACGAAAAGGCTCAATCACTTGGTATGAAAAACAGTCATTTTTCAAATCCTAACGGACTGGACTCTGGGTCTCAATATTCAACCGCATATGATCTCAGCTTAGCGGCACGGGAGCTACTTAAAAACCCTTACTTGTCAAAAATAGTTTCTACAAAAGAGATCACCATTTCTGATGTTGATTTTAAGTATTTTCATCAATTAACTAACGTCAATAAACTATTAGGGGAAATCCAGGGCTTAGGAGGATTAAAAACCGGATATACGGAAAATGCCGGAGAAAATCTTGTCTCTTTTTATAAAAAAAACGGTCATCAGTTTGTCATCGTAATATTAAAAAGCTTGGATAGATTTAGCGACACTAGAAACATTATTAAGTGGATTGAGGAGAACGTAAGTTATCAAACAGTTAAATATTAAACTGTTAAAACTTAAATAAACCGATAAACACTAAACTAATAAACAAAACATGTGTTTAATATTTATTGTTTAATAGTTTTTTTAACTGTTTAAGTTTTAAGGTTTAACCGCTTAAATTTCTTTTTAGTTTTTTATTGCCTGCACATACGCAACGAAGTCACCTTCACCCAAAAATACGTATACTGGTTGTAAATAATTTTGGTAGATATCCGGATCAAAATAACGCAACTTCATATCTTTAATAAGAATGTCTTTCTGCCCTTGGGTTCCGGCAACAACGATTCCCTTACCATTATTGAGCTCGGACCAGGCTTCCTCCCCTGTTTTGACCAAATATGTTCCAACCTGTTCTTCGGACTTTTCAAAAAATGAGATCTGACTTTTTATTATTTGGAACTCCTCTCCTTGAAAAAGCACGATCACATAATTTTGACTTGTAAAAAATTTTGGTGTTACTACTTTAAACGTATCAATGTCAGGCCTACCAAAATCGATCTCAACTAACTGCGCCTGTGAACTTTTTTCAACATTAACAAAATTTTGATTGATCGGATTATATTTTAGATAAATTATATTAGTTGTTCCTTTTGCCAGTTCATCCGGATAACGTCCGATCTTTTTCAAAAAATCTATTGCTTTATTTTCAATAACGGTTCTTACGGGTATCGTCAATTGCGAAGAAGTGAAAAGTCCATTATTTACTTTTCTGTCAAATTTAAAATTAAAATTTGAAATATCTATTGTTAAGGTTTTTTCTTTGTCGGAAAAAGTGGCTATTTTTCCTATTAATTGATGCTTGACCACCTCTGTATCAAAGCCAAAGCTTTTGGCGATCAAATATATTTTTTCGCTATAGCCAAACCGAGGGTTGTTTTGTGGAATAAAATACACTTTGGCTGTATCGGTAGCTGTTATGGGTTGACCTTCAATCGTATCCAATGTGAATTTAAATCCGGCACTTGATGAAGAGTTTAGTATTTCCGGTTGGCTTACGTTTCCAAAAATTGGATTCGTGTAGATAGGTATAGTTTTATTAGATTCTATGTAGATAAATATTACTTTTATTGAACAAAAAAATATTAAAAAAACCAAACAAGAAAGAATTACGTAAGGCAGAAATTTTCGGAAATAATAAGATAGTTCAGTTAAGGACATATAATCATATTACAGAATAATTTTATTCTTTGCAGCATTCAAATATCTTGACAATAAATTTATTGATCTGTTTAAGTAGATCGTTTTTGAGATAGTGAGTAAAGTCTTTTAATATTTCTCGAATTTTCATGTTGTTTTTGTGTCATCCCCTCGTAGGAGGGGATCCAGTCTATAATTACTACTTAAAAATTAAAAAGATGATTTTAGTCTGGATTCCCGCCTTCGCGGGAATGACAATATAGTTTAATTAATTGTGTAAAATCTTACTAATAACATTAGTAGAATAGATACTGACACAACTATTCTTTGATAAGAGAAAAAAACTTTACCATGATTTAATTTTCTTAAAATTATATCTGATATTAGTGACAAAAAAATTGTAAGTAAACCGATTGCCAAAATATCATTAATCCCTATTTTTTTTGCTAATAACAACCCTCCCCCAACAGTTATAATACACGCTGGACACATAGTTTATGATAGAATTTACTATCGTAGTTTTCAAACTCAAAAATGATCAAGAATAACATAACTTATAACAGCTTTTCCGACTATCAATTTAAAGTTAGTAAAGCTCAAGACTCTTTTATTTGGGATGATAAGGGTAATAAACTAATTGATTTTACCTCCGGATGGAATGTCACTAACTTAGGTTGGAATAACATCGAAATAAGTAAAGCCATTATTGAACAAGCTAAAAAAAATATTTATACATCAATGTGGTTAGCCGATCCTATCCAGGAAGAATATGCAGAAAAGCTGACAAATTCCCTACCTAAACCGTTGTCAACTATCACCCGAGAAGTCAGCGGGGTTACAGCCAATATCATGGCAATAAAAACTGCCCGTGCTTATACTGGAAAAAGAAAGATTTTATCTTTTAGGGATACCTTTCACGGATCACTTTACCAAACGCTTCAATTAGGTTATTCTCCAGATTACCCCATATCAAAGGCAATATTTTTAGACTTTAAAGATCATATCCATTTGAATTATCCGAGAGTTAATTTTGATGATAATAATCAAGAAAAAATTCTTAATGATTTTTTGTCAAAACTTGAAAACATATTAAAAAAGGAAAATGATATTGCTGCATTTATAACAGAATCGGGTGTGATCACTGGCTGGGGCTCAACATTTATTGCTCCCAGTGGATTTTTATCAGCAGTTAGAAAACTGACAAAAAAATATGGAATATTATTGATATTAGATGAAGTTGGTACAGGATTTTCGCGAACCGGAAAATTATATGGTATGAATCATGAAAATGTAGTTCCTGATATTGTTACTTTTGCAAAGGGAATAGCCAACGGAGCAACAATTGCCGCAACTGTTACTACTACAGAGATTGCTGAAAAAACATTTAGTAAATCAAACCCACAGTCGACTTTTGGTTGGAGTCCTTTAAACGTTGCCGCTGCTCTAAAAACCCTTGAAATTCACCTTCGGGACAAGGTTTGGGAAAAATCTGAAACAGATGGTAATTATGCAATGGACATTATTAGAAAGGAACTTGAAAAAACCCCATTTGTTGAAGATGTTAATGGTTTGGGAATGGAGATAGGTATAAGATTAAACAATAAATTAAAAAACTTTAATATGATCAAATTTATCGAAAAGATCAGAAATAAAGGACTACACCTAGCCAATGCTGATAGCTTCAGTTTCCAGATCATGCCGCCATTGACAATCAAGAGGAATGTTCTGGACACGGGTTTGGAAATACTCACTGATTCAATCAACTCTTTCAAAAGCTAGCAATAAGATTATTTTCAAGGGATTTTAGTGTTATAATTTGATTGTTTTTGTCGGGGTGGCGAAATGTTCAACTGACAGTCTGCGAACAGAGTGAGTGAATACTGTCAGTTAATCCCGTCCGAGTATTCGAGGCGGAAGTATACGTTTTTTTGGGCGAATGGCGAAATGGTATACGCGTAGTCTTGAGGAGGCTATGGGGTAACCCGTGGGAGTTCAAGTCTCCCTTCGCCCACAATAGAGGTTTCCCACTTCTGGGACTAACTGTCAGTAATCCCGAATAAATCGGGAACTGACAGTTGAGCAAGTCCTCTCCCCGACACCAATTACTTTCTTTCTATCGTATAAACATAAGGATAATATAGGAATAATCCTGGTGGATCATCCTCAATTATTTTTTGGAATTCCTGATAGAATTTACTTCGTTCCTCAATATTGATAGTTGATCTACCGTCCTCCAAAAGTTTATCTATCTTAACATTTTGATAATTTCCGATATTTCCTCCCTTTTGTGTTTGAGTAGAATGCCAAAAATAATATTGATCAGGATCTTGAGGGACCTTCCAAAAAACCAAAAGCAGATCAAAATTATCCGGATGCTCATAGGAGATCATATTGATGTCTACTTTCAGGCCTGTCTTTTTTATTTCTCCGGCAATGCTGTCTGCCGCGTCATAGTAGTCATACGATGTTAATAGGTTAAGCTGAGCTGATTCGGTCGCTTCGATTTCATTTTTAACAATTTTTGTCGCTGTTTCTATATCATACGTGTTTGACTTCAGATCGGAATTATATGCCCATGATGTTGGTGAAATAGGCCCGCGGGCTATCTCTCCAGCCTCAGACAATTTTTGATAGTCTATCATCATCGCAAAAGCATCCTTGACATCCTTATTCGAAAATGATTTTTCTTTATTATTAAAAAATAATGTTAGCAATCTAGTATGATCAACCGCCTTGACTATCTTGCTGTTTTTCCAATTTAAAAATGTATCGGCAACGGATTTTTTCGTCAGAGTCATTTTATTGATTTCGCCTTTTTTGTAGGCTATGACCAGATCCGATTCATTCCCGTAAAATTTATATTTTATTGTCGTCAGATCTTTGGTATTTGGCACAAGAGTTAAGTCTGTCAAATAACCATTTGTCATTTTGTATTTTCCCAATTTATAAAAACCGGCAATACCAATCAAGGGAGGTCGTATTAGGGGCTTACTTAAATAAGTTGGAAAAATACCCAATGGCTTGCTTAAATAAAAATCCAATATATTATTATCAACAACCTTTATCTTAACGTCACTGAACTGATAATTAATATCTGAAGCGGAAAATTTTTTATCATCATTCCATAAAAGATTATTTTTCAAATAAAATCTGTATTGTTTTCCGTTATCCTTTACTTCCCAGGAATTTGCAAGCACGGGAATTATCTCCCCTTTTTCACTAATCGTTACCAAACCGTTTGAGACTTTAGTCATTACCTCGTCGGGCAAATTGTTAAAATCATATTTTCCTAGTAGTCCTATTGATTCTTGTTTATTAAACATTAGTTTTAAGTAAGGAGAAACGGATAAAAAACCGATCAGACTTATAAAGCCGATAAAAAAACTCATCAAAATCAGCCGTGAGTATTTTTTAATAAACTCTAGAAATAACCAATAGTAATATCTAAAAGTTTTTCTGTTCATTTAACAAAAAGATTTATCAAAGAAACCGTCAAAAAAATTATTATAAAGACAGTTGTTAACCAAAGGATTATCTTCTCCATACCTCGTCTCGTTTGGAACATTTCTCCCCCACCTCCCCAAGCACTTCCCAAACCAGCACCTCTTCCCTGAATTAGAATAAATATAACTATCAAAACACTAAAAACAATATTGAGAACCAAAAGAAAATTCTTCATACCACTACGCTATAAATAGCTTGAATTTATAATAGCTTCGTTAGGTATTATCACTTTTATATTTATTTTTATATAACCCCCAACGTAGTTATCAAAGTTTTTACTTGATAACGAAGTGGGGTCATATAATTTTTTCTAATAAATTAATAATGGTAGAAATCGAAAAGGAAGAGATGAAGATATTTGCTAAGCCGGAAACCTTAATCTCTCCTAGTGTTATACCTAATAATCTTATCCCTGAAAATGTCCATTCCTTAATATTTATCAAATTAAAATTGTTCAGAAGAAAATAGAAAACAAATGCATAAAAGATCATGGAAACAAGACCAAATGTAATAAGGTTTAATGGTAGCAAAACAAGCTTGCTAGCCGGAACTACCAAATAATAAATTGCAGTTATTATTAGTGCCGCCTTAATATATACCCATGGATCTGCCTTGATAATAAAACCTTTATTCCAAAGAGAGGTGGCGAATATAGCCACACCGGAAAAAATTATCATTCTAAATATTTTTTTCATAATTTTACCCACCCAATTGTTAAAACGTGACACTTAATTTTATTATCTCCGTGGGAACCCTCCCCTTTTCGGGGACTCCCAAGTCGAAAAAAATTAAGCATCCCGCTTTCACTTTAGCTTAAAATTTTTATAGGTGTCACACTTCCGACGCATAACATTATAACAAAAAGTCCTTACTTCTTAAAAACAGATGATATTTACGGGCAAAGCGGTGAGATTCGTCACGAAGCAGTCTGACAATATTAAGTACTTTACTGTCATTTTTTAAGAATAAATTTGGGAATCCCTCAACCCCCACGATCACTCTATCTGGATTTTTTGCAATACCTATCAGCGGAATCAAGCTTTTATTTAATTCAAAAATCTTTAATATAGCTTTTATCTGCGGCCTTCCGCCATCAATGATGATCAGGTCGGGAATAGGCCATTTTTGTTGAAGCCTTCTGCTCATAACCTCCTTTAATCTATCAAAATCTGATGGTAGACCAACCTGTCTGATCTTGAACTTACGATATTCTTTTTTGTCTATCTGATTATTTTTCATTACAACCATTGAGCCAACAGCCTGTTTTAATCCCAAGTTACTGATATCATACGTTTCTATGCGCTCAAGTTTTAATAATCTTGGAAAGTATTTCTTTAAAATAATTAACATCTCGTCTAAATTTTTTTCATTATTGTTCTTATATATGTCCGAATCATCTTTCAAATTTAATAACCTATCAAATCGGAATATTTTATTTCTGATAATGATCGCTTGTTCAAACTGATTGCTTTTTATTAAAACTTTAAGCTGGAGATTAAGATCTTTTATTATCGTTTTTACATTGCCGTTTAAGATCGAGATAACCTGTTTGATATTTTTTTTGTATTGTTTTTTATCCTCTGATGTTTTTATTTCATTTGGACAAGGGTTACATAATCCGATCTTTGAATAAAAACAGGCTTTATTTCCGATCTTTTTTTGAGTACAAAACGGTATGATATGTCTAATGTCATTTATGATCTTTTCAACCATTCTTACTGATGAAAACGGACCAAAATACAGGCTCTTTTCATCAGATTCTTTCCTGACTATGGTTATCTTTGGAAATTCATCTGAAGTCGATATTTTAATATACAACGGACTTTTATCGTCCTTCCAGATCGAGTTATACTTTGGCTGAAGTTCTCTTATTAATTTTGCTTCCAAGATCAGCGCTTTAAACTCCGAGTCAGCGATTATTATCTCTATATTATTTGAGTTTTCAATGATCAACCTCTCTTTATTGTCTAATTTGGCATTCTCAAGATGGGATATAACTCTTGCTTTTATGTTTACGGATTTGCCAATATAATTGATGCTTTCGTTATTCTTAAAAAGATAAAGACCGATCATGCTTGGTAGACCGTCTATTTGAGACCTAGTGATCATGACGTTTTATTTTTGTAACTGCCCTATAAATTAAGAATATAACTGATAAGCCAAGAAGTGCCATAAATACCTTTATTATTTGAGCGTATAGTGCTGGAACGATAATAATATCCTGTTTCAGTAGCTGTTTATCCAATATCCCGACCGTAAGCTCTCCTTGAACTTTTTTATTTTTATCTTTTGCCAAATATTCAAAAGATATTGTCTTTTTTTCGTAAGGCGCCAAAACAGGAATCGTAAATTTATTATTCTTGGTAATAATATTTTTTGATCCAATATTGATTGGCATCTGCCAAAGATAACTACTACCGTTATTCTTTACGATGAACTTACCTTTATAAGATTTATTATCAGAAATCGTCGTCGAAAGATCTACGCCTTCGATAACGATCTCTGTTCTCTCAGCAGGTACATCAACGACCGGCTTTACCAAAACATCTCTGGAGTTTTCTACTTTATAAGTCCCCGCCGCCAATGGATAGTCAGAATTTTTTCCATGAATCACAAATACAATATGGTTCAGGTCAAATGAAGTAAAATAGTCAATTCCTGAAGTGTCTTCCCAGGTCGGATCGACAGATATCCAATTTCCTAATTTTGTATCAAAATATTCAGGCCAGGCATGTAATATATCGGAAGATAACGAGATAGGTTGTAATTTTGGATCTAAAGAAAAACCATAACCTTCTACTTCCCTGCTATATATCCCTTTTTCTCTTGCAATACCGACAAAAAGATCTGAATATTCGAGACAAACGGCTTGATCCAGGTTCGATAAAACGGTATCGGCACCGATTCGCTTATTGTTTAGATTTATTTTATCGTAGTTATATTTTAGATTATTTTTGACAAAATCATATATTTCTTTAGGATTATTGGCGTTCTTTATTTGGTCTACCTTACTTATCTGCCAATACTTTTTTGCGGTAAGTAGATAATTTTTTTGCGAGTTAATTAATGAACGAAAATACTGAGCTGAATCGTCCCTGGTTTTTGAATAAACTTCAACAATACTTTTATATAGTATAGTTTTTGTTTCAAGCGGTTTTAAAAAATACTTCCCTAAATAATTCCCATCCTCATCCAATCTTACCGACTCAGGCGGTGGGCTTATTGATTCTAAAAAAATCTTTTGATTAGCGGTTTCGGGAGGAAAAGCAACTTCAGTAAAAACTGGATAAATTTGATCGTTCTTTAAGTGGTATGTAAGTTCGGTATCATAAGCCTGATTATCTCCAAAAACTGCATAGATTGTTTTTGTATCCGGATTGTTCCAAATTATTTTATTACCGGTTACTGAATCAGGAATTGGCTTTGCAATTGAGATCTTCTTATTGGTAGTTTGTGGAAGGTTAACGGTAACCTTATAAGATTCATTTTGTTTGTTTTCTATTACTGGTAGGACCACTTCCCAAACTTTACCGTTGACCTTGAATAAATTTGCCTGATCAAAGTTCAAAAAAAAAGTATTTTCTGAATCTTTTCCAACTGCAGGATTTGAAAACTCAAGTTCAATTTTAGTTATATCTCCATTAGTTGTTATTTTTGGAGTAATATATCCGTTATCATCGGATGTTTTTAAATTTGCGATTGAGAAGGTATTTGGAAAACTGATAGCAAATTTACTAACAAATACCTCGCTTCTTAAATTTATTATCTTGATCTTGAAACTTACTTGTGAGCTTAGGTCGTTTTGCGATTGAGAAAGATTATATTCAACTTGATAGTCTGTCTTGAAGTCGGCAGCAAGAATTACAGAACATGAAACAAGGAACATGAAACTTATTAGGATAACGGAGAAAAAATACTTTAATAATTTAAGCATT
>Ga0172375_10011093_pt1 | contig 11539 bp, 5 predicted proteins | sample LakKiv1m_FD_114537 | JGI IMG/M metagenome (GOLD analysis project Ga0172375, IMG submission 114537) | Freshwater microbial communities from Kabuno Bay, South-Kivu, Congo - kab_092012_11.1m | ecosystem: Environmental > Aquatic > Freshwater > Lake | place: Democratic Republic of the Congo... | reverse complement strand
CGGTTCGCCTTCTCCTTCGTGCGCACCAGGACTTCGCGCGGCGCCTCGGCGATCATCGACGCATAGCGTCGCGCTTCATCGATCAGGAGGTCGCTCGCCACGACCGCGGACACGAGGTGCAGCCGTAGCGCCTCATCGGCATCTATGGCGCGCCCGGTGAACGCCAGATCCTTGGCGATCGCTGAGCCGACGAGGTCTAGCAACGGCGTGTACACGACATCGGAGAACGTGTGCTCCGGGTGGGCGAAGCGGGCGCCTTGCGCGGCAACGCGCAGATCACACATGACGGCAAGGTCGAATCCGCCGGCGAGTGCAGGGCCGTTGAGAGCAGCGATCGTCGGGAGTGGGAGCTCGAGCCATGCCTTGTGCCACCGCGCGCTCGACTCCCAGAACACCTCTGCATCGATATCGCCGGTTCCGAGTGCCTGGAACTCCTTCAGGTCGTAGCCTGCGGAGAAGACTCCTCCGGCACCCGTGACGATCACGACCTTCGTCGCATCGTCGGCGGCGAGACGGCCGAGCGCGTCCACGATCTCGTCGCGCATCGCCATCGAGAGAGCGTTGCGCTTCTCGGGGCGATTGAGTGTGATCATCGCTACCCCACCGTCGGGGCCTTCCACAAGTGCTGCGCTCATCTTCTCTCCCAGTCTCAGCGTGGGTGCACCGCAATACTTCATCACCCCCGGTGGTCGGACGGGTCTCGGGCGACGCCGGCGTCCGGCGGATCCTCGAGTGTCTCCCAGCCGCGCCCCAAGTACGCCTCCACGACCGCGTGGTGAGCCAGAACGTCCGGAGGCGTGCCTACCGCGATCACCTCACCTGCGTCGAGAGCGACGAGGCGGTCTGCGAGCCCGGAGAGCAACGCCATGTCATGCTCGATCACCAGGAGACTGCAGTCGAGCCGCGCTTGCACCGACTTCAGCAACGGGACCAACGCCTCGCTCTCGCGCTGGGCGATTCCCGAGGATGGCTCGTCGAGCATGAGCACGAACGGCTGCGCCGCGAGCTGAACTGCCAGGTCGACCACCCGGCGAGTACCGGTCGAGAGATCCCCTATGAACTTCTCTGCGCAGTCGCCGAGGCCGAGCATCTCGATCAGCTCGTCGACGCGTGCGTAGACGGCGGCCTCCGAGTCTTCGACCACCGGGAGCCTCAAGAACGCCGGCAGAGCGGCACGCACCGCCACTTCGGGTTCGCAGCCCATAGCGATCGCCTCGGAAACGGTCAGGGATGGCCAGAGGATCGCGCTCTGGAACGAGCGGCCCAACCCGCGTCTGGCACGGCCGTGAGCCGAGATGTGCGTGACATCCTCGCCGTCGAGAATCACACGGCCGCCGTCGAGATCCTGGAAGCCCGAGATGAGATCGAGAATCGTCGTCTTGCCCGCTCCATTCGGTCCGATGAGGCCCAGGATCTCGCCCTCGTGCAACGAGAACGAGACGTCCAAGACCGCGGCGAGGCCGCCGTAGCGCTTCGTGACCTCGCGCACCTCCAGCACAACCGGCTTCGTTGTCAGGTCTGCGACCTTCTCACGCTCCGTGGCTCCGTGCAGGAACACCGATCGAACGAGGTCCTTGCGCTCGAGGAGATCGGAGGTCGCTCCGCTGAACCGGATCTCGCCCTTCTCCATGAACACGGCCCGCTGCGCCAGCCGGAGCGATGTAGAGACCGATTGCTCGACGAGGACGACCGCGGTGCCTCGGGCATGTATCTCCGGCACGATCCGAAGTAGCTGCTCCACCACCGCGGGCGCCAGGCCGAGTGAGAGCTCGTCGACCATGAGCAGCTTCGGCCGCGCTATGAAAGCCTGGGCCAGGCTCAACATCTGCTGCTCGCCGCCGGAGAGATTCCCGCCCTCCACCTCGAGGCGGGCACTCAGCGCGGGGAAGTAGCCGAGGACATCGGCGGTTGCCTGCTCCAAGTAGTCGGGATCGGAGCGATACATCCAGCCCGCAACTCGGAGATGCTCGGCGACAGTGAGCGACGGGAAGATTCCCCTATCGCCTGGAACCATCGTCATGCCCAGCTTCGCGGTGAGCGAGGCATCGGCGCCCGAGATCTCGCGGCCGTCGAAGATGATGGTTCCGCTCTGGGAACGCAGCAAGCCCGAGATCGCCCTCAGCAGCGTCGACTTCCCTGCTCCGTTCGTACCGAGGATCGCGACGATCTCGCCGTCTGCCACGTCGAAGTCGACGCCGAAGAGCACCTGGGTGCCGCCGTAGCCGACGTCGAGGCCGCGCACTGCCAAGATCTGCTTGTCGCCCTCGATGCGGCGACGCCGGATCTCTGCCTGGGTGCGCGAGGACAGGTTGTTCCGCTCGATGTCGGCGTTGATGTACGCGCCGGCCGACGCGAGCAGGAAGGAACCGACGAGGTAGACGGGGATGAAGATGAGAATGCCGGTGCGAAGACCGTAGCGGTCACCGACCGCGCCGATCATCGGCAGCACCGGGAGGCCCAGGAGGAACCACAGCGAGCCAGTCGCGAATCCGAGCGTGCGCATCCGCGGCGGAACCGCGAGGGAGATGACCGCGAAGACTCCTGGTAGCAGCATCCCTCCTACGACGGCGTTGCCGATCTGGCCTGCGATGGCGAAGCCGAGCGCGGGCGAGAGCGCGATCAGCGCGAGGCATGCGCTGGATCCGATGGCAGTCCGGCCCAGGAGCCTCATCGCCCTGCCCGGATCCTTCACGATGAGTCGCTGCATGATCACTGCGCCGAACACCAGGCCGATCACCTGCGCCGGCTCCACGGAGGCGAAGATGATGCCCCGCCCTCGCGACCCGATGCCGTAGACCTCGTCGTAGAAGAGGCTCAGAAGTGCCTGGATCCCGATGGCCGACGCGGCGAGGAAGGGCAACGAGAAGTAGATGCGACGCGCGCTCTCGCTCGCGTACAAGGTGCGGAAGGTCTCCGAGAACGAAGCCGGGACCTCCTCGGTTGTGGCCGTCTCCTCGTCGGCGCCCGCGGCGCGCCTCTCGTGCACGCCTCGGATCGGCTCGTGCAGGTGGAGCGCGAGCACCACGAAGACCAGGGTCGGAACAGCGAAGACGAAGAACGGTGTCTCCCATCCGAAGGATGCCGCCAGGAACCCCGCCCCGAGGGGGCCGACGAACATGCCGACCGTGTTCGCCAGCCGGTGCGTGTAGTAGACCCTCGCCCGGCTCTCCTGCGGGTAGTAGTCGGCGAGCAAGCTGTTGTGGGTCGCGTTGAATGTCTTGCCGAGGGCCGACCCGCCGCGCGCGACATACATCAGTGCGAGGCTCGACGCGAGACCTGCGACACCGGTGATGACGGTGAAGAACGCCCAGATCCCGGCGCCGAGAGCCGCCATGCGGGTTCGGTTGCACCGGTCTGCGAAGTAGGCGACCGGCAGCTCGACGAGGAGGCCTACAGGGATGATCGCGGCGGCGAGCGTCGTGACTCCCGTCACGCCCAGACCGAAATGGTCCTTGATCTCGGGCGTGAGAACACCGAACGCCGCACGGTCGAGCTCGTCTACGGCGTTCAGGCCGAACAGAACCACGAGCGGCAGCAGAGGCGCAGCACCCACGATCCGGCGCGGGTTCATCCGGGACCGCCAGGTGAGCGGTCGATCGGGCGCGCTCACCGTTCACCCGCCACGACTGCTTCCTCCAAGAACACACCCTTGGAGAGCACGGTGTCTGCCTGATCCTGTCGCACGTCGGTGACCATCGAGGCGACGAAGATGCCGCGGCGTCGGGCGACGCGCCGCAGGTAGCGATCGCGCACGGCGTATGCAGCTCCCCCGAGCCCTCCGGGTAAGAGGAGGAGAAGCACGAGGATACCGACGCCGCTCGCTACCAGGTCCCAGCCGTTGGGAAGAAAGAACTCTGCACCCCGGATGTAGACCGCTCCCAGAACCGCACCTGACATCGACCCGAGTCCGCCTAGGACGATCATCGAGAAGATCAGCATGCTCACCTCGGGTGAGAACGCGTCGGTGTGCAACCCCTTCTGGTGGATCACGTACACGCCGCCTGCAAGGCCGGCTATCGCTCCCGAGATGGCGAAGGCGGTCAGCTGAGCCCGTCTGGTGTTCAGCGTCACGGCTTCGGCGGCAAGGGCATTGTCGCGAGCAGCGATCAGGGCTCGTCCCGTCCGGCTGCGGCGCAGCCCTCTCACACCCACGATGACGATCACCAGCAGTGCGAGCGCGAAGTAGTAGACGTTGACATCGGTAGCCACGGGGATCCGACCGAAGAGGGCGGGTCGCTCGATGTGCTCCTGCACGAACCACGGCAGGTGCCGCTCGCGCAGGAAGTACGTATGCGACGTAACTGCGAAGGCAAGCGTCGTGACGGCCACGAAGGGCCCGCGCATCCTCAGCGCAGGAATTCCGAGAAGGACGCAGACGCCGCCGCCGACGACGGCGCCCGCCAGCATCGCCGGAACTACGTCGACGCCATGCCTGCCATACAGAATCGCGGTGGTTGCTCCCCCGAACCCTACGACGGCCCAGTGCCCCAGCGATATGTGACCGGACCACCCGGTGAGCACCCACAACGAGATCGCGACCATCGAATAGATGAGCAGCAGCGACGCGGCACCTACCTGGCTCGGGCTCGCAATCAGCGGCACCCCCAGCGCAGCGCCGCCGACGAGCACACGGACACCGACCGACACCCACCGCACCTCGGGCAGGTAGCGGAGCTCAGAGGGCACCCTGCTGATCTCACGCAGCGACTTCCAACTGGAGATCCCGGTCTCGCGCAGGCGCGAGAAGGCGTCGCGCTGAACGAGTAGCGCGACGATGATCAGAACGACGAGCATCTGGTCGACGAGCGTCGTGTTCGAGTAGTTCCAGATCGCTGCCTCCTGGACAACGCCTAGGGCCACCGCGGCGAGGGCGATGCGAGCCAGTCGCTCCATCCTGCCCATCACGCCGGCCGCCAACGTGAAGAGGAGCAGCGACGGCCCGTTGCCCGACACGCTCGTGAACGAACCGAACCCGACGATCGGGATGCGCAACATCACTGCGAGCGCCGAGAGCACGCCCGCAATCATCCAGACCATCGCCGACAGGCCGGCCGTGGGCACGCCCAGCAGTCCTGCGCGGTCGACGTTGTCAGCGGATGCGCGGATGGCGGTTCCGTAGTCGGTGAACCGCAAGAAGAGCGCCAACGCCACCAGAACCACGGGCACGACGACGATCGCGAGTAGGTGATTCGCGTCGAATATCACGGGGAAGATCGTCAGCTTCGCCGTGAGTGGAACCGAGAAGCGAATGTCGCGGCCTCCCTTCACCAGCAGGGGAATCACGACCGATGCACCCGCGAGCACCTGGGCGAGTGCGATAGTCACGACCGCGACAGTCAGGCGCGGCGCGTCGCGGAACCGCCTGATGACGAGCACTTCGATCACGAACCCGAGCCCTGAAGCGACGACGAGGGCCCCTGCTACCGACACGAAGAACGGGAAGGACCAGTGGATGAACGCCATGATCCCGAGGACGGCGCAGAGACTGCCCAGCTCTCCCTGCGAGAAGTTGACGACCCGACTCGCCCGATAGACGAGCGCGAGCCCCATCGCGTTGAGCGCGTATAGCGACCCGAACACGAGCCCGAGAAGCAGGATGCCCGGCGGCAGTCCACGCGGCAATCGGGCATCGAGCACCAGCCAGAGCCCGTAGACGAAGGCCGCGCCGCCTCCGGCGCGCAACACCCTTCGCTGCATGATCCGTCTCACGCCGCCGGTCGCCCCTCTGTTCTGCGCGTCTCAGCGGTTCGGGAAGACGGCCGGCGGCTTGTCGGGCCATTCGCCACGGAGGTAGCGGCGACCCCCATCGGTGGCCACCCACCGACCGCGCAGCGAGCGGTCGGCCTCCGCCGGCGAGGGCTCCTGGTCGGGATCCCAGTAGACCTCGCGCGCATCCTCACGGCCCGTGTGGTCGCCTTGCCAGCTCCAGACGCCGAGCTGATCGTCACCCACGGCGGGTAGCGACTGTGCACCCGCGGCGAGGTTGTCGGGAGTGAGGTCGGGTCCGGCGGCCTGCAGGAAGTTGAAGAGCATGATCGCCGAGTTCAGGTACCCGGTCGTACCGCCGGGGATGATCTCGCCCGTGATCTTCTGGTACAGCTTCCCCGCTTCGCCGTCGGGACCGAACAGGAGCTCGTCCTGCGGTAGCTGGCTCACTCCGAAGAGGTGACCGTCGACCGACTCGCTGTCGTAGCTGCGGCCGAAGCTGTCGGTGTCGGCCGCGGCCGACCCGATCGTGATCCACTCCGGGAAGTAGTCCTGCTCGCGCGCAGCCGCGGTCATGAACTGGATCGAGAAGGGGTCTGCGGCAAGGACCACGCTCGTGACGCCGTCTGCTTTGAACTGGAGCACCGCCCGCTGTGCCTGCTCCGCGAAGCGCGAGATGTCGAGCGCATACGTGATGCGCTCACTCGAAGCGTCGGAGACCTTGTAGGTCTCTTCGAGGAGCTTGACCGTGCGGTCGTTGCACTGCAGGTACGTCTCGATGTCGGGGATGTACGTGCCGAACTTGCGCGGCCTGCCCCGCAAGTCTCCCCCTGCGAACTCGGCGGTGTTGCCGGCCTGGCCGAGGCGTTTGCCCAAGTACTCCGCTACGTGGTCGGAGATGGGAGTGCAGCTCATGGTCAGGTGCCACACGTAGGGGTGGAGCTCCTGGTACCACTCATCTGACGAGTATGCGCCGCCCGACAGCACGACCAGCCCTCGTTCGGCTGCACATTCGGAGAACACCTGGCTCGATTCACTTATCACTGCGAACGCGTGGAGCTCCTCGACGATCTTCGTCGCGTCCTGGCATGCACCCTCCCTGCCTTGTCCGAGCGTCTCCGACGTGCTGTTACCGAACTCCGACTCGTACTCGATCACCTCGACCCTGCGACCGTAGAGCTCGTATTGATCGTTGAAGTAGTCGATGAACTTCTTCTCTATCTCGAATGCCTCGTCGAGAGTGGCGAGACCCGCGTCGTGGAGGCCCTCGTCGACCGCCTCCGAGTTCGCCGTGGCGGGGAACTTCCGGTACACGACACGAATCGTGTCGGCACTCACGCCCTGGTAGGAGGCTCCGCCATTGTCGCCCGTGAAGGCCGCCACGCACGGCAGCGCGTAGATCGTGTCGGGGATCTGCGCGACGCCTGGCGCGCACTTCGCGCCTCCGCGCGTGGTGCCGGTGCCGGCCTCCAGGTCGCCCGACGCCGGTGCCCACTCACCAGGAGCAGGTGCCGTCGTCGTCGACGTGGCAACCGATCCAGCATCATCATCGCCGCCGATCGACGGCACGACGGCGATCGCGATCGCGGCTACCAGGCCGATCGCATAGAAGGGCCCATACCGCTTCAGGTGCCCACCCGAGCCCCTGCGCGTCGCGACGGCGGATCCTCGACGGTTTCGTGCCTGCTCGGTCACGTCCGCCCCCTTCCCGGGGCTTGGTCGTCTGGCTGGTCGCGGGACGCTACATCGCCCCGACGCGCCGCGTCGACGTTCAGCCGAGATCGGCGTCGACCATGGCGGCGACGTTGAAGCCGGAGTCGACCGCCTGGTGCGTACCCGAGCCGCGCCCGCCTGCGTCACATCCGACGAGGTACAGCCCGGCGAGCGGGGTGCGCGCGTCGGGCTTCGAAGCGCCGCACTGCCCGATCACCTGAGCCAGCCCGATCGCCTCGCCACCCTGGCCGGGCAGCACCGAGTCGCGCGTCATTCGCGACACCTGGCGTGCGGTATAGCGCTCGGTGCGCACGATGTGCTTGCGCAGGTCGGGCCAGAGCTCGTCGATGACGATCTCCGAGCGGCGGATCGCTTCATCGCTCGTCGTCGAGGTCGGGTCGGGTGATGCGAATACCGCGGAGATGGCGACCTGGTGCCCCTCGGGCACGAGAGACGGGTCGAACAGGCATGGAACCCCGATGGAGATGAGCGGCACGTCCGGCCAATCGCCGTCCTCGAGCCTTGCGTAACGGTCGGAGTCCAGCCAGCTCTCATCCGAGTACGCGAGGATGATCGGCGCCTCGAACACCGGCGCGTCGACGACGTAGCGCATTCCCGCTATGGCGAAGCTCGGCTCCAATGCCCTCACGTGCTCCACGTAGCTCGACGGGAAGTGGTCGGCGCCCGCCAGGCCGAACACGGTCGGCTGAATTCCAGCGTTCGACACGACCGCCCTCGCGCGCAACACGCCTTCGTCGGTCTCGATCCCGACGGCACGACCGCCCTCCACGAGGATGCGCCTCACGCGCTCGCTCTTGATGAAGACACCGTCGTGCTCGGTCACGTACTCCGCACATACCTCCGCGACATGTCCGTATCCGCCGACGTGGTAGCGACCCGCTCCACCGTTGACGATCTGACGCATCACGAAGATGCCCTCTGATGCCGGCAGGCGGTCTATGGGCACGCACATGGCCAGGTTCAGCCCGGTACAGACCTGCGCGATGAGTGACGGCGGCAGGCCGAACCTGCGTATGAAGTCGAGCATGCCCGTGTTCTCGAGCGCGTCGACCTCTTCATCGCTCATCATGAGCATCGTCGCGAACAGCGTCGCCAGGGCGTTGACGTCGTCGTCGCCGGCTCCGTACATGCGCTTGATACGGTCCAGCGCCCCAGGATCTTCCGACTGCTTCGCCGGGCCGATCGAGCTCCGCCACTCCCCACTCGGCGCCTTGTAGTGGACGGAGGCCACGTTCCCTCCCGGGATGATGAACGGCGCGCGCTCCGCTATGCCGAGGATGTCGACCAGCTCGTGGAACCTGGAACCCTCGGCGGGCACACCGACCGCGCCCCACATCTCGTAGTCGTAGCCCTTGCGGCTGATCGTCGCGCCCTTGCCCCCGGCGCGGGGGTTCTTCTCCACGAGCGCAACCCGCCTCCCCGAGTGGGCCAGCAGGGCCGCGACCGTGGCCCCTCCGTATCCGGCACCCACCACGATCACGTCATAAGGGTCCACGGCTTCTCCCTCGCACGGCTACTGAGGCGCGAATCCTAGAACACGTTCTAGTCCCCGGGCGAGCGACGGGGTCGGGTCGCCCGCACGGCGCGCTACAGGCGGGTGGGGCCGCCGGTCCGCTGCGCCGGAGCGTCTTCCAGGAGGCGGGCTAGCACCTCGGGCCGCGTGGGGCGCGCGAGGAGGAATCCCTGCGCATTGCCACACCCGAGGCGCTCCAGCTCCTCGAGCTGCACCTCGGTCTCGACCCCTTCGGCGACCACGCTCAGGCCGAGGCTCGCAGCCATCGACACGACGCTCGCGACGATCGCGTAGTCACCGCAGTCGTGGCCCAATCCTGATACGAACGTGCGGTCGACCTTCAGAACGTCGACGGAGAACCGGCTCAGATAGTTGAGCGAGGCGTTGCCGGTACCGAAGTCGTCGAGAGCCAGGCGAACACCGAGGCGCTTCAAGGAGTCCAGGATCGCCACTGCGGAGTCGACGTCCTGCATGAGGGCCGTCTCGGTGATCTCGAGACAGAGTCGACGCGGCAAGATCCCGCTCTCTGCGAGCGTCGCCTGCACCAGCGCGACCAGCGCGGGGTCTCCCATCTGCCGGGCCGACAGGTTCACCGAGATCTCGAAATCAGGGCCGGTGATCCCAGCAGCGTCCCATTGTGAGACCTGCTCGCACGCCGTGCGCAGGGCGAAGGCCCCGACGGGCACTATGAGCCCCGTCTCCTCCGCCATCGGTATGAACTCGACCGGAGATACGGGGCCACGCGACGGGTGGTCCCAGCGCAGCAACGCCTCCGCCCCGACGATTCGCAGGTCTTCGACGTTGAAGATCGGCTGGTACTCGACTCGGAGCTCTCCGCGGGCGAGCGCGGAGTGCAAGTCGCGATCGAGCTCCAACCTGATCACCGACCGCGCCCGAAGCGCGTCGTCGAAGATCGCGTAGCAGTTACGACCGAGCTCCTTGGCCCTGCGCACGGCGGTACCCGCGTTGCGCAGCACTGCCTCCGCATCGCCGGTGCTCGCCATCGCAACGCCGACGCTGGCTGTGACATAGATGTCGCTTCCTCCGACCGAGAACGGTGCTGCGAGGGTGCCCGCTACGCGGGTGACTATCTGCTCGGTCTGCTCGCTGCCCTGCAAGTCCTCGCAGACCACGACGAACTCATCACCCCCGAAACGCGCCACGGTGTCGCCGGGCCGCAGCGACGAACGAAGTCGCTCCGCCACGGCTACGAGTAGCTCGTCGCCCGCGCCGTGACCGAGACTCTCGTTGACCACCGCGAACCGGTCTAGGTCGAAGAACAGCACCGCTACCTCGCCGCTCCTGCACCCCTGCCTCTCGATGGCCTGGCCGAGTCGGTCCGAGAGCAACACCCGGTTCGGTAGCTGGGTGAGCGCGTCGTGAAGCTCCTGGTAAGCGAGCGCAACTTCAGCACGCGTGCGATCGGTAACGTCCTCGTGAGACACGACTGCCCCGCCTGCATCGGCGGCGAGAGCTTGCACGCTGAGCGTGTACCAGCGGTCTTCACCATCGACGGGGCACGGATAATCGATGGTGACGTGGTCCCGCCCCCCGCCCAGCACCGCGCGGATGCCGACTGCCGACTCTCGCGCCCCGCGGCAGCGATGGCCGGCGGCGTCGGCGATGGCCAAGTAGTTCGACCCGAGCCCGAGCGACTCCTCGCAACCCTGCTCGACGGCGAAGCGGCGCCAAGCCCGGTTCGTGGCTACAACCCTTCCTTCACGATCGAGCACGGCGGTGCGGGAGCTCATCGAGTCGAGGACCGATCTGCTCAAGCGTTCGCTCGCAGCGAGAGCGTCGAGCATGCGCTGCTGCTCCGTGACGTCGAGCACGGTCCCGACCATGCGGATCGGACGGTCGCCGCTGAGCAGAACCGACCCCTGGGCATGTACGCATCGCTCGCCACCACGACCATCGAGCGCACGGAACTGGATGTTGTACGGCGAGCAGTCGCGCACCGCCCGCTCTACGCTCCCGGCGACAAGGTCCCGATCGTCGGGGTGCACGCAGGCCAGGAAGTCGTCGTAGGTGGGCGGGAACTCCTGGGGAGCGAAGCCGAAGAGCCGGAACACCTCGTCGCTCCAGTCGAGAGCGCCGGTTTCGATCTCCCACTGCCATGACCCGAGGTGAGCGATGCGCTGCGCCTCCTCGAGGCTCTCCGTCACGCGGCGCATCTGCTCCTCGACGCCGAGCCTGTCAGCCTCGGATCGCACGGCCGCAGCGTCTCCCGGGCGGGTGCGTCGCGGTGTGGCCGCCGCCTTCACGACCTGCATGCCGGCTCTGATCGCTGGAGTGTCACCTGCCGCCTTCCCACCGGGCGAGGTAGTCGATGTCTGTAGGTTCATCGGCCGCGACCGCTACAACCTGTGCGAAATACCCTGCCCATTCGCGCAGCCTGCCGCACGCGAGCCTTACGAAAGGCGGCTAAGCGGGCAATTACCCCACAACTACTCGCCTGGGAGCGCGACTGCGTTCGGGGTGACGTTCATCTTGGGCACGTACTCGGAGTCGATCTCGCGCGCCTCGCCCGAGAAGCGCTCCCTCAGCTCGATCGTGCAGCGCTCGCACGGGCCAGCGAAGCGAAGG
>Ga0172375_10011090_pt1 | contig 11542 bp, 10 predicted proteins | sample LakKiv1m_FD_114537 | JGI IMG/M metagenome (GOLD analysis project Ga0172375, IMG submission 114537) | Freshwater microbial communities from Kabuno Bay, South-Kivu, Congo - kab_092012_11.1m | ecosystem: Environmental > Aquatic > Freshwater > Lake | place: Democratic Republic of the Congo... | reverse complement strand
GGGCCAATATATAGCCAACGCCTAGAACCTCGAACAAAGTTTCCATTAATAATTGGTATTAGCAATATGATGCAAGATATTATTAAGAGTAATATCCCCTGTCCTTTGATTTGTTTTGGATTTATTTGAGTGCCGATTAGGAAAAGAACAATACCAATAATCCAAGCCAGCAGTTGTTTCCAAAACAATTGAGGAGCCAGAGAACTAATCATGAGTAAATTCAACGAACAGAGGACAACTAAGCTGATTATGACCGGTAATGATATTTTTTTTATCATGGACTCTTTTCGAGACTCAGAATATTACCAACTGTTATTGAGTCGGCGAGTGTTTTTTCTAAAAGTTGTGATTCAAACTCTTTTGGCCATGATGGGGCAATGATTTTTATTCTGTCCTGAACTTGAAGTCCTTGATTTTTTCTTAGAACTTGAATGTTTCTAATAAGATCACGATATTCACCTTCAGATTGGAGTTCTGGGGTGATGGTGGTGTCTAAAGAAACTGAGGTATTTTCTGTTACTTTGGTAATAATTGCCTTTTTTACGTTTACCTCATCGGCAATAATTTTTAACATTTCTTCATCGAGTTCACTAGGGCAGTTAATCTCTAATTTTGGTAAAGGTTGTCTAATTTTTATGTTGGCTATTTGTCTTTGAGCGTGGGCCATTTGACAAAGAGATCTGACTAGATCCATGTCTTTTTCGAGTTTTTGATCAATGAGTGTTTTATTGCTTTCTGGCCAAGTTGATAGATGGACTGAATTCTTTTTGAACAAATTTTGATAAATTACTTCACTGATGAAAGGTGTAAATGGAGACATCATCACTGAGATATTACTAAAGACGCTAAATAACAACTCAAAATTGTCATTCCTATCTCGACTTCGACGGATGTACCAGGTGGACAAGTCATTTACAAAGTTTTCGATAGATTCGGTGGCTTTTGAAGTGTTGTATTTTTCCAAACTCTTGGTAGTAATCTCAATAGTATGGTTTAGACGAGAAATAAGCCATCTATCCATGGTATGATTGGAAAGCTTGGCTACGTTTGTTATGACGTCTTGGTTTGGTTGCCAGTTTTCTAGATTTGCGTGTTGTGTAAAAAAGCGATATGAATTCCAAAGAATTAAGAGAAAATCACGTTTAACTTGATCAGCAATGGTATATCCAAAATTTACACTGGTATGTGCTTTTTGTTGACAGTAAAGCCAGCGCATAGGGTCAGCCCCCATCTTTTCAATTGCCTCGTCAAAGGGAATACCATTCTTTTTTGTTTTACTCATTCTTTCTCCCTTTTGATCTCTGACTTCTGAGTGAGTGACAACACTTTTATATGGTGGAACTCCTTCGAGGGCAACACTAAAGTAAAGCATTGAGTAAAACCAAAGACGAATTTGTTCTGTCATTTCCAGAACTAATTCAGCTGGGAACCATTTTTGCCAACATGATTTGTCTTGAAGATATTTTAAAGTGGAAAAAGGAACAACTCCGGCATCGAGCCAAACATCACCAACGTCTGGTATACGTTTTATGCTTTTACCACATTTAGGGCATTTTATTTCAATTTCGTCAATCCATGGACGATGAAATGAGGGTAACTTATCTATAAGTTCGGGATTTATTGCTTTTTCCTTTAGCTCTTCTTTTGAACCAATAACAACCAATTCTCCACAATCACATTGATAAAAAGGTAGGGCGAGTCCATAAAAGCGTTTTCGGCTAATCATCCAATCTTCCATAGAATCTAACCAATTTTGCATCCTTCCTGAGGTATATTTTGGATGCCAATCAACTTTTTTAGCAGCTTCTTTTAAAAGTGGCCTAATTTCGTCTGAGTTGATGTACCACGAGTCTTCAAGTTTAAATAAACATTTTGTTTTACAACGCCAACAATGAGGATAGCGGTGAGTGACGGGTTCAGTTTTAAAAAGTGAATTAATAGATTTTAAATAGTCAAATACAATTTCATTAACGCTGTGGGCGTAATTGCCTGAAAGATTGCCGTAACCTTCACCAATAACTCCATTTTCCAAGAGAGGTGACAACATGTCGGCATTAAGTTTTTTTCCTAGTTCAAAGTCTTCTTGACCACAACCGGGAGCGATATGAACAACACCGGTTCCCTCTGAAGGATTGACTTGATCCCACTCGGTGATGAAGTGATTAATCCCCTGTTGGGCGGGGATTTTAAAGACAGATTCATATTTCAGGTTTAACAAAGTTTTTCCATCAATTTTTTCATAGTCAGTTAAACCCAATCTATCGGCGGATTCTCGAGCTAAATATAAAAATTGATTTTCATGTTTTGCCTTAACATATTCAAAGTCTGTGTTGATTGCAAGTAAAACATTGGCGGCAAGAGTCCATGGAGTAGTAGTCCAAGCAAGGACATATTCGTTGTCTCTATCGCTTAATTTGAATTTTAAAAATACTGAGGTATCGGTATCCATTTGATATCCGTCGGCTTGTTCATGTTGTGAGAGTCCAGTTTCACAACGTGGACACCAAGTGGTGGCACTTTTCTTTTTGATAAGCCAGCCTTTTTGCCAAACAGTTTTTAAAAAGTGCCAAATATAAAGGTTGTTATCTTGAGAATTTGTATAATAGGAATTTGGCCAATCCATAAACATTCCTAGTCGAATTGATTGTTCTGTTTGAATCTTGGAGTATTTATTGACGCGGGCAAGGCAAGCGTTGGTAAATTTATCTAGACCAAATTCTTGGATATCCTTTTTTGAATTAAAACCATTTTCTTTTTCGACTTCAACCTCGACCCAGAGTCCTTGGCAATCAAAGCCATTTTGAAACCTCTCTGCAAAACCTTGGGCATTTTTGAATCTTTGAAAGACGTCTTTTAGAGTGCGACCACGGGCATGATGGACACCCATAGGGGCGTTGGCGGTGATGGGTCCATCGATAAAAGAAAATGTTTTTGTGGAAGAATTATTTTTTTGAAGATATTTTTCTAAAATATCATTTTCTTGCCACCAGTTTAATATTTCTTTTTCTTGTTTGGCAAAATCAGGACTGTTTGATAGTTCTTGGAAGTAAGACATATTTGATTATATAAAATTTTAATTTAAATATCCGACTCGCTTACGCTCGCTGGATGTTATTTTAGGAAAAATTTTTCACTTCGTTTAAATTTTCACCTAAAAATAACAAAAAATCCTTCACTTGGAAGGATTTTGAATGGCCATCGTCTCCACCGAAGTGGATTGATGGCTATGTAATAATTATTGATTTAAAACAGAACACTCTTGGATATTATACAACCCTTAATTGTTTTTTCTCAAAAAAGCTGGGATATCAAATTCATCTTCAATATCTACACCGGCGGGTATCTCTTGGTCAATCATTAGATTTTTTAGTTTTGGATTTAATTCTTTTGGCGCTTCTTCGCTTTCAATTTCAATTAGGGGTTTTTGAAGAGAGATAGGTTTCTTGTATGATGAATAAATAGAACTTTTACTGGGATCAAAACCGGTAGCAATGACTGTGACCTTAATTTTTCCCTCAAGATTCGGGTCAATTGAGGCACCAAAGATTACGTTGGCGTCTGGAGCGACATGAGAGGTAATTGTTTTGGCTGACTCCTCTATTTCAGCCATGGTGATATCGGGACCTCCAGTTATGTTTATAAGGACACCTCTAGCTCCATCAATATTAACTTCAACTAAGGGTGAATCAATGGCGGCTTCAACTGCGTCTTGGGCTTTATTGGCTCCTTCGGCCTCTCCTACCCCCATGAGTGCTGAGCCAGCATTACTCATAACAGATTTAATATCAGCAAAATCTAAATTAATTAAACCAGAGGTAGTTATTAAATCAGCAATAGCTTTGGTGCCTTTGGTTAAGACGGAATCAGCAATTTTGAAGGCCTCTAATAGTGTGGCTTGAGAATTGACCACCTCCATGACTCTTTGGTTGGGGATAACAATGAGAGTATCAACGTTTTGTCGCAATCGAGATAGACCCTCATCGGCCTTACTCATTCTTCTAGTACCTTCAAATAAAAACGGTTTAGTAACAACGGCAATAGTGAGAATGTTTAATTCTTTTTTTGCGATTTCGGCAATAATTGGGGCAGCACCGGTACAAGTTCCACCCCCCATACCTCCGGTAATAAAAAGCATATCGGTACCCCCTAGAACTTCTTTGATGCGTTCTCTAGATTCTTCTGCAGCTTGTTGGCCAATATTTGGGTCACCACCAGCTCCAAGACCCTTGGTAATTTTTTCACCTATTTGGATTTTTATTGGGGCCAAGGAATTTAGTAATGCCTGAGAATCGGTATTAACTGCAATGAAGTCAACCCCCTTTATCTCTTCTTGGGAGATCATTGAATTGACAGCGTTGTTTCCCCCACCACCTATTCCAATTACTTTAATTTTGGCAAATTGACCGGTGAGAGTCTTAATTAGGCCCATATATAGGAAGAAAGGATATCTTTGTTAAAAAAGTAATGTGACATTTTGTTTATGGTAACAAAGGCTCGATAAAATGTTTAATTTTTCCAAAAAGACCATCAAAAGAAACTTTTATTTTTTTATTTGAAGAGCTGTTTTTGGGTGTGCTTTTACTACTTTGAAAAAATAGAATTGTACCAATTGTACTTGAAAATGCGGGATTGGTTATGTCGTCGACAAGGCCACCAAGACGTGGTGGATCAGCTATTCTTGCGGGAAGAGGAATAATGTTGCTGCAGACTTCTTTTGCAAGAATAGTGAGAGCTCCCCCACCGGTTAAAACTATTCCAGCAGGGATGGTATTTTTGAAACCATTGTCTTCTATTTGATCAAAAATAAAACCGAAGATTTCCTCCAATCTGGCTTTAATAATTCCGTTGACAGTAGTGGAAAAAGAGATTTTCTTTTTGTCTTCACCCAAAATCCCAAGATGGTTTAGTTCGATTTCATCTTCAAAGCCCTTTTTGTCGGCGTAAGCTTTTAACTTTATTTTAATTTTTTCGGATTCTTGGAGTGGTAGACGTAGTCCGATGGCTAAATCGTTGGTGATATTATTGGCACCAAGAGGAATAACTCCAGAAAATATTGGTGAAGATTCTTGAAAAATTGTAATAGTGGTGTTGCTACCACCAATATCAATGAGAGCAACTCCAAGTTCTGTTTCGGTGTCACTAAGACAGGCTTTAGCGGCAGTAAGGCCAGAATAAGCTAAATTGTCTACTTTTATACCTATATCTTCAAGACATTTATTTAAGTTTTTTAAGGCAGGAGTAGAGGCTAAAATGAGATGAGTTTCAACTTCTAGTCGAATACCATTCATGCCGATAGGGTCAACAACACCCTCTTGCCCGTCGACTGTAAAGAGACGTGGTATTACATGGACAATTTCTTTGTTTGCTGGAAGTGAGATGGCTTTTGCGGCTTCAATGGCTCTGTCAATATCGGCACTTGATATTTCACCACTAGTTCCACTAATGGCGGTAACCCCCTTTGAATTGAAGGATTCAAAGTGTGGTGCGGTGAGGGAGACAAAAGCGTGATTTATTTGAAAACCTGCCATTCTTTCGGCTGATTCTATACATTCGGTAATTGTTTTTGAGGCTTGTTCGAGGTTAATTATTTGTCCCTTTTTAAAACCGACTGCTGGGACTGAGGCGATTCCAACAACATTTACTTTACTTTCATTTTCTGGGTATTGGCCAATTATGGTGGTAATTTTTGAGGTACCAATGTCTAGACAGTTAATGGTTTTAAAATGTTGCATGTTTTAATTTTAGAGCCTTTTGAGCAGTTTTAATAGTTTATGGTTTGGAGAAACGCAAATTTTTGAATGAGTTTTCTTTTTAAACAGTAATTTATATATTGAAGAATCAAGTAAATCACTGGTAAGTTCCTTGTCATTTATAACAATGGTGTTTTTTGGTAATTGTTTTTGTAACCAAAAAGCATTTTTTACTTGTTCATTTTGTTGACTTATTGGAAGTGGAACAACTATTGAATTAAGTTTTAAGGTGGCAATTTCTTGGATGGTGTTGGCACCAGCACGACAAATTAATAGTTTTGTGTTTTTAAATATCCAACCAACATCTTTGGATTCAATATAGTCCTTGACAAAGTAGTTGGAATATTTTTTTGAAAGTTTTTTAAAGTAGGGATAATCTTTTGCACCTACTTGGTGAATTATAGTGAAATTTTGGGTTAAAAAAGGTAATAACTTCTTTAGAGTCATATTGAGATGATGAGAACCTTGGTTACCTGCTGTGAGATAGATTAGAGGGTATTTTTTTAAGTTGATGTTTAAATTTTCGAAATATTTTGAATGAGGGTTAAAGATTTCTCTTCGCAAAAGGTTTCCCGTGACAACAAATTTGGGATTATCAGTTTTTAGTGGGAAAGAGAGTGCCGTAAAACGAGAAAATATAGAATTTATCTTTGTGGATAGACTAAGGGTTAGGGTTTGCTCGTGGGTGATAGAGGGAATTTTTTTTAAGAAACCAGCTATAACAACAGGGACAGACACATAACCCCCAAAAGAAACAATAAGGTGAGGCTTAATTTCGGTCATCAACTTAAGAGCACTCTTAAACCCGGAAAAGATTTGGGGAATTCCAGTGATAGTGTTTGGCAACCAACGTCTATCAAATTTGCCACATGGTATACCAAAAAACTTAATGTTATCTTTTGGAATAATTTGTGACTCAATGGATTTGCCTGAAGTGGAGGCAGAATTGTATTCTCGACCAAGATAGTAAATTTTCCAATCTATTGATTTGTCGGTTTCAAGTTGATGAATTAATTCAAGAGCGGGAGTGAGATGTGTGCCGGTGATGATTATCCTTTTGGTCTCGATCATTATTTGAGTATAGCAATTTAGAGTATTTTTTTTCTATGTTTATGGCTAATCCAAGGGCACAAAATAAGGTAATTATGGATGAGCCACCGTAGGCAATAAAGGGAAAAGGAATTCCTGTAAGTGGTATAAGGGCGACAATTGCTGCAAAATTTATTAGTCCTTGGTAGGCAATCCAACAAGCAATTCCTCCTAAAAGCAATCTTTCATAAAGAGTGGAAACAATTTGAGAGATGCGGATTAGTCTTGAAATAAGAAGTAAAAATAAATAAGTGACAAGGGTTAGTCCAATAAATCCTGTTTCTTCCCCTACTATTGCAAGGATTGAATCAGTACTAATTTTTGGTAAAAATTTGTATTTGTGATCTTAATTGGCAAAACCCTTTCCTGATAGTCCACCAGAGGCTAGAGTGAGAATCATTTGTTCGCTATGGTAGGTTAGATTTTGATTACTTTGCTGATTAAGCAAGGTTTTTACTCTGTTTAGCCGATAGGGTGAAATAAAGATTAGAAGGAGACTAAAAAGTGTGATAATAAATCCAGCTGAGAATAGACTTAGAATTTCAGCTCCAGAAAGATAATAAATTGAGATGACAATGGAGGCAATCATAATGGTTGTACTTAGATTCGGTTCAAGAACGATTAGAAGTAAGGGTAGACCTAGATAGATGGCTAGATTTTTTAGATTTCTTTTTTCGGGTAATGAAAATAGATATGAAAAAAATATGATAGAAGCTAGTTTAAAAAGTTCAGATGGCTGAAAATTAAAAAATCCTAAGTCTATTTGACGGCGGGCTCCAAGAATTTTCATGCCGATTCCAGGGATAAGGACCATAATAAGTAGAATTATGGCAATGGAGTAAAAACGAAATGAATTGTTGATAAAAAAATCTAGCTTAATTTTTGAGGTGATAAACATACAGATAAATCCGATAGCAAGCCAAATAAGTTGTTTTTTTAAAAAAAAGTAGGGATCGCCAATGGTTTTCTCGGCTTCAAAAAGAGAGGAAGAAGAGATAAATAAAAGGCCAATAAAGGAGAGTAGTGTGGAATATGTAAAAAGTGGCGAGATCTTCATTTAGAAAATTTTGCTAGTAAATTTTTGTCGATAACAATGGGGTCAAGTTGTTTGGTAAACATGTCAAAATCGTTATATTTTTCGATAGTATTTCCAAGAGAATTTCTTTTGGTAAGTTCTGAACCAATAATATTTGGATTGTTAAAGCGTTCTTGTTCTTCGGAAATGTTTATTTCATAATCAAGATTGGTAAATTCGGCAAGGTGATAGTAAAAAAGAGGAGTAAGCTGATTTCTCAATTCGATTTGAGTATAAAAAGCGAAGGAGGCAGTTAAGCGGGGGTTACATTCGAGTAAATAGACTTGATTGTTGGAAACCATAAAGTCTAACCCAAAAAAACCACGATAGTTTAAAGGCTCTAATACTTTTTTTGAAAAATCACTTGTAATTTGGCGAACTTTTTCCTGAATCTCTGGTGGGGCAAGGGATGGCCATTGACGACCAACAGTAGCAAAGGGGTTTTGAGTGAATTCTTTTAAGCCGGTATATTGAAGGGCTGGTGGACTTTGGATTAGACCCTGTCTTGTTAGGCAGCAATTATTTAATAAGGAATAACCTTGAAGTAAGGGTGAAAATTTAACTCTAGAACTTTGGGGTATTATATTTTTTGCGTTTTGATAGCTGTCGGAGAAGAAGGTGCTATTTCCTGCCCAGCCAAAATGTGTTTGAATCACAAGTTTTTCCCCAAACTCACTTTGTGCTTTTAAAAAGGAGTCTTCTGATAAGGTGGATATTATTCCTGGTATAACAGGAAGTTTTTCTTGCTTACACGTTTCAAAAAATTTGACTTTATCCTCAAGCGGGCGAGAGATTTTTGGATGATTACTGGCGTTTAGCCAATTGTATTTTTGACAAAGGAATTCAATTTTAGCGGAGGCTTTAAAGGGAACAATGACTGGGTTTGAAGATGATTTAATTATGTTTTGAATTTTTTCTTGGGACAAAAGATAGCCACTATTTTTTACTGGGAGGTTTTCTTCATATATCGAATGGAAATTGTCGAGCTGGGGTAAATCAATGTCAAGAAATTTATCGACAACTAGGAAGAAAAAATGGTAACCAGAGTTTTTTAATATATTTTCTAGTTTATTCATTATCTTTGGGTTCCGGTAAAAAGAATAACTGGGAATTTTCCGATGTCAACTGTATTTTTTATTTGGTGGTATCCGGCAAGGCAAAGGGCAGACTCGGGAGAAACAGAAAAATGTTTGATGTATTTGTAAGCTTCAATAACTTCTTGGTTTTTAACAACTAAACCATCTCCGTGATGTGATTTTATGGTTTTAATAATTTCTTTTTTTAGAGGTAAATATTTGACACCAAGGGCATCGGTGAGAGTTTCGTGTTCTAGAGTGTAATTGGGTTTAAAAACACTACATACCGTTGGGTTGCTGGCTGGTTGGACTGCAAAAATTTTTACATTACTTGGTAATAACTTGCTGATACCAAGTAGTGTGGTACCACTACCAACGGGGATAAAAATACTGCTTATTTGTGGCAACTCGGATAATATTTCCTTGGAAATTTCGCTATATCCAATTTGGGCATTGATATCAGTTGATTGACGTAAAAGATAAGAGTGTGTGTTTTTGGAAAACTTAATAGCATCACTAATAGGTTTTAAAGTTTCAATAACATCAGCCTTTATCTTGGATAATTTATTTTTATTGATGTTTGGAGAGACAAAGACAGTAAGAGGTATTTTGGCCTGATGACAGTAAAAGGAAGCGGAAATAGCCGCATTGCCAGTAGATGAAATAACAGCGGATGAATAATTATTTTTTATTAAGTTTTCTATCTGTACAGGTATGGCTCTGTCTTTTGCAGAACCGGTAGGATTTAGATCCTCTCTTTTGAGGTAGATATTGTCAAACTTTGTTAGTGGAGTCATGGATTGGCTATATAGTTGAATAGATGAGTATATATGTAATAATCGAATTGATTATATTTTAACTAAATTATATGTCAGATACTAATAACAAGCTTATTTGTCCAGATTGTGGAAGCGAAATTGTAGCTACTGAGGTGGCTGTTGGAGAGATATTGGAATGTGGGGATTGTGGGACAGAAGTAGAGATTTTGTCTTTATCACCATTGCAATTTCGAGAATTAATTGAAGAAAAATAGTGTGGATACAATTAATTTATCGATTGAAGAGATAGAAAATAAACTTAAAGAAGAGGAGACAAAGTTAGTCTTTGTCTCGGGAAAAACTTGTACCGGTAAGTCAACTTTTGCACGAAGGATATCAAACCAAGGTTACTTTCATTTGGAGATAGATTATGTTGTTTTAAAAAGTGTGGTTGAAAAATTTAATGTTTTACAAAGAGATGAAGCTTTTTTAGTTTACAAGGGAAAGGCTTTTCATGAGTGGCAAAAATCATTTGAAGAAGCAGCAAAAAAATTGATTTTAAAGCATATCGACAAGACAAAGGTGGTGGTCGATGCAGCTTTTGCAGACCCTAATGTATTAAGACGGATTATTCCAGAAAAATTTAATAATAGTTTTGAACTAATTTATTTCCACCCTTTTAGCAGAGAGCTGTATTATGAGGGGATATTAAATAGGTTTATTGAGGACATTAACTCAGAAAAGAAATCCTTTCCGATTTGGTTGGAGGTAACTGAGGAGATATTGGAGGATTATAAACAAAATGGGATGAAGAGTTTAAAAGTGTTGGCTTTGGTAAAAAAGTATGGTGATGAAAGCGCTGATTTATCTTTGGAAAGATTTAGATTGTTTAAAAATATATTTCCAAAAATTGTCTTAACTGGCCGTTAGTCTAAAAGCCCCCTCGTGTTTAAAATTTTGGTCGTCGATTTCAAATTCACCATATCTTACTCCCCTACCAAGGCGCGATGAATCAACATATATAACGGTGTTGTTAATTTTTTCAATTACAAACAATACATGATGGCCACTTTTTTGACGGATAAGATCAGCCGTTTGGATATCATGGACATCAATTCTTCTTGAAAGGGGTGGTGAGGTAAGCATGTCGGCTGAAGTACGTCTAACGTCTATTTTTTGGTTAAAAAAGAAATTTAATAGATGACAAGCAAGTCCGGAGCAGTCAATTCCAATTTTATTTTTTTTCTGAAGATTGTAGATTTCTTGGGCTGAGAGATTGATTAGTTTGATATTACTATTATTGGCAATTTCAATAGTTTTTAGGGCAATTTCTTTGGCATTACCCTTGCCCACAACCACATTGTCTTTAGAAAGAACTTTGGGGATATTGGTATGGTAAGAGATACCAATGTAATTTAAAATTTCTTTGCGTAGTTCCTCTAGTTTAGTCCTAACCATAGTCCAAAGACTGCTAATATAATTGTGGCAAGCCACGCCCTGAAAACAATTTTTGGTTCTTCCCAACCATTTTTTTGAAGGGTGAGATGAATTGGAGCGGCTGGAAATAACTTTTTATGGAGGTAAATTTTACTAAATATCTGGAGAGCACTGGTCATTCCTTCAATGATAAATGGTGAACCAACAATAAATAGAGGAATCACTTTTCCAAGAAGTAGAGCAATGACAGCAAAGGTGGCTCCAAAGGAGAGTGAGCCAACATCCCCTAGCCAAATGCGAGCTGGGTAAACATTGAAGTATAGAAAGGCAATTAGAGAACCGATCCATAGGGACAAG
>Ga0172375_10011089_pt1 | contig 11542 bp, 8 predicted proteins | sample LakKiv1m_FD_114537 | JGI IMG/M metagenome (GOLD analysis project Ga0172375, IMG submission 114537) | Freshwater microbial communities from Kabuno Bay, South-Kivu, Congo - kab_092012_11.1m | ecosystem: Environmental > Aquatic > Freshwater > Lake | place: Democratic Republic of the Congo... | reverse complement strand
GTCCAGCTCGTTCGAACACAGGCGGCAGCGCGGTGCGCTCACGACTCCCCCTCTTGCATTTTCGTGTCGGTGGGCGGGTGCACCGCCCAGCCTCGTCCCGCGAGGACGGCCGATCGGTCCTCAGGGGTCACGGTCACCAGAAATGGGTAGGCTCCCGACCGCGTCGTGGATCAGGGGTGACGTGGGTCATCCCACGTGCCCGCGCGTTCCCTGAGTCGGTCCAGCCGCTGGCCCAGCCGGGGGTGCTCCTCGACTCCCACCAGGGCGAGGACGTCGCGCCACCTGTGCGCCCAGTCGTGGCGGTGCAGGAACGTCGAGATCGCAGCCCTCCGGGCCCTGTCCATCCGCACGGGGTCGCGGTCGAGCTCCTCGATCACGTCGAGGATGTCGGGTGCGGGTGCACGGACGGGGACGATCGCGTCGGGCCAGGGAAAGGCCTCGTCCCACTCCTCCGAGTCGGGTGCGCTGCCGAGCATGATCGTGCCGGCCGCGAGCGCCTCGAAGTACCGGTTGGTCAACGACTCCTCGCCGCCGGTCCGCTCGATCCGCCCGGGCTCGTCGTTGATCCGGTACACCACCGAGTAGCGCGAGCGCTGGAGGAGGGAGGCCTGGGCCAGCCGGTGCTCGACGTAGTCCTTGACGTTCGCGCCGTCCACTGTGTCGTAGTGGTAGTAGATGCGACCGTCCGCGAGTGCCTGGACCAAGGGCGCGTGCGTCCCCTGGAGGCGTCGCCCCCAGCTGGCGACGTCGACCTGTCGCGCTGGGAGGTCCGGGCGGTGAGGAGCGTAGAGCCCGGCGTCGACGGCCATCGGCAGGTAGCTGCAGGGCACGCCGGTGATGTCCTCGACGGCCGCCGCGACCTGGCGGTTCGAGACGATGATCCGATCGAACCCGCGCAGCTGGCGCAGGTAGTCCACCACGTGTGGCAGCTGCCGTGTCCAGAGCTCGACGATCCAGGCCACACGTTGCTCGGCCGCTCGGGCCTGCTCGGCGACGTGCGGCAGCATCCCGATCCCGTTGGCGTCGGCGAAGAGCGTGAAGAACAGGTCGGCGGCAACAGCCGGGTCGGCAGGCGGGCGCATCGGGCCGCGTCGCGAGCGACCGAGCGGACGACCGGCCCGGTTCAGCACGCCCCGGCCCAAGCGGACGGCTGGCCCCGCGGCGAGCGGTCGTGGCAGGCACCAGGCCACCTCGTCGACCTCGGCGATCACGTCCTCGAACTCGAACTGCGCGGCCTGCCACACACGCTGCTCGACACCCCGGCGGGACGCGATCACGACACGCGGCCGCTGCTCCTCCACCATGCCCCGATCCTCCCCCGGGGGTGCGACCCGCCCCGTCACCACGTCGACCCTCTGCTCCGATCCTCGCGCAGCAAGCCGGGACCCGGCATACCGTTTGTGGGGGAAACCGTGGATCGGACGCGCGTGCACGCCTCGGGAGATGCGCATATGGCGCCATGACCGCCACGACAGGACCCACCAAGCGACTGGTCGAGCCCGGTTCACTGCGACCTGGTGACAAGGTGCGGCTGCGGCCGCTGCACGAGATCCTCGAGACCCTCGACGAGACAGGGTCCTACGAGAACGTCCCGTTCATGCTCGAGATGACCGAGTTCGCCGGACGGACCATGACCGTCTACCGCCGGCTCGAGAAGATCTGCGACTACTCGGGCGAGGAGTCCCGCAGCAGACGGATGACCGATGCAGTCCTGCTCGAGGGCGCTCGGTGCGACGGCTCCGGCCACGGCGGCTGCCAGGCGGAGTGCCGGATCTTCTGGAAGGAGATCTGGCTCGAGCACGCCGACTCGTCGTCGCGGGACGTGGACGAGCACACCGTCGTCCCCGAGCGGCTGCTCCCGCTCCTCGACGTCGGCGCCCACCGCACCGACCCCGAGAAGGGCGAGGTGTTCCGCTGCCAGGCGACCGAGGCCACCCGTGCCACCACGCCGGTGCCGGAGAAGGCGATCAGCCAGTACGTGCGCGAGGTGCGGGTCGGCAACATCGGCGTGCCGGAGCTGGTGCGCGTCGGCTCGAGCGCCTTCGTCACCAAGCTGGCGCGCAAGGCCGGCCTGCGGCCCTACCTGCCCATGGAGGTCGCCGGCAAGGACCGTGTCGACGGCGAGAAGCTCGGCCTGCAGCCCGGCGACTGGGTCCGGGTGAGGTCCAAGGAGGAGATCGGCCGCACCCTCAACTCCGCCGGAGCCCACCGCGGCATGCTCTTCACCCACGAGATGGTGCAGTACTGCGGCCAGACGTTCCGCGTGCGCCAGCGCGTCGAGCGACTCATCAACGAGCAGACGGGCGAGCTGCTGCAGATGAAGCAGGAGTGCATCGCCCTCGAGGACGTCGTGTGCAAGGGCCACTACACGTCCGGCGCGTGGTTCTGCGCCCGCGAGCACCTGCCGCTGTGGCGCGAGGACTGGCTCGAGCGGGTCGAGGCGCCCACGGCCGGGACCGTGTGCCCCAAGCCCGCCCGCTGACACGCGGCAGCCGGCCGGCCCGGTCGGGCGGGCAGGTTCCCTACCGGTCGTGGATCGGCCGGACGGCTCAGGGCTTCACGAAGCGGTCGACCCGGTACGTGCGACCGGGCCCGAACTCCGCGCGCTCGGACAGCACGTGCTCGAGGCGGGTGTGGGCGGTCACGACGTCGTGCGCCTCGTCGCCGTTGAGGACGCTGCCCATCCGCGGCACGTAGTGGACCGACACGAACGCCCCGCCGGCGGCCAGGCTCGCCTCGATCCGGTCGACGCACCGCTCCAGGACCGGCACCGGGAGGTAGTAGAGGACGTCGGAGGCCACGACGAGGTCGAAGGTCTCCTCGGGGAACTCGTCCGGGATGCTCATCGCGACGGCGCGGACGTTGTCGCGACCGTCCAACCGGCGCAGGACCTGGTCCACCGCCGACTGCGAGACGTCCAGCGCCAGCACGTTGGTGGCGCGGGGCGCGAGCAGCTCGGTGAAGGTCCCCACGGCGCACCCGAGCTCGAGCACCCGGCCCAGCGGGCCCTCGCCGCAGACCTCGAGGGTCCGATCGAACTTGAGCTGCTCCTCGGGGTTCACGTCGAACCCGAACGGGTCGCCCTCGTCGAAGAAGTGGTCGAAGAACCCGGGCCGCATCTCGGGCGGGACGAGCCGCGCCGGCAACGTCGCGGCCACCCGGCCGCGCCACGTGTCCGGCACGGCGAAGATCACCCGCCCCCGCGCCCGGATCAGTGCGTCCCGCGAGCGCCGGCCGACGGTTCCGGATGACAGCAGCGAGCTCACGTGGGTCCCCTTCGACGAGTGGTCCACACCGAGCGACCGCGCACGGCCGCTCCGGTGTGGCGCCGCCATCGTGGCGCCGTCGGGTCCGTCGCGAGCCGCGGTCGTCGGCCGAATCGCCCATATTGGTGAGCCGGGACGCTCAGGAGTTGAAGCGCTGCTGGGTCTTCTCGAGGCCGTCGGTGATCAGCGACTCGACCGCGTCCGCGGCGTCGGAGACCTGGAAGGGCAGCTCCTTGCGCTCGACGGTCGAGTAGTTGGAGAGCACGAAGTCGGCGACGTCCTGGCGCCCGGGGGGCCGTCCGATGCCGGCGCGTACCCGGTAGAAGTCGCCGGTGCCGAGCGACGACCGCATCGACTTGAGGCCGTTGTGCCCGTTGTCGCCGCCGCCGAGCTTCACCCGCAGCGTCCCGAAGGCGATGTCGAGCTCGTCGTGGACGGCGATCACGTGGTCGGGCTCGACCTTGTAGAACGAGGCGAGCGCCTTGACCGGACCGCCGGACTCGTTCATGTAGCCGCGACCCCGGGCCAGCACCACGCGGGGACCACCCAGCGACAGCCTGCCCTCGACGACGTCGGCGCGCCCGGACTTGTGCGCCCGGAAGGGACTGCCCATCCGCGAGGCCAGCTCGTCGGTGACGAGGTAGCCGACGTTGTGGCGGTGCCCGGCGTACGTGGGGCCGGGGTTGCCGAGGCCGACGACCAGCCACACCTCGCTCTGCTCCGTCACGGCATCCATCCTTCCATCCCGTGACCGGGCACTTCGTGCCCGTCACGTGAGACGACCGGGCGGTTCGTGCCCGTCAGTGGGCACGAACCGCCCGGTCGGCGATCAGGACGGGCACGAAGTGCCCGATCGGTCACTCGGAGTCGGAGCCCTCGCCGGCGTCCTCGGCGGGAGCCGCGCCGCCCTCGGCGGCGTCCGCGGACTCGGGGGCGTCGTGCTCGATGCCGGCCTCGGCCTCGGCCTCCTCCAGCTCGGCCTCGAGGGCCTCGGCGGAGATCTGCTCGGTCACGTTGACGATGAGCAGCTCCTCGTCGGCGAGCAGCGTGGTGCCGGACGGGAGGTCCAGGTCCTTGGCGTGGATCTGGGTGCCGATCGCGGCGCCCTCGACGGAGACCTCGAAGAACTCGGGGATGTGGGTGGCCTCGGCCTCGACCGAGACGACGGCGTTCTCGGTGACGACCAGCGTGTCGGGCGCAGCGTCGCCGGTCACGTGGACGGGGACGTCGACGGTGACCTTCTCGCCGCGGCGCACGGCGACGAAGTCGACGTGCTCGATGACGCGGCGGATCGGGTCGACCTGCACGTCCTTGGTCAGGGCGAGCTGCTCGGAGCCGTTGATGTCGAGCGCGAGCAGCGCGTTGGCGCCGCCGTGCTTGAGGGCCATCATCGTCTGGTGGCCGGGCAGGATCACGTGGACGGGGTCGTTGCCGTGGCCGTAGATGACGGCGGGGATCTTGTCGTCGCGACGGATGCGGCGCGCGGCACCCTTGCCGAACTCGGTGCGGGCCTCGGTGGCGATCTTCTCGGGGGCAGACATCTTCTTCTCCTGGGTCGGGATCGGGGGTGAGGTTCGGGGGCCTCGAGGCCGGAGACGACGAACGCCGCGCTCCGGATCGTGAGCGCGGCGCAGCAGTGCGGACCGGCCCAGTCGATCACGGAGTCCTGGTCGTACGGTCTCCCTCGCCGAGGCAACCCGTGAACTCTAGACCCCGGCCCCGCGCCCGGTCGAATCCCGGCGGCGTACGCCGGGGCGGTCCTGGCCTGGGCGGTCCCCCTAGGGTTGCCGGGTGCCCCTGATGCTCCCCGAGGCGCGCGAGCGCGCCGCCCTGCTGACCGACGTCCGCACCGAGGCCCACCTCGACCTCACCTCCGCCGAGGACTTCGGCGTCGAGGCGACGATCTCCTTCGGCTGCACCCGGCCCGGCGCCTCGAGCTTCCTCGAGCTCGACGGCGCCACGGAGGTCACCCTCGACGGCCGCCCGGCGGCGTACGCCGACGGACGGATCCCGCTGCCCGACCTGGCCGCGACCAACACGGTCCGCGTGACCGCGCGGATGCCCTACGTCACCGACGGCGACGGGATGACGGTCACCGTCGACCCGGCCGACGGCGAGCGCTACGTCTGCGCGCACACCTCGATGGACATCACCCAGAAGGTCATCCCCTGCTTCGACCAGCCCGACATCAAGTCGACGTTCGACCTGACCGTGACGGCGCCGTCGCACTGGACCGTCATCGCCAACGGCCGGCTCGCCGACCGGTCCTCCGGTGCCGACGCGGACACCTGGACCTTCGAGACCACGCCGCCGTTCTCGTCCTACCTCTTCACCCTCGTCGGCGGACCGTGGGTGTCGGTGACGTGGGACGAGCCGTACGCCCCCGCGCCGGGCGGCACCCTGCCCTTCGGATGGCACGCGCGCGCCTCCCAGGAGCGCGAGCTGCTGCGCGACGCCGAGGAGCTCCGGCGCATCACCAGCACCTGCTTCCAGCACTACACGTCCGTCTTCGAGCCGGAGTACCCCTACGCCGACTTCCAGCAGGTCTTCGCCCCCGGGCTCAACTGGGGCGCCATGGAGTTCCCCGGGTGCGTGGTCTACCGCGACGCGGGACTCACCCAGGGCACCCCGACGGAGCTGGAGCGCCAGTGGCTGGCCTCGACGATCGCGCACGAGATGGCGCACATGTGGTTCGGCGACCTGGTGACGATGAAGTGGTGGGAGGACTCGTGGCTCAACGAGTCGTTCGCGGACTTCATGGGCTACGACGTGGCCGGGACGGCCGCGGGCTACACCGATGCCTGGACGTCGGCCGCGATCACCCGCAAGCCCGCGGGGTACCGCGCAGACCGGCGGCGCTCGACCCACCCGATCGCCGAGGACACCGAGAAGATCGTCGACGTCGACACCGCCTTCGCCAACTTCGACATGATCACCTACGCCAAGGGCAACGCCGCCCTCGCCCAGCTCGGCCACTGGCTCGGCGAGGAGGACTTCCTCGCCGGGGTCAACCGGCACCTCACGGCGCACGCCTTCGGCAACGCCGACCTCGCCGCGTTCCTCGACTCGCTCGACGCAGCCAGCGACCACGACGTACGCGCGTGGGCGGCGGCCTGGCTCCGCACGACCGGCTTCGACACGCTGCGGGTGACCCGCGACGACTCCGGCGTGCCCGTGCTCACCCGCGAGGGTTCGCGGCCGCACCGCCTCACCGTGTCGGCCTACGACGACGCCATGCGGCTCGTGGGCTCCCGCGACGTGCACCTGGACGACGAGCCGGTGCGGCTCGAGGAGTTCACCGGGCGGGTCGTGGTGCCCAACTCGGGCGACGAGACCTTCGCGGTGATCCGGCCCGACGAGCAGTCGTGGGCGGCGATCACGGCCGGGCTGTCGTCGGTCGGGTCCCCGCTGACCCGGGCGATGCTGTGGTGGACGGCGGTCGACCTGTGCGAGTCGCAGGTCATCGGCGTGGGCGACCTCGTCGGCCTCGCGGACCGGCACCTGCGACCCGAGACCCACCCGCTCGTCTTCGAGGGTGTCATGAAGGCGCTGCAGTCCGTCACCCGGCGCTACGCCGCGCCCGACGACGTGGCCGGACACCTGGCCGTCATCGCCGACCTCGCCCGCCTCGCCGTGGACGGCGGCGTCCCCGACCTCGCCCCGGGCGCGTCCCGCGTGCTGGCCCGGCTCAGCGCCGACCGGGCCTTCCTCGTCGAGTGGCTCGAGCGGGGCGACGACGTCGATCCGGGCGTGCGCTGGGCAGCGGTGCACCGGCTGGCCGAGCTGGGCGATCCGTCCCACATCGACGCGGAGGCCGAGCGTGACCGGTCGGTCGCGGGTCACCACGCCGCCCTCACTGCGCGGGCCGCCGTCCCCACCCCCGAGGCCAAGGCCGAGGCCTGGGACCGCCTGATGGGCGGCGAGCTGGGCAACCACGAGTTCGACGCCGTCGCCGCCGGGTTCTGGGGGTGGGAGCAGGCCGACCTGGTCCGTCCCTACCTCACCCGCTACGTCACCGACGGTCTCGACCTCGCCCGACGCTCGGGCCAGGGCATGGGCGACGTCATCGGCGACGCCTTCCCGGTCCTGCCGCTGCCGGCCGACGTACGCCGCGAGCTGCGCGCCGCCGTCGCCGGAGCGCTCGAGGGCGACGTCCCGACCGTGCTGGCGCGGTCGTGGAACGACTCGCTCGACGACCTCGACCGAACCCTCTGAGCCCGCCGTGGTGGAGCTTCGCAACCCGCTGGTGTGCGGCGCCCTCGGGCGGTACGACCGTGGTCGCGTGGGGCGCATCGCCGCCGCGCTCGGCACCGACGACGTGCGCTTCGTCCACGAGGACTCCACGTCCGTCCTGGCGATGGACCGCGAGCCGCTCCGGTGGGGCAGGCGACGCCACCGTGGTCTCGGCTGGATCGAGGGCCTGCCGTGGCGGGCGGGAGCGGTGGACTGGCGCGACGCCGCGCTCCGTGGTGCGTGCGGGCTCGTCCTCGACGGCCGCCACCGGCGGCTGCACACCTCGGTCAACGGGCTGGGGGCGGTCTACTGGACCGTCGACGACGGTGCGCTCTACTTCTCGTCCCGCATCGACCCGCTCGTGCGGTCGTCGCCGCGGCCGCTCACGATCGACTGGGACGCATGGTCGTCGATCATCGCGCTGCGCTACCCCGCCTCGGACCGCACCCCCTTCGCCGAGGTCCGCCGGCTCCAGCCGTGGTCGACCCTGGCGTGGGAGCGGGGCCGGGCCCACCGGGAGGCGCCGACGTGGCCGTGGGCGGAGGCCGAGCGGACCCTCACCGGGCCGGAGGCCGGCGCAGCGCTCGCCCAGTCCCTGAGGGACACGGTGGCCGCGGTCGGCCGCCCGACGCTGGTGCCGCTCAGCGGCGGGCGGGACTCGCGGATGCTGGCCTGCGCCTTCGCCGAGGCCGGCCTGGCGGCCCGGGCCGTCAGCGTCAGCGACGACGAGGGCGGTGACTTCGAGGAAGCGCTGGCACGACCGGTCGCCGAGGCACTCGGTCTCGACCTCGAGCTCCTGCGCGCCGCGGCGCGCAACTACCCACGCAACTGGGAGACCCGGGCGCGGCTCGTGGAGCACCAGTTCGCCGACCACGCGTGGCTGGTGCCGCTCGCCCGCCACCTCGCGCGGCAGGACCTGCCCGTCTCCGACGGCTTCGCGATGGACGTGCTGCTCGGTCGCGGCAACCGCTTCTTCACCCCGGAGACCCTCGACCGCAGCGACCCGCACCGGGCGAGCCTGGCCCTGTTCGACTCCGTACGCCGCTTCGGCCAGGCCCACCTCGCGCTCGCCGAGGACGTGCGGGCGCCGCTGCTGGACCGGGCCCGCGGACTGTTCCTCGAGGTGGCCGCGGAGTTCGAGGGAGCACAGCAGCAGGCGCCGCTGACGTTCTACCGGACCCGCACCGTCCGCGGGGTCGCCTGCTACCCCACGGGCCTGCTCGGCCGCCGCGCCCACGTCGTCGCGCCCGCCGCCAGCCACGACTTCGCGATGGCGTCCTTCTCCGCCACGGAGGCCGCGGCGCGCGACGACGGGCTCTACGCCGCGGCGTTCGAGGCGCTCGCGCCCGAGGTCGGACGCATGCCGTCGACCTCGACCTCCCCGCGTCCGCCGGGGGGCCGGGTGCGGCTCTGGCTGTCCGAGCCGGCTGTCGCGGCCCATCGCGAGCGGCTCGCCGAGGGCCCGCTCGCGGGCGTGCTGGCGCCCGAGCTCCGGGCGTGGCTCGACACCCCCGACCGCAGCGAGCCGGGACCGGACCTGCGCCTCGGGCTCGAGGGGATCAGCCTGCTCCACTCGTGGTGGGCGCGCTACCGCGACGTGCTGCGCGAGGTGGACGTGCGCGACCTGACCGGCTGAGCCTCGACGCGCCACGCGGATCCCGACGCGGCCGTCACGGCTTCGCAAGCTCAGCCGTGGGGCTTGCGCGACCTCCCACGCCGCGGACCCCTGCTCGTTCCTCGCAGGGGTCCTACGCGTGACCGTCGAACATGGAGGTCACCGAGCCGTCCTCGAAGACCTCGCGGATCGCCCGCGCGATGAGGGGGGCGATGGAGAGCGTCGTGAGCTTGTCGAACTGCTTGTCCGCCGGGACCGGCAGCGTGTTGGTGACCACGACCTCCATCGCGGAGGAGTTCTTGAGCCGGTCGACGGCCGGGTCCGACAGGATCGGGTGGGTCGCGGCGATGATCACCCCGGCCGCGCCGTCGGCCATGCACGCCTCGGCGGCCTTCACGATCGTGCCGCCGGTGTCGACCATGTCGTCGGTCAGGATGCAGATCTTGCCCTTCACCTCGCCGACGACGCGGTTGGCGACGACCTCGTTGGCGACGTCGGTGCGACGGGTCTTGTGGATGAAGGCCAGCGGCACGCCGCCGAGACGGGCCGACCAGCGCTCGGCGACCTTGATCCGACCGGCGTCCGGGGAGACGACGGCGAGCTCCTGGTCGCCGTACTTCTCCTTGACGTAGTCGGTGAGGATCGGCAGCGCCATCAGGTGGTCGACGGGGCCGTCGAAGAATCCCTGGATCTGGTCGGCGTGCAGGTCGACGGTGATCAGCCGGTCGGCGCCGGCGGTCTTGAAGAGGTCGGCGACCAGCCGGGCCGAGATCGGCTCGCGACCGCGGTGCTTCTTGTCCTGGCGGGCATAGCCGTAGAACGGCATGACCACGGTGATCCGCTTGGCCGAGGCCCGCTTGAGGGCGTCGACCATGATCAGGTGCTCCATGATCCACTCGTTGATCGGGGCCGTGTGGCTCTGGATCACGAAGGCGTCACACCCGCGCACGGACTCCTCGTAGCGGACGTAGAGCTCGCCGTTGGCGAACGCGCGCGCATCCTGGGGGACGAGCCCGCACTCGAGGAGGTCGGCGACCTCCACGGCGAGGTCGGGGTAGGCCCGGCCGCTGAAGACCATCAGGTTCTTCTCGGTGGTCCGCTTCATTCCGGTCACGCGACGCGACTCCTCGCTGTCCTGGTCAGCCTCGGGGGAAGGCTCGTTCGGAGGTGCTGGACAGCAGTCTGACCCACATCCCGGCCACCACCAACCCCGGGGTCACCCGTCGGTCGTCTCCTGCTGTTCACGTGCCGTTCGCGCGGCCTCGGCCTGGGTCGTGCCCGGCCGCCGCGACTCGGTCCAGCCCTCGAGGTTGCGCTGCGGGCTGCTGCTGACGGCGAGCGCTCCGGCCGGCACGTCGCGGCGTACGACGGCGCCTCCCGCGGTGCCCGCGCCGTCGCCCACCGAGACCGGCGCGACGAACGTGTTGTTCGAGCCGGTCCGGGCGTGGCGCCCGATGACGGTGCGGTGCTTGGCGATGCCGTCGTAGTTGGCGAAGATCGTGCCGGCGCCGATGTTGGTGCCCTCGCCGATCTCCGCGTCGCCGACGTAGGACAGGTGCGGCACCTTGGCGCCGTCGCCGATCGTGGAGTTCTTGGTCTCCACGAAGGTGCCGATCTTGCCGCCGATGCCGAGCCGCGAGCCCGGGCGGAGGTAGGCGAAGGGTCCGACCGAGGCCCGGTCGCCGATCACCGCGAGCTCGCCGTGGGTGCGCACGACGCGTGCGCCGGCGCCGATCTCGCAGTCCTTCAGCGTGGTGTCGGGGCCGACCACGGCGTCCTCGTGGACGACTGTCGCGCCGAGGAGCTGGGTGCCGGGCAGGATCGTGGCGTCGGGCTCGATCACCACGTCGGCCTCGATCCACGTCGTCGCCGGGTCCATGACCGTGACGCCCTCCTGCATCCAGCGGGTGACGATGCGCTGGTTGAGCTTGCGGCCGAGCTCGGCGAGCTGGACGCGGTCGTTGGCGCCCTCGGTCTGCTCGACGTCGTCGATCACGTGTGCCCCGACCGTGAGCCCGTCCTCGCGCGCGAGGCCGACGGCATCGGTGAGGTAGTACTCGCCCTTGGCGTTGTCGTTGGTGATCCGCGCCAGCGCCGACACCAGGAACTCGGCGTCGAAGGCCAGGATGCCGGAGCTGATCTCGGCGATCTCGCGCTGCTCGGGCGTGGCGTCCTTCTCCTCCACGATGGCCTCGACGTCGCCCTCGTGGTTGCGCACGATGCGGCCGTAGCCGAACGGGTCGGCCACCCGGCCGCTCAGGATGCTCACCGCGCGCTGCGCCGCCTCGTGCTCCTCGGCGAACACCCGCAGCGACTCGCCCTCCAGCAGCGGGGTGTCGCCGGCCGCGACGAGGACGGTGCCGGTCGTGGTGCCGCAAGCCTCCATCGCGATGCGTACGGCGTCCCCGGTGCCCTGCTGCGTCTCCTG
>Ga0172375_10011087_pt1 | contig 11544 bp, 10 predicted proteins | sample LakKiv1m_FD_114537 | JGI IMG/M metagenome (GOLD analysis project Ga0172375, IMG submission 114537) | Freshwater microbial communities from Kabuno Bay, South-Kivu, Congo - kab_092012_11.1m | ecosystem: Environmental > Aquatic > Freshwater > Lake | place: Democratic Republic of the Congo... | reverse complement strand
ACAAAAATTATAGAATAGAATAAATGAAGAAATTTTTTATCACCACGCCAATTTATTATGTTAACGACAATCCGCACATTGGCCATGCTTATACTACTATCGCGGCTGATATTTTAGCGCGTTTTTGGAAGGCGCGCGGCACAGACACCTATTTTTTAACCGGCAGCGATGAGCATGGAACAAAAATTGCGCAAGCAGCTAGAAAACAAAACATTGAACCCAAAAAATTTGCCGATGATATTGTGGCTAAATACCAAGCGGCGTGGAAAGTCTTAAATCTTGATTATGACTATTTTATCCGCACCACTAACCCCGACCATGAAGCTTTCGTCCAAGAATTTTTGCAAACAATTTATGACAAAGGCGACATTTACAAAGACAAATACCAGGGCCTTTATTGCATTGGCTGTGAAGAATACAAAAATGAAGGCGATTTGGAAGAAGGCCAAATCTGCCCAGTCCACAAACAAAAATGCGATGTCTTAGAAGAAGAAATTTATTTTTTTAAGCTTTCCAAATACCAAAACCAGATTATTGAAGCGATCCAAGGCAAAAAATTATTAGTTGAGCCGGAAAAAAGACGCAACGAAATCTTCCAATTTTTAGCCAAAGAGCCACTCAAAGATTTAGCTATCTCGCGAAGCAAAGTAGAGTGGGGCATTAAAGTGCCTTGGGACAAGAAACAAACAATCTATGTTTGGGTGGACGCGCTTTTGAATTACCTTTCCGCCAATCATGGTTATTGGCCGCCGCAACTCCAGCTAATCGCTAAAGATATTTTCCGTTTTCATGCTATTATTTGGCCGGCTATGCTCATGGCGGCAGGCTACCAAATCCCCGAAAAACTTTTTATCCATGGGTATTTCACCATCAATGGCCAGAAAATGAGCAAAACTTTAGGCAATGTGATTGATCCCGTGGCCATGGCCGAGCTGTACAGTGCAGATGCTTTGCGTTATTTTCTTTTCCGTGAAGTGCCTTTTGGTGAAGACGGGGACTTTTCCATTGACCGTTTTGAGCAACGCTACCGCGCGGATTTAGCCAATGACTTAGGCAACCTTTTGCAGCGGACTCTGCTAATGGCCAAAAAATACGGCATCAAATGGACTTACGAAGAACCAACTAAAAAATATCCGGACATTGACCAAGCAATAGAAAATCTCAACTTTTCCAAAGCCCTGGATTTAATCTGGCAAATCATTGCCAAAGCCAATCGTTTGGTAGACACGGAAAAGCCGTGGGAAGTTGCCAAAACCGATGCTAAAAAACTAGCGCAAATTCTTGGTGATTTATTAAATACCCTCAACGACCTTAGCGGCTTGATCCATCCGTTTATGCCGGAAACAGCGGCCAAGATGGTCAAACAATTGCAAACTGGCGAAGCTGAGCCGTTATTCCCGCGCAAAAACAAATAGTCATTCCAAAGGACAAACATGCTCCAAGCTTTATTGGCGGCCATTGGCGTTGCCGGCGGCGACATTGTCAATAAAATTATCCTAGATCACAAACAAACCTCCGTGCGCCGGTTTTTGCCGTTACTTTTTTTGTTTTTAGTCCTAATCACCGGCATAATTTTGCCCTTTACTTTTAGCCTCAGTACTCAAGCGTTCCAGTGGAACTACATTATCCTGTTTATTGTGATGGTTGGCGTTGGCATTGCGTGGAATGTGCCCTTCTATAATAGTATTAAAAAAGAATCATTACACGAATTTGAGCTCATTATTTTACTTTCGCCGGTCATGACGATTTTCTTAGCCATGGCTTTTTTGCCAGAAGAGAGAAACTTAAGCGTTTTTTTTGTAGGGATCTTAGCTTGCATTATTTTATTTTTTAATCGCTACCGGAATAAAGAGCTCAATTTAACCGTTAATGTCAAGAGAACGCTTCTTGCCATGTTTTTTATCGCGATAGAAGCGATTTTGGTAAAAAAACTATTGGCTGTTTACTCGCCGCCGACGCTGTATTTTTTTAGGACGCTCATCATGGCTGTGGTATATTACTTTTTATTTCGGCCAAAAGGCGAGCAGGAAAAAATGACCGGTCAAATCTACGGCTTGATTTTTGTTTCTGCCTTTTTTGGCGTTTTGCAAATGGTCATGAAATTTTACGGCTTTATCAACTTTGGCGTGATTAAAACAACTTTGGTTTTACTGATAGCGCCGGTTCTCGTATATTTTGCCAGCTTCTTTTATTTCCGAGAGAAACGCTTGTTTTGGCGCGATGCTATTTCCGCCGCTGCGGTGCTTGCCTGTTTGATCTATATAATCATCGTGAGTTAAGATGCTAATTGACACCCACGCCCATCTTAATTTTTCGGCCTTCACGCATGATTACGAAGCCGTGGTAGAGCGGGCGGCGGCCGGTGGTTTGGTCGCCATTATTAATGTTGGTTCTGACCTAGAAACTTCGCGCCGAGCGGTTGAGTTGGCGGAAAAATTCCCGATGTGTTTTGCGGCTATTGGGCTTCACCCCATTCATGTCAAGACAGAAAAATTTGACGAAGCGGAATATTGGCGCTTGGCCAAACACCAAAAAGTGGTCGCGATTGGCGAAACGGGCTTGGATTACTACCACGATAAAAATACGGCTGATATCCAAAAAGAACTTTTTCAAAAACACATCAGCATTGCCAGCCGTGTGGGCAAGCCTCTAATTCTGCATAGCCGCGAAGCCAACGATGATATTGTTTCATTTCTTATTGCTCAGAACCTAGAGTTGCGGGGCGTTTTTCACTGTTTCCCCGGTGATATGCAAATGGCGCGCTTGGTTTTGGACTTGGGCTTTTATTTGTCATTTACCGGGCTTATTACATTTTCCAAAAACTACGCCAATTTAGATGTAGTGCGCGACGCGCCTTTGGAAAAAATCATGATTGAAACCGATTGCCCCTATTTAACGCCCGAACCACACCGCGGCAAGCGAAACGAGCCGGCGTTTGTCGTGGAAGTGGCCGAAAAAATTGCCGAAATTAAAAAGATTGATATCAAAGAAGTTCAAACCCAAACCACCCAAAACGCAATTGATTTATTCAAATTAGAACTCTGAATCGCTCAACGCCGGTGAGCGATTCGCGAACCTGTTATTTTTTTGAAACCGAGAGTTTTTTATTCTTCAAGCGCGTGACATTGCCGTTATCGTGGTAAAATTTTTCAATTTTTTCTTTATCAAAGTGATCGTGGATTTTAGGCTCAAGCTCATCAATTTTTTGGCGCGCTGCAATATAATCCGCAATCATATCGTCTATTTTTAAGGCCTCTTCGCTAGTCGGCATCTCTGCCTTTTGGATTTTTTGCTTCATCAAAGGGCATAGATGCTGGTAGTCGCACCAATCGCACAGCCCGTTTTGTTTTGGGCGCCAATCTTTTTCTTTATCAATTTTATCGGCCGTTTCAATAAATTCGTTTTTAATTTGTTCGGCTTGATACTCGTCGCGTTTGGTGGTGATTTGTTCGTTGTGCTTCAGAAAATACAAAGTCAAATTGACATCTTTGGCTTCCGGCCAAAGATTACCAATGGCCCAGTGATAAATTCCCAACTGTTTGTCGCGGTCTACCTCGTCTTGGGTCGGCAGTTTTTTGCTGGTTTTATAATCAATTAATTCATAGGTGCCGATTGGCAATTTGTCAATTCGGTCAATGGCGCCGGAAAGAGTGTGTCGTTCGCTTAAGGGGATCTGAAAACGTTTTTCAATCGCGGCGATTTGACGCAAATTTGGTTTCAAGCTGGCGTGAAAATTGCGGATCATTGTTAGGGCTAATTCTTTATATTGCTTTTCCTCCAATTCGTTTTTGAATAAATCTTTGGGCCAGTTGCCAAGCAAAAATTTATTTAATTCCTCAACCGGAGGAATAATCGGGTCTTGCCTTAAGGCTTGTTGAACGACTTTATGAATAAGGCCACCAAAAACCAACTCTATTTTATCGGGGACTTTGATTCTCTCAACATAACTAAACTTGTATTGAAGAGGACATCGGTTGTAACAATCAAAAGCAGAATAAGATATTTTCATACTATTATAGTAGCAGAAACGAGGAAAATTACCAATTATTCTTGACATTGTATATACAATCGTATATACTTTAACCATGGTTAAAACAATCAATGTTAAAGACTTACAATCAAAAATTTCCCAAGTTCTCAAAGATGTCCAAGATGGTGACGTTTACGAAGTGATGCGTTACAGCGAGCCGTTCGCTGTGGTTTTAAGTTACGAAGATTATTTAAGCCTCAAAGGCGAATGCAAGCATTGCATTATGAAAATTCGCGAAGCCGTAGAAATTATTAAAGAAGAGAAAAAACATCAATGAAGGTATATCTTGATTACGCGGCGACAAGCCCGGTAAAAAAAGAAGTGCTGGACGCGATGCTGCCATTTTTGACATCGGGATTTGGCAATCCATCAAGTATTCATGAATGGGGAAGAATCGCACGTTCGGCCATTGACGAGTCGCGGCAAAGTGTTGCTAAATTCTTAAATTGCGAGCCCTCGGAAATAATTTTCACCTCGGGCGGCACCGAAAGCGATAACCTCGCAATTAGCGGGTTAATTTCCAAGCAATTTTCAAAGCCGCATATTATCACATCAGCAATTGAACATCATGCGGTTTTGAATGCTTGTAAATATTTGGAAAAAAATAATCTTGCCGAAGTGACTTATCTCAAACTAAACCGCGATGGCATTATTGATATCACTGATGTTAAAAAAGCGATTAAAGAAAACACTATCCTTGTGTCCATTATGTATGTCAATAATGAAATTGGCACTGTCCAGCCGATTCGTGAAATTGGAAAAATGATAGAGAGAATTAATGAATTAAGAATGCAGAATGCAGAATTAAAAACAAAAAATTCAAAAATTCTAAATTCTGAATTATCCAATTCAAAAATCTATTTTCATACCGATGCGGTCCAGGCGACGGAATATCAAAACATGAATGTTGAATATCTTCATGTGGATATGCTGACAATTTCCGGCCACAAAATCGGCACCCCTAAGGGCATCGGAGCATTATATGTTAAAAAAGGTACGCCTCTAATGGCAATGATGCATGGCGGCGAGCAAGAAAATGGCAAACGCGCTGGCACGGAAAACGTGGCGGGAATCGTTGGATTGGCTAAAGCCATTGATCTAATTAGAATCAAGAATCATGAATTAAGAATCACGGAGCTAAGAGACTATTTTATAAATAAAATCATCAAAGAAATTCCGGCCACCGAATTAAATGGGTCGCGCGAATTCCGGAGCCCCAACAATGTTAATATCTATTTCCAATATGTTGAAGGGGAGTCGGTCTTATTGAATCTTGACTTGGTGGGCATTGCCGCCTCAACTGGCTCGGCTTGCGCCTCCAGTTCACTGGAGCCAAGCCATGTCATTACCGCCGTTTACCATGACGCTGAACGCGCTCATGGTTCAATCCGTTTTACATTGGGACACGAAACCACGAAAAAAGAAATTGATTATACCGTCAGCCAACTTAAGACTATCATTAGGCGATTAAGAAAGATTAGCCCGCTCAAAGCAAAAATGGATGACGAATCACCCAAATGACGAATAACGAATATTCGTGATTAGTTATTTAGCCATTCGTTATCCATTCTTGGAGGAAATATGTCAATCAACAATTTATATAGCCAAAAAGTTTTAGAGCATTTTCAACATCCGCATAACATGGGTGTGATTAAAAATCCCTCCGGTGTCGGGCGGGTAGGCAATCCGGTTTGCGGCGATTTGATGGAGCTCCAGATTAAAATTGAAAAAAATCCGTCAGCTGACGGAGGAAAAGATATCATCGCCGATGCTAAGTTTCAAACTTTCGGTTGCGGCGCGGCTATTGCTACCAGCTCTATTATGACGGATTTGATTATCGGCAAGACTTTAGAAGAAGCCCAAACAATCACGAATCAAGCGGTGATTAAGGCGCTTGGCGGGCTGCCGCCGGTCAAACGCCATTGTTCGGTCTTGGCCGAAGAAGCACTCGCCAAGGCCTTGGCAGACTACATATCCAAAAAGTGATATAATCAAAGTGCTATGTCCTATATTGATCTAGCCATTATTTTGCTTTTTCTGCTATATGTCTTTTTGGATTTTCAGCGGGGTTTTCTAAGGCTAATGGCCGACTTAATTGGGTTAGCGATTTCGTTTGTAACTGCTATTGCCTTCTATACCAGTTTGGCTGACTTTTTTGTCAACCGCTTTAACCTCTCGGTAATTAGCGCCAAGCCAATTAGTTTTTTGGCTATTTGGTTTTTAGTCCAAGGAGTATTTTTCGGCATCAGCAAAATCATTTCTTTTTATACGCCAGCTACTATCAAGCAATCCAGCATCAACCGCTATCTGGGAATCTTGCCGGCCATGGTGAAAGCTGCTATTTTCATTGCCGTCTTGATGATTCTCATCGTCATGATGCCCTTGAATCAAAAGACCAAAAACTTGTTTACTGATTCGTATTTTGGTCAAAAGATTCTTAAATATACTATTAATATTGAAAATCAACTGGAAAAAGTTTTTGGCAGTCAATCTGGCAATTTGACTTTGGTAACCGACCAAAATCAGCAGAGTGACAATACGCCCCTAGGCTTTTCCACGACACAGATGGAAATCAACGAAGAGGCGGAAAAAGTTATGCTAGAAAAAATTAATGAAGAGCGCGCCAAAATAGGCGTGAGTCCCGTGGCGGCCGACACGCTTGTCCGTAATGTCGCCAGAATCCATTCGCGCGACATGTTTATCCGCGGTTATTTTTCCCATCAATCGGCTGATGGCAAAAATTTGTTCGATCGGCTAGTCGCTTCCAATGTGAATTTTCAGGCCGCTGCCGAAAATATTGCCTTGGCGCCCAATGCTAATTTGGCGCACTTGGGGCTGATGGGAAGCGAAAAACACCGCCAAAATATTTTAGATCCTTCGTTTACGCGCGTTGGCATTGGCGTGATGGAAAACGAACAATATGGTATAATAGTAACACAGGATTTTGTAAAATGATTTTAGACGGCAAACTAGTTGCCCAGAAAATTTACGAAGACTTAGCAGAAAAAATTGGAGGGCTGAAAACTAAAAATGTTCAGCCTTTTTTGGCGGTGATTTTAGTCGGCGAAGATCCGGCCAGTCTCTTGTATGTCAAGAAAAAGGAAGAAAAAGCGGAAAGCTTAGGCTTAGGCTTCAAGCTTTATCATTTCCCGGAAATGGCTGCGGAATCAGCCATTTTAGACAAGATTGACGCGCTAAATCAAGATAATAAAGTCCACGGCATTCTGGTTCAGCTGCCTTTGCCCAAAAACATTGAGACTGAAAAAATTTTAGAATCAATTGCGCCAGAAAAAAATATTGAACTGGTCTCGCCGGCCGCTTTGGCGATTTTAGAAATTTTGAAATTCTACAAAATAGATCTGAAGAAACAAAAAATTGTTTTAGTGGGCCACGGCAAGTTGGTGGGGGAGCCATTGCATCAACTTCTAATGGCTCAAAGGGTTAAGCCATCGGTTTGTGATGCCAAAACCAAGGATTTGAAAGCTGCTACACTTTCCGCGGACATGGTGATTTCGGCTGTCGGCAAGCCCGGCTTGATCAAGCCAGACATGGTGTCGGAAAACGCCATTGTAATAGACGCGGGTACGGCTGAGTCTGGCGGCAAAACCATGGGTGATGTCGATAAAAAAGTTTATGAAAAAGTGACGAGTTATTCGCCGGTCCCCGGGGGCGTGGGCCCGGTGACCGTGGCGATGTTATTCAAAAATCTCATCGAAGCAGTCAAAAGATCAAACGATTGACAAAAGTTGAATAAGTTTACCAAAGTGCTACAATAAAATTGAATTAATTTTCGGAAATTTTTGATATGAAAAAAGGCAGGGATTTAATTAAAATATTAGGACGCCTCTTAATTTTCGCGGTTTTTGTTCTCTTTTTGGTTTATGTTTATACAGTCAAAGCGGCGCCGGTTTTTGATTATGTCAATGGCACCTACACGGACGATTTTTCTGATGCCACCGGCATTGCCAGCTCCAGTAACGCCGGGGTCAATGCCGGCGCGGTGCAACTCAAAAACGCGGGCGGCACCTACACCCCGCCATACGTTGCTTCCGGCTATGTCATTACGCAATCCATTATCCCCACCAGTCTCTCCCGATGGGGCACTTTTAGCTATGTCGGCGACGTGCCGGCCAACACTTCGGTCAAACTTCAAGTGGTAGACGAAGGCAACACTTTAGTTGCCGATTATAAGCTTGCCGGCAACAGCGCCGGTTTTACCCAAACCAGCGTCGATATTAGCAGTTTATACCCCAATGCCGACTTCGATACCGGCAAAGCCATGCGCTTGCGCTTTAAATTAACTTTGGCCACCACCGACCCTAATGTGACACCGACTATTACTTCCACTGCTTTTACCTGGACGCCCAAGTCTGCGGTTTTGCCAACCGCTTCCAGTCTTTATAACTCTGGTTGGCCTACTTTTGGTGCAGATAACCAAGGAACATCGAAATCCTTATATAACGGCGAACCCACCTACCCGGTTGTTCGCTGGTTAAGCGACGAGTTGCCCAAATGCCGATATATGGTTCCGCGCCCCCAACTTCTAACTTATCAGGAAAATCTTTATTTTTCTTCCCGGATGAATCAGGACTATGTGACTTCAATTAATCGCAATACCGGTGCCACCAACTGGCAAAAACCATGGAATTGGCTGGAAAAATTTGGTTCCATTGATCAAAATGGCATTATGTATGTGGGGACACATTGGCAGGATGATACTGTCTATGCCGTTGATTTACTTACCACTGAACTTAAGTGGAGCATTCAATATGGCGGCGGCCATGGTACTAGCAATATGAGGATTGGCAAGGACGGCGTTATTTTTTCCGCCCGCCCAACCGGAATCGACCAAGTTAACGGCCCCTTGATTTTATACGCCTATTATCCAAATGGCACAGTTAAATATACCGAAACTTATCCGGTGCCAGCCGGGTTAACCGGCCAACCAAACGATTTTGCCATAGGAAGCGATGGTACCATATATATGGGTGCCAGCACTAATATTCCGGCGCCCAACCAAGAGCAATTATTTTATGCCATTAACCCCGATGACGGCTCGGTTCTTTGGTCTTATCAAACCGGTTCGATTTCTTATATACCAATCCTTGACAATGATGATAATATCTATATTTTTCAACAAGTAAAAACCACCAATACTTTTGATGCCAAAATGATTTCTTTGGATTCGGCAGGCAATCTGCGTTGGGAGCGGTCGGTTGACCGCAATGTTTATCTCGGGTGGTCGTATTTGGCTTTGGGCCAAGATGGCAAATTAGTGGCGATTCGACATCGCCGGACCAGCCCGACCCCTTATGTTCTGGAGGTGATTAATTCAGCGACCGGCGAAGTCATCGACAGTTTAGAGTATACGTCTATTGCCCAATCTTTGACCACTGACGATAACCATATTTATACAACCAAATATTTAAATTCAGGATTGCCTAAAATATCAGTTCTTGAGGCCTTGGATTATGATTTGAATGTTGAATGGGCTATCACTAACCCGGATACTGTTGTCGGCAATATTGAAACTACTAAATTTTTAAATACTTTTTTGAAAGATGAACGGGGCTGGATGTATGGCGCGGCTTTTAAAACCATCTATGTTGACGGGGTGAGGGATGACGATCAAAGCGTTTGCTATGCCCAGGCTCTGGCGCCTTGGACGATTACTTCAGACATTTCTGCCGCCGACAAGTATGAAGCGGGCGATACGATTAATTTTACCGTGACCACTTCTATGCAAGAAACCAATGTGTTTACCGAAGGCGCGAATCAGATGCAACTGGTGATGGATAATGCCGATAAAGTGGCCCTAACCTATAGTCAAACCCTGCCCAGTGGTGATACCCTCTGGACGGGCAGCTATGTTCTGCCCGGTGGCACATCGATTGGCACGCATACCTACACTGTTCAAGCCAACGCCGAATATATTAAAACGGATATTGCGGTGAATTTTGCCGTCCCGTCCACCAATTCCGACAATACCGGTTATATTCTGGAAAGCTCGTATACAGTGAGAGAACCGCCGACCGTGACTGCCCAGGCAGCAACGCACATTGGTTTTCATCGAGGCACTCTCAATGGTAACATTACTGCGACCGGCGGCGAAAACGCCACCACCCGCGGCTTTAAATACTACAATTCTAATGATTGTACTGGCGCGGAAAACGATACCTCCACCAGCGGAGATTTTGGCACCGGCGCCTACGAAGCCGCTTTAACCACTCTCGCCGCCAACCAAAATTATTCCTATCGAGCCTATGCTACTAATTCCATGGGGACAGGGACAAGTGGCACTTGTGTTACTTTTAACACTCTCACGACCGGATCGGACGAAGAGGAAACAGCAGAGGCGCCTCCAGAATTAACCGAAATCCCCACGACTGAAGAAATAGTCGAAGAAATCAGCCAAACCCTTCATGATTACTATGTCAGCGAACCAACCGCTTCGTTCACCGTGTCCGACGATAATACTACGGGTAATGCCGTCGTTTTTGACGCTTCCGGCTCCACCAGCAACAAGGGTCTTGTTGAATACGCCTGGGATTTTGGAGATGGCATAACTGCCGACGGGATAAAACCGAACCATGAATACAAGAGCCCCGGTCGCTACACGGTGACCTTGACCGTCACTGACCGAGTTGGCAATAAAAACACTACCATGAAAACCGTGGATGTCAAACCTTCAATACCCACCATCACTAATATCAAAGCCCAAGGCGCCGATCTTTTAATTGCTGGTAAAGCCGATTACAACACCACGGTCTATTTCACTATCCACTCCGATCCCTTTAATGGTCAAGCTCAAACCGATAAAGAAGGCAAATGGATGTACACCCTTCAAAACGCCAGCGAAATTATCGGCCAGGGGGATCATACTATTTTTGCCACCGCTGTAGTTCAAGTGGCCGATGATACTTCTCTCGAAAGCGATCAGAGCAAAACCTATGATTTCAAACTGACTGTTGATGATGGCCGGTTGCGAGTCGAGATGAAGAAAACCAAGGTTTGGCAGTATACGACCATTAGCGCAATCGTCCTCGTTTTAATTTTCGGATATTTACTTTGGCGAAAAACTCGATAAACGCCTCACATTGTGAGGTGTTTATTTATCCCGTTTTGTGTTAAAATGGCCCTATGGATATTGAGAAAACCAATAGAAAATCCCGAATGATTGTTGCCATGTCGGGCGGGGTGGACTCCAGTGTTGCCGCCGCTTTGTTGAAAGATCAAGGCTATGATGTCATTGGCGTTTTCATGAAACTTTGGAGCGAGCCCACCGAAAATCCCAAAGAAAATATCTGTTGCTCGGTAGAAGCGTCAACGGCGGCGAGAAGCGTAGCGCAAAAACTTGGCATCCCTTTTTATGTAGTCAACTTTGCTGAAGAGTTCAAAAAATCTGTTGTTGATAACTACATCAAAGAATATGAAAATGGCCGTACGCCCAACCCTTGCGTTATCTGCAACCGCGATATCAAGGGCGAGCTTTTGTTTAATAAGATGAAAGAGTT
>Ga0172375_10011086_pt1 | contig 11544 bp, 8 predicted proteins | sample LakKiv1m_FD_114537 | JGI IMG/M metagenome (GOLD analysis project Ga0172375, IMG submission 114537) | Freshwater microbial communities from Kabuno Bay, South-Kivu, Congo - kab_092012_11.1m | ecosystem: Environmental > Aquatic > Freshwater > Lake | place: Democratic Republic of the Congo... | reverse complement strand
TCACAGTGATATTTCCGGCTTGAATTTGTTAATTCCTTGGGTGTAAGCGAACTTTTTCTACATACAAAAGGAAATTTCACCGTTGTTACAAAGTATTTCGACAAAGTAATCAATTGTTTTTCCGGGTTATTTTTTCAAATCTCCAAAGTATTCCCCCATTATTTGACACCATTTTTTCATTTCAAAAATGAAAAAATCCATTGCGGCAGAAATGTTTTTCATTATTACAATGAGAAGGAAAATTTCTTGACGGCGATCATTCAAAGCTTATCATTTTTTTCAAAGAACTCTCTAAGTTTTTCTGCAAAGAGTTTTGCAAAGTTTCTTATTGCAAAAAAAGACATCCATAAATCAGAGATACAATTGTACCTTTTACCAATTTACAGTATATGTGAGCTGAATAGTTATTGCGGCTTACCGCAAAGGCTGTAAAGCCTGCAGAAAAGGATCACCTACCCCAGCAATTATACAACCACCAGGTGCAACTGACCCTTAATTTAAATATATTTATTTGCCGTTGAGTTTATTTGGAGGGGAATGCTAAACCTTCTTCCGTTTAGCTTATTGTAAGAACCGAGACTATACCGAACAATCAAATTTGCCATAATAAAAAACCCGCTTTTAATTTTTACAATGAATTTATGATTGGGAACCCATAGCTTAGTAAATCTTCCCAAAGGATGTAACAACATAAATAAAGAAATTTTAGTATGCAAAAACTTTTTTTGCCGCATGGGGAAAAATTGCATAAAATGAAAGATTAATAAACTCTAAACCCACGATTGAAGCAGCGTATTTCTAATCCTATACTTTTACCATTTACAAAAAATATTTTACACCCTCCAGCCCGCCGTCGGCGGAGAAAGTAAATCATGAGGGTGTAAAATACTTTGTGTGAATGGCAAGTGTTGAATCATAAAAAAGGTTCAACTTGCTTGTCAAAGAAAGTAGAAAAATGACCAAGAACAATTGACCAGTTTTTGACCGGCATGGTCCATTTCTTTGATAAAAATAATAGGGCGATCCAAAATGAATCGCCTTATTATATCTTTTCTAATTGAACGAGTAAAATCGGAACAGCTTTGCACAGCAAAAGCTACGCTTCCTATACCTTTTCACCGCAAAGTTTTGCTTTGAAGTAATCGCGGTTCATACGCGCAATGTTGCTAACCGAAATTCCTTTCGGACATTCGGCTTCGCAAGCATACGTATTGGTGCAGCTTCCGAAAGCGTTTTCATCCATAGCTTTAACCATAGCCTGCACACGTTCATAACGCTCTGGCTGCCCTTGCGGAAGCAGCGCAAATTGAGAAACCTTTGCGCTTACAAATAGCATTGCGGAAGAATTTTTACAAGCAGCAACACAAGCGCCGCAACCGATACATTCAGCCGCATCAAGCGATAGATCGGCGCTCTCTTTAGAAATAAGCGTTGTGTTTCCATCAGGCGCACTTCCCGTATTGAAAGAAGTGTATCCGCCGGCTTGCTGAATTTTATCAAATCCGGTTCTATCAACAACTAAATCTTTTATTACAGGAAAGGCAGCCGCTCTAAACGGCTCGATGTAAAGTGTTTCGCCGTCTTTAAAGTTTCGCATGTGTAATTGACAAGTCGCCGTTCTGGGTAAAGGTCCGTGCGGATGCCCGTTAACGGATAACCCGCAAGTTCCGCAAATGCCTTCGCGGCAATCGCTTTCGAAGGCTATCGGAATTTTTCCTTCAGCTTCTAATTTGTTGTTCACTTCATCAAGCATTTCAAGGATGGAAGAATCAGGAGAAACTTTTTGATTGAACTCGTCGAAGTGTCCCTTTGCGTTATTATTTTCTTGACGCCAGATTTTTAACTTCAAGGTTATATGATTATCGCTCATTATTTATAACTCCTCGTAGCTAATTTAATATTAGTGAATTCAAGATTTTCTTTTGCTAAGTCCCATTCTCCCCGTTTTTTGTAACCCCAAGCAGCCACATAAGAATATTCATCATCCCGGCGCAAAGCCTCGCCGTCTGGAGTTTGATATTCTTCGCGGAAATGCCCGCCGCAGCTTTCATTTCTGTTAAGGGCATCTTTGGCAATAAGTTCGCCAAGCTCAAGAAAATCAGCTACTCTACCGGCGCGTTCTAAAGTTTGGTTCAGTTCATCTCCTTTGCCAACAACTTTAACGTCATTCCAGAATTCATCTCTAAGTTGTCTGATAGTAGTAATTGCTTGGTTCAACCCTTTTTCGTCTCGAGACATACCAACTTTGTCAATCAAAATAAGCCCAAGTTTTTTATGAATTGAATCAACCGTTTGCTTGCCGTTAATCGAAAGTAGTTTTTTAATATCGTCATCAACAGCTTTTTCCGTTTGTTTGAATTCAGCGCTTTCGGGATTTGCTTTATCGGGTTTTTCAGTTGCAAGATAATTTCCGATGGTGTACGGAATAACAAAATAACCATCTGCCAAGCCTTGCATTAAAGCGCTTGCGCCAAGTCTGTTTGCTCCGTGATCGGAGAAATTAGCTTCGCCAAGCACAAACAAGCCGGGAACGTTGCTCATCAAATTATAATCTACCCACAAGCCGCCCATTGCATAGTGTGGCGCAGGGTAAATCTGCATTGGCACGTCATACGGATCAACGCCGGTAATGTTTTGGTACATATCAAACAAGTTACCGTATCTGTCTTTAACTCCATTTTTACCGATTCTACCAAAAGCTTCGGAGAAATCAAGATAGACAGAACGCCCGCCGTTTACGCCTCGTCCTTCATCGCAAACATATTTTGCGTTACGAGAAGCCACATCGCGGGGAACTAAATTTCCGAACGCAGGATATCTTCTTTCAAGGTAATAATCTCTTTCATCTTCGGGAATTTGATTTGGTGGGCGGTGATCTCCCACTTTCTTAGGAACCCAAATTCTTCCGTCGTTTCGCAAACTTTCACTCATTAAAACCAATTTAGATTGAGCTTCGCCATGCACCGGAAGGCAGGTTGGATGAATTTGTGTGTAACAAGGGTTAGCAAATGCGGCACCGCGTTTATGCGCTCGCCAAGAAGCTGTGGCGTTGCTGTTCATCGCGTTGGTAGATAAGAAATAGACGTTCATATATCCGCCGGTGGCAAGCACAACAGCCTGCGCTGCGTGTCTTTCAATTTCGCCGGTGAGTAAATTTCGTACGATTATTCCTTTAGCTTTTCCATCTACAAGAACTAAATCTAACATCTCACGGCGATTGTACATTTTAACATTGCCGAGTTTTATTTGTCTATTTAAAGAACTATAAGCGCCAAGAAGCAATTGCTGACCGGTTTCACCGCGCGCATAAAATGTTCTGGAAACTTGCGCTCCGCCGAATGAACGGTTAGCTAATGTTCCGCCGTATTCTCTCGCAAAAGGAACGCCTTGAGCGACACATTGGTCAATAATATTATTGCTGACTTCGGCTAAGCGATACACATTTGCTTCGCGCGCTCGGAAGTCTCCCCCTTTTACTGTATCGTAAAAAAGTCTGTAAACGGAGTCGCCGTCATTCTGGTAACTTTTTGCAGCGTTAATACCGCCTTGCGCAGCGATAGAATGCGCGCGGCGTGGAGAATCGTGGTATGTAAAAGCTTTTACTTTGTAGCCAAGTTCGCCTAAAGTAGCGGCGGCAGAGGCGCCGGCAAGCCCGGTACCAACTACAATTATATCATACTTTCTTTTGTTAGCCGGATTAACGAGTTTCATCGAAAATTTATGGTTAGACCATTTCTCGGTAATATTGCCTTCCGGTATGTTTGATTTTAAGGTTGTCATTAGTTGCCTCCCATCAAAAAGTAGAGTGGAATGGATGCGAAACCTAACGCCATAATTACGGCATACACAGTTCCTATTTTTTTAATTAGCGGAGTATATTTTTTATGATTTAATCCGAATGTTTGAAATGCGCTTTGAAAAGCATGGTTCAGGTGAAAACCTAAAACACCCATACAAACAATATAGATGAGAGAGTACATAGGATTTTTAAACCATTCCGCGACAATAGTATAAAATGGATATTCGCCTTCGGGATGAACTCCGAAATTAAAACCTGCCCAAAAAGTTGACAAGTGAATTGCCAGGAAAATAAAAATTATGCTTCCTGTTATTGCCATGCTTCGTGAAAAGATTGTTGAATTTTCACTTGCCGCATCAACGGCATATTTTTGCGGATTGGCTTTTTTATTCTGCAGCCATAATCTTACGCCGTTATAAATATGGAAGATAAAAATTAACGCTAAAATTAGTTCAATAACTCTAACGGCGGGTTTTACCTTTTCAAGTGATTCAACGTATGTTTGAAAAGCGGCGGGACCGAAGTAGAGCATCATATTGCCGATAAAGTGAACAATTAGGAACAACATCAGCAAAGTACCGGTAAGAGCCATAATAAACTTTTTACCGAGCGAGGAATTGGTGAAATCAGTGAACCAACTCATTCATTTTCTCCTTTTATTAAGTTTAAGAAATGGAATTGTTGATTGAATGTCGGCGCTAAAACAAGTTTCATTTATTTTAGCTTGCGTTCAAAAGTGAGTAATTTTTTTTTCATTTGATTGAAAATTAAGAATTCTACTTACGATATGCAATTTGGGACGGAAAAAGTTTGAGATATTTGGCGCATACTAAATTACTCTTCTTGTTCATTTGAAGTTCCCCAAATATGCAATTTAAATTCTTTTAGCAATTCTTTTGCATCTTCAATTTGGTTTTCGTTTACATAAAATTGTGCGGGCTGAATCAAAGGATCAACGCTTAAAAAATTTTCTCCGGTGGTATAGTAATCAATATCTGCATCAGCCAGCAGCGATTTAATCAGCGCAATATCGCCCTGGTTAAGCGAAGAAAATAATTTCACATAATTTTCTTTAGCGGCTATTAAATACGGCTCTACGGTAAAATCTGTTGTGGCTTCGCAAGTATGGCAGTGGACTTTTCCGTTAACTCTTTCTTCTTCTGAAAGTTCTATTACACTCCCACATCCGGGGCAAACCATGGTTGACGCCAACTTTCCGGCAGGCATTTCTTTTTTTAATAATTCCTGACACTCCGAATTTTTGCAATAATAAAATTCTTTCCCTTCGGTAAGACATTCGCTGCAATAATCTTTCCCGCAACTATGGCAGATAGACAATGCTTCTTTCCCATGATGATTTGTACAAGTTTTCATTTTACACACTCCATGCTTTTGGCGTTAAACGAACTATTGGTTACATCGGCGCGTATAACTTACAACTAAAGAATGGATATGTCAACGAAGAAAATAAATCCTTCCGCTTTGAATTTACAAACAAATGGAGTAGATTTTCGACGTTCTTTTAAGATTGTTACGGTGTCCCGGTTAGAACGGGAATGATAGGGAATCCGGTGAGAATCCGGAGCTGTCGCGCAACTGTGAACTAACTGCCTCCAGAATGAGCGGTTAAAAGTCAGGATACCTGCCGTACAAATTTTAATCAACCTTCGCGGGAAAGGTTGGATTAATGAAGCTCATCGCGCTTGCGTACTGTTTCGTAATTCATTTCTTTTTATCCCACGAAGTTACAACCTAATTTCAATTATTTTTTTATAGGAGTAACTTCTATGGCACAAACTTTTTTTTCAATGGTATTTATTTTTCTTTTCCTCATTCCTTCACTTGTAAAAGGCGAAGGGAATAAACCGGAAAGCGATTCGCTTCGCACCTATCACCTTGCCGATGTTGTCGTTTCGGCAACAAAAACTGAAACGCCGTCAACTCAAGTCGGTTCAACAATAACCGTCATTACCAGAGAACAAATTGCGCTTTCACAAAAAGGAACGGCGCTTGAACTTCTCTCAGAAGTTCCGGGAGTTTTTTTAGCGCAGCAAGGCGGCGCTGGAAAACTTGCGACCATTTTTCTGCGAGGCGCAAACGCCGACCAAACGCTTGTTTTGCTCGACGGAGTTGAAATGAATAACCCCGGCGACCTTACCAATGTTTTTGATTTTTCAAACCTTCAAGCATCTGATATTGAACGGATTGAAATTCTTCGCGGACCACAAAGCACACTTTATGGCTCAGATGCGCTTGCGGGGGTTATCTCTATCTTTACAAAGAAAGCCGCGCCTAATACAAGTGTTACGGCTCAAATGGAAGCCGGTTCTTATAACACGCTGCGCGTAAACGCCTCTGTTTCCGGCAAAATAGAATCGTTAAGTTATCTCGTTTCGGCAAATGATTTCAAAACAAAAGGATTTTCTTCTGCTTCCGCATTATACGGAAATTCGGAAGCGGACGGTTTCAAAACCTCTTCAATCTCTTCAAAGTTTCAGTATCTTTTCCAGAAAGATGTTTTGCTTTCTCTCCTGTTCCGATTTAACAAAGCTACTACTGACTTTGATTTTACCGGCGGAATTAACGGAGATGACCCGAATTATTCTTACTCGTTGCAAGAATCAGCGGTAAAAACTTCACTTGATTTTTCCCTCTTCGATAAACGATGGAATCAATCTCTTTCATTCAATTACTTAAGAAATTTCAGAAAATATTTCGATGGCTCTGATGAAAAACGCCCTTTAATTTCTTCAGATGCACGGTATGACGGAACAAAAACTAAAGTTGAGTGGCTGAACACTTTTTCTTTTTTTGACAACCAGCGAATAACTTTCGGAGCTGAAGCTGAAGAAGAAAAAGCGGTTTCGGATTATTACTCAACCGGCGATTGGGGACCGTTCAATAGTTTCTTTCCGAAAACCAGCGCGACAACTTTGGGATTGTTTGCGCAAGAGCAACTCTCTTTCACAAATAATTTTAACGCAGCGGTTGGCGTGCGGTATGATAAACATAAAAGATTTGGTTCGGTTGTTACTTACCGAATTGCGCCCGTATATTTTATGGAAGAAACGGGAACAAAAATCCGCGCTACCTACGGAACAGGGTTTAAAGCGCCTTCGCTCTTCAATCTTTTCGATCCCGGTTATGGCAACGCAAATTTGAAACCTGAACAAAGTAAAGGCTGGGATGCAGGCATCGAACAATTTTTATTGTATGATAAGCTTTCGTTTGAAGTTACTTACTTCTCAAATCTTTTTACCGATCTTTTTAGTTTAGATTATGCAACTTTTAAAACAGTAAATCTTGCAAAAGCTAAAACAAGCGGAGTTGAGTTTGGGGCAAACTATACCGTAAAAAATTTCGCTGTCTATAATTTCACTTACACATTTACAAACGCTATGGATATTAGCGCGAACAGCCCGGACAAAGACTCTCAACTGCTCAGAAGACCAAAAGAGAGAGCTTCTTTTTCCGGCATTTTTTTCTTGAACGAACAGCTAAACCTTGGTCTTGAAGTTTTATACACGGGGGTTCGCGATGATAAAGATTATTCGCTTTACCCTTTAACTGCGCGCGTACAATTAAAAAGTTATGCGCTGGTGAATATGACGGCTTCGTATAAATTTGCCAACAGTGTTGAAGCATTCGGGAAGCTGCACAATATTTTTGACAAAAAGTATGAAGAAATCTTAGGTTACGGAACAGAACGGCGCGCAGTATATGCCGGTATTAATTTTTCGCTTTAGTTCTGTTAATTTCTTTAAAAATTCTTTTAGCAAATTTTAAATAAACATTGTAATTTTGAACAAATAGAAAAAGGAACTCCCATGAAAGAAAAAATATTCTCTAATAAATTTCTGGTACTAACCGGATTAATTTTACTCGCAGCCATCAGCCGTTTAATTCCCCATCCGTTAAACTTTGCGCCAATAACCGGCATGGCATTGTTCGCCGCTGTTTATTTTAATGAAAAGAAATTCGCATTTGCGGTGCCGGTTTTTGCAATGTTTCTTTCTGATGTAATTATCGGCTTTCATTCGCAAATGTTTGTTGTATATCTCAGCTTTGTTTTAATTGTCGGAATAGGATTTCTGGTTAAGCATAAAAAATCTTTTGGAACTATTGCGCTCGCTTCCGTTGCCTCTTCAATAATCTTTTTTGTGGTAACTAATTTTGGCGTTTGGGCTTTGGGAACTCTCTATACAAAAGATGTTGCCGGGCTAGCGCTTTGCTTCACTGCCGCAATTCCATTTTTCCAAAATACTTTATTGGGCGATCTGTTTTATACCGGATTGCTTTTTGGCGTGTATGAAGTTGTAAAAGTAAAATTACCGGAAACTGTTAAGGTTAAAGCCTAAACCGCTAATTCATCTTTTACAGTTTTTTACTTTTTCGGCACATACCGTTTATGGTTATGCTGAAGTTAGTGAGCATACAAAAAACCTTCGACAGAAATTAATTTCTCTTGAAGGTTTTTTTGTTAAAGGTGATTTTTATGTTTCTCTCCGCGAGCCAGCGCAAACTTAATTATTTTATCTACGGCGTCGTTATACTCCATTCCGGCGGCTGCCGCTGAACGCATAAACCCGGTCCCTTCAGTTAAATCGGGATTTGGGTTTACCTCCAGCACAAAAAGTTCGTTATCTTTTGAGAGCCTCATATCAACTCTGGCATAATCGCGAACACCCATAGCTTTAAAGGCGGTTAATGCTATTTTTTCTGCTTTGGCTTGTACCCTCTTTGGCAAAATTGCCGGGCAAATTGGGATGGTTTTGTGATATGCTTCGTGCAACGGATCCCATTTCGCCTGATAACTTACAATATTGGGGAAATGCTCCGGCATTGAGGAAAAATCTATTTCACTTATGGGAAGAACGATTGGCGTTTCATCACCCATGACAGCAACATTTAATTCTCTTCCATCAATATATTCTTCAATTAAAGCCGCTTGTTTAAACTCGCTAAAAATATAATTGATTTTGGCATTCAGTTCTGAATTATTATAAACAACAGCATTATAGTCAATGCCCACGCTCGCATCTTCAAACGCAGGTTTTACAATGATGGGAAACGTAAGCGCGTGTTTATACCGTTCAGAAAAGGATTTTATAAGTTGAAAATTTGGCGTGGTGATTCCGTAAGAGGAAAGAAGTCTTTTTGTAAATACTTTACTTTGGCAGTTCGCCAAAGCTAACGGCGGAGCGCCGGTAAAAGGAATTTCTAAAAGTTCAAAAAGTCCCGTTACATTCATTTCAAGTTTGGGATTGTTATAAAATAGTTCAACAAAATTGTAGATTACATCCGGGCGGCGTTTTGTCAAGTTCGTAATCAATAGTTGAAAATCGTCTTTCACATTTAAAGTGTAACACTGATACCCAAGGCTTTCAATTCTTTTAGCAAATAGTTCGTACTCCTCCATCGGTGTTTTGTTTTCAACTTCAAAATAGGGAATGAAATTGAGGCTTTCCAGGTTTGGCATATTTTTATTGACATATAATTCCGGGGCGGGTTCGTTATAAATTACGGCAACCGTCTTCTCCGTCTGGGTTATTTCAACGCTACTCAATTTTTACACCTTATCTTTAAAAAATATCTCGATAAATTCATTTTGTTGAATTAAATTTACGATAATCAATTTATAATTAAAAACTTAGAACACGGCGCGTATGAGTTTCTATCCTCAACCTTATAAATATCAATGCGGACCATTCGCACTTAAATATGCGTTAGTCATGCTTGGTCAATTTCAAGATGAAAATGAGATCGGTAAAAAAGCCGGAAGTAATTGGTGGTACGGCACCGATGAAATCGGGCTTGCGAAAGCCGCAAAGGCTTATAATTGCAAGATGAAATACTTTCGGCGTGAAATTCCGCTTGAAGCTTTGAAGGCGTTGAACCAGCATTTAAAAGATGGTTATCCTTGCGTGTTGAGCGTTGACAATTGGGAACATTGGTTTACCGTCATTACTTTTCAGCAGAATAAATATATTGTTGTTGATAGCGCGCTGGATAAAGTTATTGTCATTTATACGCCCACCCAACTTCTAAAAAGATGGAAATATGTAGATGAGGAAACAAGCGAAACCAGTTATGACGGCTACGCTGTTATCTCAAAATTAAAAGTTACAACAAAAGCCCACTTCTCTTTAGAGAAAGCCCGCTACGTTATGCGCGAACGGAATAAAAATCTTGCTGAAAAATGGGATACGTATTTCAATGATCTTATTTCTATTTGCCGCCCTCAATTTCCGAACAGTTATAAAACAATTTCGTTTAATGAATTTCTGCGCCGGTATGAAAATCTTTTGGTTAAAGAAGTCGCTAATTGGCACGGAACCCCTACATATCCGGAGTTAAAAATAATTTTGAAGAATCTGAAGTTTGTTGCGGAAGTGTACGACCTGGTAATTTATATTGATGATCAGAAAAAAGCGCTTGTTGATCTTTCCGCTTTGTTGATGATGTATGCTTGCGGTAAATATGGAATGGACCCGATTTACTAAATTCCCATAAAAAAATTTAGCGCTGCGCTCTTAAAGAGTTACTATCAACCATACAATAAATAAGCGCACTTCCTATTTTTCAATCACTTCGGCTAAACCGGCGGGGATAGCAAAATCCGGCAGTTCTTTTTTTAGTTTTTTGATGTAAACTTTTGCCCGCTCGCGATTATCAAATTGCATCTCGTACAAAGCGCGCCGCACCAACATCGAACCGGTCATGTCGGTTACAAAATTAACATAATAATTATTTTGCTTTGGAATTCGCAGATGAAAGTTAGGATTACTTGCAGCGATATAGCTATTCTTCTTCACAACTTTAAAAAAGAAAATGTCGGGAACAACCGCCAATCCTTCCGGTAGTTTGAATTCTCCTTTTTCCATTTCATTCATCACTAATTCAGCGCCAAGATAAACGGGACGCTTATTAATATTGGCTGCAATCAGTTCTTTCATCAAACTTTGATAAAGTGATTCGAGCAGAACAGCGTCAAATTTCCCATCTTGTTCAAAAGGGACCAGCGCTTCTTTAAACTGATTGATTGTGGATGAAACTCCGGCAATTATTTGGCTGTGATTTTTATTCAACTGATTATAATACCAACTGCGCCGAAGAAGTTCTTTATCAATAATGTGAACATCAGGTCTAAAGCGTTCAACTTCTTGCAGATAATATGCAGGAGAAACGAGAAAATCCCATTGATAAGAAATCACTAACGCGTTTTTCTCGCAAGATTGCAGAGCTGACTTTGTATAATCTTCAAACAGATATACATCGTGCTGATTTGTTTTTCCGTAGGTGATATATGTTTGCGCAGATAGAAAAACAATCAGCAAAGAAACCGGCAGCGCATACCCAAGATGTCTATCTTTTAACAGAATGAATATTTGCAATACTCCAAACGAAATAAAATAAGCAACAGCGATGTACGCTAAGAGGAAATACGAATCAATGTCGTTAATGTCATAATTGATTGAATACAACACGGTTGTAAGAAACATGATAAATGCAAACAGAAAAAACTTTTTACCATGAATGAAAGCGGCAAAAAATCCTATGGCGGAAAGAATTAATCCGATATTAAATTCAGAAGGAAAATTTTCAACAAAGGAAGCGAGCTGCTTTTTAGCGGCGGCAGTAGAAGAGAAAAGCCAAACTTGATATTGCTTACCGGAAACATGCCTGAGTATTCTTTCAAAATCAAGCGGGTTGCCCCAATTTAGTTGAGGATTTTGTGCGGCACG
>Ga0172375_10011085_pt1 | contig 11544 bp, 9 predicted proteins | sample LakKiv1m_FD_114537 | JGI IMG/M metagenome (GOLD analysis project Ga0172375, IMG submission 114537) | Freshwater microbial communities from Kabuno Bay, South-Kivu, Congo - kab_092012_11.1m | ecosystem: Environmental > Aquatic > Freshwater > Lake | place: Democratic Republic of the Congo... | reverse complement strand
GGCGTCGGCCAGCCGCCGGCACATTTCGGGCGAATAGCCGAAGCGACCGCCGTGATTGGGAAAGACGGTGGCGTCGGCGCCGAGCAGCCGGAACAGGCGGCCGAGCAGGAAAGGCGGCGCAATGCGCGCGGCGCCGGCCATCGCCGGATGGGTGATGAAGGCGACGTCGGCAAACTCGCACACCAACCGATGAAAGGCGGGAAGGCCGGCGATCATCGGCGTTGCCAGCACGGTATCCAGCCCGACCTCACGGGCGAGGCGGACCTGCGCGCGCATGGCGTCCAGGTGGCCGGAAAGGCTGGGCGCGTAGCGGGTACGGCCGCCCGTCGCCCGGTTGGCCTTGTCGACCGCCTTGGCGCACGCACTCACCCGTTTGGCGAAAGGGCTGTAGGCTTGGTCGGCCAAGCCGTGGTCGTCCTTGATGAAGTCGACGCCGCCGGCGGCCAATCGCCCGGCCAGGTCGGCGAGCGCCGCCGGCGCGAGACCCTGCGGCTTGAGCGCCGAGCAGGTCATGGCGCGGTCCGACGCGCCGCAGCGCCGACGCAGGCCCGCCAGGCCGTGGCGCGGCCCGCCGAAGGCGGCCGCCATGGCGGCCGGCATCTCCGCGTCGACCAGCTCGACGTCGTCGTGGATCGAGGTGTTGCCGAACAGCATGTTCAGAAGCTGGCCGGGCTCGCCGCCCGTCGTCTCCGTCGCCAGACCGATCCGCACATTGAAGGCCCCGCCGCGCAGGTCCTCGATCGCCTCGACCTTCCCCACGATATCCGAAAGCACCCGGGTGTCGGCGATGGCGGCCAGCGGCATCTCGACGCTCTGCTCGACGGCGATCGCCTGGGCGCGGGCCTCGACGGACTTGGCGTCGCCGAGGACGCGGTAGTGGACGACGATCCTTTCCATGTTTGATGGCGCTCCTCTGCGGAACCGATGGGCATCCTATGCGCAAGATGGCGGATTCGCCACAGGAAGCGGGCGAAAACCGGCGACTCTTTCCGATTTGTTAACCGATGACCGCCATCCTCCCAAGAAACGCCACGCCGCCGCGGACGCGGTTTCTCCTGCTCTGGGGGACAAGACCATCAAACGGAATTCGACGTTCGCCTGCGCACTTCTCGCGATGCCACTCGTCCTCGGCGGCTGCGGGCTCCCCGTGGGCGTGACCGTCGCCTCGTTCATCGCCGACGGGGTCTCGCTCCTGACTACCGAGAAGACCCTTACCGACCACGGCATTTCGCTCGTCACCGACGAGGACTGCGCGCTCTGGCGGAGCCTCAAGGGCGAGGATATCTGCCACGCCGAAGGCAGGGGCGCGACCACGGTTGCCGACGGCGGCGCTCCCGCGGATCCGGCCGCGGCCGATCCGCCGGCGTCCCCCGTTTCGACGGCGTCGGCGGCTCCGGTGGACGTCGCACCCCTCGGCGATGCCGCGCCGGCGGCGGCTCAATCCGAGCCATTGCCGCCGCCGGCCGCCGCCGCGTCATCTGTCGCGACGCCCCGCCCGGGAACGAAGGCGGGCGCCGACGGCACGGCCACCTTTCTCGTGATCGCCAGCTATGCGCGCGAGGGCGATGCCGAGCATTTCGCCCGACTGCAGCGGGATCTGGTAACCGCGGTTCTGCCAGGCACCGCGCACGGAAAACAGGTGTATCGCGTGGCCGTCGGGCCGGTTGCCAAGGCCGAGCGCAAGGCGGTCAAGGGCCGCCTGGTCGGCGTCGGCTTCACGGATGCCTGGGCGCTGACGCTCGATCGGACGGCAGCGGCGGTCCAGGTGGCCGCGCTTCCCGCCGCACCGCGAACAAATTGACCGAGAGCCGCCGCGACGGCTCCGTCACTCGCGGGCCGCTTTGCGCGGCGCGATCCCCGTGTACCGCTTGAAAAGACGGCTGAAGTAGTACGGGTCCTCGTAACCGAGCAGGCTGGCGGTCTCCTTCACCGAGCGGCCGGCGTTCAGGAAGTCCTTGGCCCTTTCGATGCGCCGGTACTGCTGGAAGCGGGCGGGGGTGTAGCCAATGAACCGGCGGAAGACGCGGATGAAGTAGTCGCGGCTGTAGGGAATCCGTTCGAGCACCCGTTCCACGTGGTCGCGGTCCAGGATGTCGTCGTTGATCTTGGTGGCCGTGCTGGCGACATGCCAGGGCAGGCTGTTGCCGCCCTTCCAACCGATGAAGGCCTCGTTGATGAATTCCATCAGCAGCGTCAGGAACAGGTAGTGCTGCTGCAGCGAATTGGTCTCCTCGGGGCTGACCTTCATGTAGAACTCGACGAGCGGACGGATTTCCTTCCAGCGCGAAAACGTCACCAGCGTCCGCACCGCGATCAGGGTGAAGAGATCGACCTCGTTGAACAGCTTGAGATCGAAATGCTGGGCCGGCCCGGTATAGAGGCCGCGCCCCGCGTGGCGGCCGCGATAGCGAGTGCCGGCCGGCACGAAAAGGGCCTGGCCCTCGGCGATGGTGTAGGGCTCCTCGTCGAGCAGGTAGTGGGCGGCCCCGGTCAGGCAGATGAACAGGTCGTGGCAGTCGATGCGCTTGTCGACCGTCCACCGTTCGTCGTGGCGCATGCGGATGAGGGTCCGCGGCAGCGACAGGGCCAGATTGCCTGCCGGCAGGATATTGACGGGATTTTCAACGATTCCGTCCATCTTTTTCGCCTGATCCCTCCATTGCCGGAACCCTGTTTCACCGGCATGCTTCCCGAGGTCCACCTTATACCAAAGGGCTGTGGTTGTGACTGTACCTCAAGGGCCTTCGGTGGGAGAGCGCCCTTTTTCGTCACCCCCGCGCAAGCGGGGGTCCAGGGCGAGCGACGGAGCGGTTGCCCTGGATTCCCGCATTCGCGGGAATGACGAGGGGAAGCAAGGTGGACGAGAGTAGCGGGCGCCGCGGACAAGACCAATCAACCAAGCGCCCGGGGGTGAGGCTGAAAACGATAAGCGACGGCGTCCGCCCGGTGAGCGGGCGCGCGGCCCGACGAGAGGCCGCCGGCAACAGGCCGTCGCGCCGGGCGACAGATGTATGAAAACAGGTTTCTCGGCTTCGCTTATGTGACGCCCTACGTCGTCGGGCTGCTCGTCTTCACGGCCTTTCCGTTCCTCGCGTCCTTCGTGCTCGGCTTCACCGAATACAACCTTATCGATGCGCCAATCTGGGTCGGCCTCGACAACTTCAAGTACATGTTTCTCAAGGACCGGGTGTTCTGGCAGTCGCTGTCGGTCACGCTGCTCTACGTCTTCATGACGGTGCCGCTGAAGCTGGTCTTCGCGCTCTACATCGCCCACATCCTCAATTTCCGCCTCAGGGGCATCAACCTGTTCCGCACCGCCTACTACGTGCCGTCGATCCTCGGCGGCAGCGTCGCCATCGCCGTCCTGTGGCGCTACATGTTCGCCGACTACGGGGTCATCAACCTAGTGCTCGGCGCCGTCGGCATCGATCCCGTTCCGTGGTTCGGTGAGCCCGGCTGGGCGCTCTTCACCATCACGCTCCTGCGCCTCTGGCAGTTCGGCTCGGCCATGGTGATCTTCCTGGCGGCATTGCAGAACGTGCCGCAGACCCTCTACGAGGCGGCGCTGATCGACGGCGCCAACAAGTGGCAGGCCTTCCTCAGGATCACCGTGCCGCTCATCACGCCGGTCATCTTCTTCAATTTCGTCATGCAGATGGTCCAGGCCTTCCAGGAGTTCAACGGTCCCTACATCATCACCGGCGGCGGACCGCTCAAGGCCACCTACCTGCTGCCGCTCTACGTCTATGACGCCGCCTTCCGCGATTTCGAGATGGGTTACGGCTCGGCCCTGGCGTGGGTGCTGTTCACCATCGTCATGGTGCTGACCGTCGCCGCCTTCGCGACGTCGAAATACTGGGTCTTCTATGCCGGCGACAAGCGGGGCTGATTCCATGGGCCGCAAAGATAGCCCCCTCGCTCCATCCTTCGAGACGCGCCCTTCGGGCGCTCCTCAGGATGAGGTCCAAGAGAAACCTCGTCCTGAGGAGCCCGCTGGGCGGGCGTCTCGAAGGACGGGCCGGCAAGCGATGCACAAGACGCTCGTCCCCGCTGTCTCTCCGGAAGCGCTGGCGGAAGTCCGCCGCACCGAACGCCGCCAGCGGCGCAGCGCGCTCATCCGCTACGCCATCCTGATCGTCTGCGGATTCGCCATGATCTATCCGCTGCTGTGGCTGGTCGGGGCGTCGTTCAAGACCAACCGGGAGATTTTCACCGAGATCGGCTTCATTCCGCTGGCCCCTACCGTCGAGGGCTACATCGAAGGCTGGAAGACGTCGACCGAGTACACCTTCGGCCGCTTCTTCCTCAACACATTCGCCATCCTCATCCCCAAGGTCATCGCCACCGCCCTCTCGTCGGTGCTGGTCGCCTACGGCTTCGCCCGCTTCGAGTTTCCGGGCAAGAAGCTGCTGTTCGCCATTCTCATCGGCACCCTGCTTCTGCCCAACGTGGTGACGCGCATCCCGCAGTACCTGCTGTTCCGCGAGCTCGGCTGGCTCGATTCCTACCTGCCGCTGTGGGTGCCCCAGCTGTTCGCGGTGGACGCCTTCTTCGTCTTCATGCTGATCCAGTTCCTGCGCGGCATCCCCAGGGACATGGAGGAGGCGGCGATGATCGACGGTTGCCGCCCGACGCAGGTGCTCCTCTACATCGTCGTCCCCATCCTCAAGCCGGCCATCATCTCGGTCGCGCTCTTCCAGTTCATGTGGTCGATGAACGATTTCCTGGGCCCGCTCATCTACATCTCGTCGGTCGAGAAGTACCCGATCGCCCTGGCGCTCAAGATGTCGATCTCGGTCACGGAGTCCTTCGAATGGAACCGCATTCTCTCGATGACCGTGCTGGCCCTGGTTCCCTCGCTCGTCGTCTTCTTCCTGGCCCAGAAGTACTTCATCGAGGGCATTTCAACCACCGGATTGAAGGGGTGAAGGAGTCACCATGTCCGGCGTCGTTCTCAGACAGGTTTCCAAGGTCTTCGCGAACGGCTTCAAGGCCGTCCACGAGATCGATCTCGACGTCGTCGACGGCGAGTTCATGGTCCTCATCGGCCCCTCGGGGTGCGCCAAGTCGACGACATTGCGCATGATCGCCGGGCTGGAATCGATCACCGCCGGCGAGGTCCGCATCGGCGGGAAGATCGTCAACAATCTGCCGCCCTACGAACGCGGCATCGCCATGGTGTTCCAGAACTACGCGCTCTACCCGCACATGAAGGTGCACCGCAACCTGTCGTTCGGATTGCGCCTCAAGCACGAGCCCGAGGCGGCGATCCGCTCGGCGGTGTCGGAGGTCGCCGGGATCCTGGAGATCGAGGAGCTTCTCGATCGCTTGCCGAAAGAGCTTTCCGGCGGCCAGGCCCAGCGGGTGGCGGTCGGCCGCGCCCTCATCAAGAAGCCGCAGGTGTTCCTGTTCGACGAGCCGCTGTCGAACCTCGATGCCAAGCTGCGCGCCTCGATGCGCGTGCGCATCACCGAATTGCATCGGCGTCTCAAGGCCGACGGGCTCAACGCCACGGTCATCTACGTCACCCACGACCAGACCGAGGCGATGACCATGGGGGACCGCATCTGCGTCCTCAAGGAGGGGCACATCATGCAGGTCGACACCCCGGCCCGCCTCTACGATGCGCCGGCCAACACCTTCGTCGCCGGGTTCCTCGGCTCGCCCGAGATGAACTTAAGGCCGGCGACGCTGGTGCGCCACGCGGACGGGCCGGCCCTGCGCGTCGGCGGATTCACCGTGGCGCTGCCGGACGACAAGAAGCGGTGTCTTGAAAGCCGGGACGAAGGCGAGGTGGTGCTCGGCATCCGCCCGCCTTTCGTCGAGCTGGCGACCGCGCGGTCCACGACCGATACGGTGGAGGGCATCATCAAATTCGTCGAGTTCATGGGCCACGAGGTCTTCATCTATTTCGACCTCGACGGCGAGGAATACACCGCCGTCAACCGCATCGAGAACCCCGGCTTGTTGAAGGCCCTGAAAGTGGGGGAACGGGCGCATTTCCGTTTCCTCATGGACCGCGCCCACGTCTTCGATCCGACATCCGAACTCAACCTGACACTGTCATGACACGCATGAGGAGGAGGAACTTCACGATGAAATGGCTACCCGCAGTGACGTCCGCCGTTCTGGCGGGTCTGTTCACCACCACGGTTTCGGCAGCCGATCCCGTGGAAATCCGCATGTCGTGGTGGGGCGGCGACGCCCGCCACAAGGTCACCCAGGACGCGCTCAAGGCCTTCGAGGCGCGCAATCCCGGCATCAAGGTCAAGGCCGAGTACACCGGCTGGACCGGACACCTGGAACGCATCACCACCCAGATCGCCGGCGGCACCGAGCCGGATCTCATGCAGATCAACTGGCCGTGGCTGCCCTTGTTCTCCAAGCGCGGCGACGGTTTCGCCGACCTGAACGAGTTCAAGGGCGTGATCGACCTCAAGCAATTCGATGCCGACGTGCTCAAGACCGGCACCATCAAGGGCAAACTCAACGGGCTCCCGGTGTCGATCACCGGACGCGTCTACATGTTCAACCCCGTGCCGTTCAAGAAGGCCGGGCTCGACATCCCGAAGACCTGGGACGAACTGTTTGCCGCCGCCGCCGCGATGAAAAGCAAGCTCGGCGCCGACCACTATCCGTTCGACACCACCGACCTCAACCCGTGGTACGCGGCGGTCCATTACGTCACCCAGATGACCGGCAAGTCCTTCATCGACCCCGACACGAACGAGATCGCCTGGACCAAGGACCAGGTTGCCAAGGGGCTGGAATTCTATGTCAGCCTCGAGGACAAGGGGGTCATCCAGAACTACCAGAAGGGCAGCGCCGAGGGCGGCACCAAGCTCGAACTGCACCAGAAGAAGGCGTGGATCGAGGGACGGCTCGGCGGCTCTTATGAGTGGGATTCCGTCTGGGCCAAGTTCCGCGACCCGCTGGGCAAGGACCAGGACCTGGTGCCGGTCAAGACCCTGATGTTCACGGGGGCGACCAACGAGGGCCTGCTGCGCAAGCCGACCATGATGTTCTCGATCTCGAAGAACTCGAAGCACAAGAAGGAAGCGGCGATGCTGCTCGACTTCCTGATGAACGATCCGCAGGCGGTCAAGATCCTGGGCGATTCACGCGGCATTCCGGCCAGCAAGGCGGCGGCCGACATCCTGGTCAAGGAAGGCTTGGTCAACAAGCCGGTGGCCTTCGCCCACGACATCGTCATGAATGGGCAGGCCCCGCGGCTTTCGACCTTCTTCGAGCATCCCAAGATGCAGGATCTCTACCGCTCGACGATGGAACAGCTGAGCTATCGCAAGATCTCGGTGAAAGAGGCGGCCGCCCGGCTGGTTGACGAGGGTGGGGATATCCTCGCCAAGGCGACGCGTTGATCATGCTCCTCGGGATGGCCGGATTCGCTGCTCCGGCCATCCCTCTTCTTTCCGATGGGGAGGGACGCTTCCCCTGAACGAATCGGGCGAAAGAGCCGCCATGCACCCCGTCCTGCTTTCCGTGACCTCGCGGACGGCCGCGTTCGAGGATATCGATGCCGCCGGTCCCGAGTTCGGCCAGCCGGTTGCCGTCATGCTCGACGGCCGGCCAGTGGCCGAGACGACGCGGACGGCGTTCGCGGTGGACGGCCTCGCGCCCGACACCGGCCATGTCCTTCAATTGGGCGACGGGTCGGGCGTGACCTTCCGCACCGCCCCCGAAACGGCGGCCCTCGACGTCCGGCATTTCGGGGCGCGCGGCGACGGAACGCACGACGACACCGGCTCCTTGCAGGCGGCGATCGCGGCCTGTCCGAGCGGGGGAACGGTCATCTTCCCGCCCGGAATTTGGCTCAGCGGCCCGCTGTTCCTGAAAGACGGAATTACCCTTCATCTGCCGGCCGGCGCGACCCTGCTGGGCATCGCCGACCGGACGAAGTACCCCATCCTGCCGGGACGCGTCGAACGGCCCGGCCGGTCCGACCTGTTCCTCGGCGCCTGGGAGGGCGATCCCGACGACTGCTTCGCCGCCCTGCTGACCGGCCTCGGCGTCGCCGACGTCGCCATCGTCGGCGGCGGAACCATCGACGGCAACGCGGCGGCCGGCGATTGGTGGCAGGATCCGAAGGAGAAGCGCGAGGCGCGGCGGCCACGCACGGTCTTTCTCAACGGCTGCCGCAACGTCCTGGTGCAGGGGGTGACGGTCAGGAACTCGCCCTCCTGGACCATCCATCCGCTGTTCTCGCGGAGCCTGCGGTTCCATGCCCTGACCATCGAGAATCCCAAGGACTCCCCCAATACCGACGGTCTCGACCCGGAAAGCTGCGAGGACGTCGAGATCGTCGGCGCGCGCGTCTCGGTGGGCGACGACTGCATCGCCATCAAGTCGGGCAAGATCTTCTGGGGCAAGCTCCTCAAGCGGCCGAGCCGCCGCATCCGCATCCGCCGCTGCCTGATGGAACACGGACACGGCGCGGTGGTCATCGGCAGCGAGATGGCGGGCGGCATCTACGACGTCGAGGTCAGTCATTGCCTCTTTCGCCTGACCGACCGCGGGCTCCGCCTCAAGACCCGGCGGGGCCGCGGCGAGGACGGCGTCATCGACGGCGTCGCCCTTCACGACGTGCGGATGGAAGACGTCGCCGACCCCCTGGTCGTCAACAGCTTTTACTGCTGCGACCCTGACGGCCGCGGCGACTACGTCCAGGACCGCCGCGCGCTACCGGTCGACGAGCGCACGCCGCGCATCGCCAACGTCCGCTTCGAGCGGGTGGTCGCGACCGGCGTCCGCCACGCCGCCGCCTACGTCCTCGGCCTTCCCGAGCGGCCGGTCACCGGCCTGGTGCTGCGCGACGTTCGCATTGCCTACGCGGCCGACGCCGACGCCGCGCCGCCCGCCATGGCCTGCGGCGTCGAGCCGCTGGCCCGCGCCGGTTTCGTCTTCATCAACGTCGACGACCCGGTGACCGAGAACATTTCGGCCGACGGCGTCGCCGGCCCGCTGCTGGTTTTTGCCGGAGATCAGGAGACGTGATCGAGACCTTCATCCGCCGCTACGCCGAGACCTACCGCGGCTACAAAAACGGCCGCTGGTGCTACGAGGACGGCTGCTTCTACAAGGGCCTCGCCGATCTCTACGCGGCCGGCGGCGCCGACTGGGCGCTCGAGAAGCTGATCGAGCAGGTCGACCGGAGGGTCCGTCCCGACGGCATCATCGACGGCTACGATCCCGAGGAATTCAACCTCGACAACATCAACGCCGGCAAGGTGCTGTTCGTGCTCGGCGACAGGACGGGCGACGCCCGCTATGCCCGGGCCCTTCGCAGCCTGCGCGACCAACTGCGCCGGCATCCGCGCACCCGCGAGAACAACTTCTGGCACAAGAAGGCCTATCCCTGGCAGGTCTGGCTCGACGGCCTCTACATGGCGCTGCCCCTGCTGGCCCGCTACACCCTGGAATACGAGATGGGCGCCGGCCTGCCCGACATCCGCAGCCAGATCGAAAACGTGCGCCGCCTCATGCGCGATCCGAAGACCGGGCTCTACTTTCACGGCTACGACGAAAGCCGCGCCGCCCAATGGGCCAACCCCGAAACCGGCCTGTCGGCCTGCTTCTGGTCGCGGGCCATCGGCTGGTATGCGATGGCGCTCGTCGACCTCTGCGAGATCGTGCCGGCGGATCATCCCGACCGCGAATGCTACGGCGCGCTTCTGGCCGACATCGCCGAAGCCGTGCTGGCCTGGCAGCAGCAGGACGGTTTGTGGATGCAGGTCATGGACCAGCCTTCGCGCGAAGGCAACTACCGCGAAACATCCGCCACCGCCATGTTCGCCTACGTTTTCCTCAAGGGCCGCCGGCTGGGCTGGCTGCCGCCGCAGTTCGTCGACGCGGCGGGGCGGGCCATCGACGGAATCGCCGGAAGGTATCTGTATCCCGCGCCGGACGGGACCAGGATGGGCGGCATCTGCCTGGTCGCCGGGCTCGGCGACATCAACGGCGTGTTCGGCTTTCGCGACGGATCGTTCGCCTATTACATTGGTGAGGCGGTCGGCGAGAACGACCCCAAGGGGGTCGGGCCGCTGATGATGGCGTACGCCGAACGCCGCCGGCACGGCATGCCGTCGGCCATGGCTGCCGCAAGCGGTGTCAAGTCCTGACCTTGGGCGTGCGCGGCGCCTTTTCTCTCGATGTGCCGAGCCGGGCGCGTCACTTGGCGCGTGTGCAGAATCGCGCCATGCGGGCTACCGTGAAGTCCTTGGCCAGCATCGCCTTGGCCTTGGCCGCGAAATCCTCGAAGCGGGGTGTCTTGACGTGCCCGATGTCGAACGCGGTTTCGTCGACGTAAACCTCATAGAGCAGAAAGACGTCCGGTTTCCCCTGGTGCTGGCAAACGTCGAACTGCACGCAGCCCTCCTCTTCGGCGACGGACCGTTCGGCCTGCCATGCGATCAGCTTCTTGAAATCGTCGATGCGGTTTGGCTGAATGGTGAACTCGGCGGCTATGGCGAACATGAAACCCCCTCACGAGTCATCATTGTTCCCGCCGGCCGGCGGGCATCGGAATCGTCCCGGTCTGCGTCGGGCATCGGCGCATCATCCTTTGAATCGGCGGCATCGTCGAGGGCAAAGGACGGTCGGCTCGACCCTGCCGTATCATGAACAGGCGTGAGCATCTCGTCATGGCCCGTCGTCCCGCGCATCGTCACCGACCGCCGGTGCCTCCGCTGGAGCTGACCGTCGACGACCTGGGGGCGGCGGGCGACGGCGTAGCGACTTGGCGCGGACAGCGTGTGTTCATTCCGTTTGCCCTGCCCGGCGAGAGCATCCGGGCCGTCGTCGCCCGCAAGACGCGCGACGGCCTGTTCGCCGAAAATCCCGAGGTGCTGGAGCCATCGGCCGATCGGGTGACGCCGGCCTGCCGTCATTTCGGCAAATGCGGCGGCTGCTCGTTGCAGCACTTGGCGCCGCCCCGTCTCGCCGAATGGAAACGCCGCCGCATCATCAATGCGCTCGGCCAGCGGGGTATCGCCGGGGTTCCCGTCGCGCCGACGGTGTCGATCCCGCCCGGCACCCGTCGGCGCGCCGTTATTGCTTACCGGGTGGAGGGCCGGCGCGCTGTGCTTGGGTTCAATGCCCGGTCCAGCCGGCGGGTCGTCGACCAGGAGGAGTGCCCGCTGCTGCATCCGCGGATCGTCGCCCTGGTTCAGGGATTGCGCCCGCTGCTTCACCGTCTCTGCGGACCCGGGGCGGCCGGCGACGTGGCGGTGACGCTGAGCGACGGCGGCCTCGACGTCGTCCTCGACCTTCCCGGGCGACCGGGGTTGTCGGGGTTGGAACGACTTGCCGCGATCGGCCGCACGTTAGGCCTGGCCCGCCTGAGCTGGCGTTGCGACGGGCGTATCGAGCCGTTGGCACAGTTCGGCTCGCCGTCGATCACCATCGACGGCACGGCGGTCGTTCCGCCGCCCGGCGCCTTCCTTCAGCCGAGCCGCGAGGGAGAAGAGGCCATCGCCGCCGAGGTTGCGCGAGCGGTCGGCGCTGCGGCGAGCGTGGTCGACCTCTTCT